>ERZ791912.1410-NODE-1410-length-11157-cov-4.218970_pt1 | contig 11157 bp, 7 predicted proteins | sample MGYA00510141_ERZ791912 | MGnify/ENA primary metagenome ERZ791912 (study PRJEB30046, sample SAMN00792082) | human gut metagenome | study: EMG produced TPA metagenomics assembly of the A metagenome-wide association study of gut microbiota in type 2...
CGGCTACGGCACCGACCCCTACTGCGCCAGCGCCAAAGCAAAGATTTGCGCTGCCTGCGGCTGCCCGGATGCAGACGTGACCTTCATCTCCGGCGGCACCCAGACCAACGCCATCGTCATCGCGTCGATGCTGCACCGGTGGGAAGGGGTCGTGGCAGCTTCCACGGGCCACGTCAACGGCCACGAGGCCGGGGCCATCGAGTACACCGGCCACAAGGTGCTGGGCCTGCCCCACAAGAACGGCAAGCTGGACGCTGCCGACGTCCGCGACTTCTGCGCCACCTTCTACGCAGACGGCAACCACGACCACATGGTCTTCCCCGGCATGGTGTACATCTCCCACCCCACCGAGTACGGCACCCTTTACACCAAAGCCGAGCTGCAGGCGCTGCACGACGTCTGCCAGATGTACCACATGCCCCTCTTCGTGGACGGTGCCCGCCTGGGTTACGGTCTGGCGGCGGAGGGCACGGACGTCACCCTGCCCGACCTGGCCCGGCTGGCGGATGTCTTCTATATCGGCGGCACCAAGGTGGGTGCCCTCTGCGGCGAGGCCGTCGTCTTCCCTCATGGGGCGCCGGCGCATTTCATGACCATGGTGAAGCAGCAGGGCGCTCTGCTGGCAAAGGGCCGCCTGCTGGGGCTTCAGTTCGATGTTCTCTTCACGGATAACCTGTACCAGACCATCAGCCGGAACGCCATCGCCACGGCCAACGCCTTGAAGCAGGGGCTGGCCGTCAAGGGCTACCGCTTCTTCCTGGATTCGCCCACCAACCAGATCTTCATCGTTTTCTCCAACGAGCAGCTGGCGGCGCTGGAGGGCAAGGCCAAATTCGGCTTCTGGGAGAAGTTCGACGACACCCACACCGTCATGCGCATCGCCACCAGCTGGGCCACCCGGATGGAGGAGATCGACGGCCTGCTGGCCCTGCTGTAAGTGTCAAACATCTGTCCGTCTCTTTGTGCAGGATGCGGATTGCAATTTCCGGCACAGTATGATATCTTTATTCAGATGAAGGTCGCGCTGTGTGCAGCGCAGAAAGAAGGGCAATGATATGGGCTTTTTTGATAAGCTGTTCGGCGGCAAGGGTGCAGCCGAGACGAAATTCAAGGGCGAAAAGAAGACGGTGATGATGCCGCTGGCAGGCAAGGTCATCCCGCTGGAGGAGCTGCCGGACGAGACGTTCGCATCGGCCATTCTGGGCGGCGGCTGCGGCATCGAACCCACCGGGGATACCGTTTACGCACCGTTTGACGGAACCGTCACGCAGGTGCCCGAAAGCCTGCACGCGGTGGGTCTGATGAGCGATGACGGCATCGAGCTGCTCATCCATGTGGGCATGGATACCGTGGAGATGAAGGGCAACGGCTTCACCTCTCTGACGAAGGAAGGCTCCAAGGTCAAGGCGGGCACCCCGCTGCTCAAGGTCGACCTCGACGCCATCCGCGCCGCCGGTCATCCCACGGCAACGGCCATCATCGTGACCAACGGCGATGACCTGTCCGAAATGTCGGTCGTGGCCTCCGGCGACACCGCCATCGGTGTGCCGCTGCTTAAGTTCAAGGCATAAGTGTTCCCACCCGGAAGAGCTTCTTCCGGGTGTTTTTTTGCGGTCAGAGCCTTAAAAGTATGACTATTAAAAGAAAATGCCGCATTTGGTCTGTTTTTTTCTTGAAGCGGGGAACGGCTTATGATAAGATAGACAAAGTGCGGGCCTGGGCCCGGTATCACCAAGGATTGTGAGGAAAGGTATTATGGAAACGAAAAAACCTGGTATGTCTTTAGCAAAACGAATGGCCATTTCGCTGGTCTGCGGCCTGGCGGCGGGCCTCGCCTTCATGTTCCTGCGCGAGAGCCTCATCTCCGGCGGGAAGAGTGAGATCTGGACCACGATCAACGAGCTCCTGTTCCAGGACATCACCGCAGAGGGCGCAGAGCGCTCCTTCGGCATCTTCTATATCATCGGCCAGCTCTTTATTAAGGCGCTGCAGCTGGTCATCGTCCCGATGGTGTTCACCTCCATCGCGCTGGCCATCGGCAGCATTGCCGACACCCGCACCATGGGGCGCATCTCGGCCAAGACCCTGTTCTGGTTCCTGCTGTGCTCTTTCCTGGCTTTGCTGCTGGCCAGCAGCGTGGGCTACATCACCTTCTCGATGGGGCTGTTCAACACCCACATCGAGGGCCTGACCGAGGCCACCGGCTCCACCGGCTCGAACCCGCTGAACGTGGTGCTGAACATCATCCCCTCCAACATCATCACGGCCTTTGGCAGCAATGGTGCAGTCCTGAGTGCCGTCTTCCTGGCAGTGGCCACCGGCCTGAGCATGAATGCGCTGGGCGAGAGCCGCACCGCCACCCTGCGCCGCCTGCTGGGCGAGGTGAATGACGTGGTGGTCGTCTTCCTGAACTTCATCGTCAGCAAATTTGCTCCCTTTGCCGTCTTTGTGCTGCTCACCCGCACCTTTGCCATCTACGGCATCAACTACCTCAAGCCGGCACTGGTCTATGTGGTGGTCACGGTGATCCTGCTGCTGGTCTTCCTGGTGGTGGCCTACCCGCTGGTGATCGCTCTTGGTGCCAAGCTGAACCCTATCACCTTCATCCGCAAGATCGCCAATGTGGCTGTGTTCGGTTTCTCGACCTCGTCCAGCGCCGCCACCCTGCCCCTGAACATCAAGGTCTGCGAGGAGGAGTTCGGCGTGGATGAGAGCATCGCTTCCTTCGTGCTGCCTCTGGGCATGACCATCAACATGGACGGCACCGCCATCATGCAGGTCATCGCCACCGTCTTCATCGCGGGCTGCGCCGGTTATACAGTCACCCCCGGCCAGCTGGTGGTCGTGGCCCTGTTGGCTCTGCTGGCCTCGGTGGGCACCCCGGCTGCTCCCGGTGCAGGTGCCGTCATCCTCTTCACCATTCTGTCCGGCGTGGGCTTCGTCAACGACGGCGCTCTGCTGGCCTACTCCCTCATTCTGGCCATCAACCGTCCCATCGAGATGCTCGTCACCTCGCTGAACGTTGTCGGCGATGCCGTCGCCAGCATTTGCGTCGCCAGGAGCGAGGGTCTGCTGAAGGAAGAGGTCTACAACAAGTAATGGGATGAGGTTACGCCCCATCTGAAATCGAAAAAAGCTCCGTCCCCCTCGCTGCCTCAGCGAAACGGGACGGGGCTTTTCTTGTGGGTCGGTTACTGCACGCCGGTCAGTTCAGCGAGCTTGTGATAGATCTCGGTGTTGTCGAAGACGCCGCGGAAGTTCTCTGCGCCGACGCCCTTGGCATAGAGGTTGACCATTGCGCCGGTGTGGGCGTAGGTGGTGTGGTCCATGCCGGACTTGTGGTTGATGGTGTGGCAGATGGCCATGGAGAACGGGATGTAGGTGCCGTAGAGCTCATAATCCTGCTGGCTCATCTTGCTCTGGGAAGAAGCACCGACTTCCAGCGTCCGCTCGTAGGCCGTGCGGAGGTTTGCCACCTCGTAGTCGGTCAGCAGCAGCTTGCCTGCGCTGGCGGCATCGGGGTCGGTGGGAAGCGTCAGACCGAAGTTGGCCTTGACGTCGGCCATGGCTGCCTCGAACGGGGTCTTGTTCGCCACATAGCCCTGCACATAGGTGGAATCGAACTTGGCGTAGGACATCTTCTGGTGGGTCAGATTGGTCAGGAAGGTGTTGTAGTTGGTGGTCTTGTAGCCGATGGCCATGCCGCCGGTCTCGTGGTCGGCGGTGACGAGGATCAGGGTCTCGTTCGGGTGGGCGTTGTAGAAGTCCACAGCGGCTTGCACGGCGTTGCTCATCTCCAGCACATCGTGGATGGAAGCCGCGGCGTCGTTGGCGTGGCAGGCCCAGTCGATCTTGCCGGACTCGGTCATCAGGAAGAAGCCCTTCTTGTTTTCCAGCAGCTCGATGCCCTTCTTGACGTAGTCGGTCAGCTGCCACTCGCCAGCGGCGGCATCCATGGCGTAGTTCATGGCCTTGCCGTCGGCCAGATTCTCGGCGATGATGAGGGTCTTGCCTGCACCGGCGGTCAGGGCTGCGGCCTCGGCCTGGGTGGTGACGACGTTGTAGCCGGCCTGTGCGGCAACTTCGTGGTTGTTGGGGCCGGTGCCGTCGCCGTTCACCTTCTGGAACTCGCCGCCGGCAAAGTACTCGAAGCCGGAATTGGCCAGCTCGACGCCGATCTGGTAGTAGTTCTTGCGGGTGCTCTGGTGGGCGTAGAATGCGGCCGGGGTGGCGTGGTCGATGTTGACGGAGGACACGACGCCGACCTTGTAGTTCTTCTGCCTGTGCAGCTTCTCGGCGATGGTCTCATAGGGCACATCGCGGGTCCAGGGGCACATGTTGATGACGCCGCTCTCGGTCTTGTTGCCGGTGGCGATGGAGGTCGCCGTGGAGGCGGAGTCCGGGCAGAAGGAGGTGCTGTCGTAGGTGGTCACGCTGCCGACTTCGGGGAAGGAAGTGAAGCTCAGCTCGCCCTCGGTGACGGCACCGTTGTTCTCGGTGGTGCCTTTATAAAAACGTGCGGACTGGATCTGGGCGGTGCCCATGCCGTCGCCGATGAACAGGAAAATATACTTGGGCTTTTTGGTCAGGCCGAGGATGCAGTTCTCCTCCTCAGCAGCAGAGGCAGCCGGTGCGGCTGCGCTGGCGGCCACCGGGGCGGCGCTCAACAGACCGGCAGCCGATGCCACAGCACCGACCTTCAGGAAATTGCGGCGGGTGATCTTGCTCTCTTTCATAGCATTTATCCTCTCTTTTCGGTCCTCCCGGACCTGTCTTCGCACACTCTCTGGGAACGGTTTCATTCTACCGTTTTATCCCGCCGCCCGAAACCATGGCCGGGAAAAGAGTGGGTAAAACCTTTGGGGCGGAACCGCCGGAAAGGTAAAGAAGAGGCTCGCTTTGTAAGTTTCTTGTGTTTTGTCAAAATCTGTGCTATTCTGTACTTGCCGCTCCACTCCGGCCCATTTTTATGGATGGGAGGTGATTTCCTTGGAGACGTTAACTACCTTTTTACTGTCCGTCGCAGCAAGCATAGCCGCTTACTATGTTTGCAAGTGGCTTGACGAACAGTTCTTTGTGAACGGCAAGCACTGATCCCATAGCAACAGGAAGCCCCTCGGTATTGCGACTACCGAGGGGCTTCTTGCTTGCTTTGGGATTTCCGTTGGACTCGAAATAACTACCTTTGTACTTTCATTATACGCACCTGTGGCAAAATGTCAAGTATTTGCATTCTTTACGGCTTGTTTCTTCAAAATTGAAATATTTTACGGTTTTATCACGAAATCGTCCTCATGGTCTGGCCGAAAAAATGGTATTATGGATGCAGACAAAAAAATTTGAGAAAAGGAGAATTTCCCATGGCACAATTCGTGAACCTGAACCCCGGCTCCCTGCGCGAGCTGCACATTGGCAACGAGCGGCTGGTCTCCTACAACGTCGAGATGACCGAAGTCACCGGCGGCACCTTCTGGAAGGCCTACACCCCCGCTCAGATCGCGGGCACAGAGCCGTTCGTCCTCAAGGGCGGCTTCCTCGGCAACGCGACCGCAAGCACCGACCTGATGCAGTATTATGATCCCATCGACCTCTCCGACAAAAAGCTGCGCAAGCTGGCCAAAGAGATCGGCCCGGCCTGGGTGCGCGTGTCCGGTACCTGGTCCACCAAGACCTATTACGACTTCGACGGCCATACGAACGGCGTCATCCCGGAGGGCTACAACGCCATCCTGACCCGCGAGCAGTGGCTCGGCGTGCTGGATTTCTGCAAGGACATCGGCGCAAAGCTCCTGATCTCGGTGGCCGACTGTGAGGGTCTGCACCACGCCGACGAGCCCTGGAACCCCAGCCAGGCAGAGCAGATCTTTGCCCTGAGCAAGGAGTACGGCAAGGCCATCGACGCGGCTGAGTTCGTCAACGAGCCGAACCTGCTGGCCATGTCCGGCTGCCCCAAGGGCTACACTGCCGAGCAGTATGTCCGCGACCAGGATATCTTTATCCGCTGGCTGCATGAGAACTACCCCGACTGCCCCTTTGTCGGCCCCTGCTCCACCGAAGGTGTGCTGAAGAAGCACGGCGAGAAGGCACAGGGCGGCGGAGTCGGCGACATCCTGCCCCAGTGCTCGACCGACGACCTGATGAAGGGTGCCCAGGAGAAGCTGGACGTTTACAGCTACCACTATTACAATGGCGTGTCCGAGCGTCTGGAGCCTGTGATGCCGTTTGCCCACTGGAAAGCCGACAAGGCACACACCGAAGAGTATCTGGCGGTCGCCTCCAATATGGCAAAGTTCCACGCCGAAAAGCGGGATATTTACTGCCCCGGCGGCGAGATGTGGGTCACCGAAGCAGGCGACGCAGGCGGCGGCGGCGACACCTGGGCTTCCACCTATCTGGATGTCTTCCGCACCCTGAACGAGCTGGGCAGCTTCTCGGTCGTGACCAAAGGCATCATCTTCCACAACACCCTGGCCTCCAGTGACTACGGCTATCTGAAGCCCGAAGTCTTTGACCCGCGCCCCAACTACTTCGCGGTGCTGCTCTGGAACCGCCTGATGGGCACCACCGTCTACGACGCCGCAGAGCCTATCCGTGAGGGTGCGCACGTCTATGCCCACTCCCGTGCGGACGGCAAGCCGGGCAAGGCATATCTGGTCATCAACAACAGCCTGACGGATACCACCACCGTCACTCTGCCGAAGGAAGCGGAGGTCTACCAGCTCTCCGCTGAGACCCTGCGTTCCCAGACCATGCTCTGCAACGGCAAGGCGCTGGTCCTGGGCGAAGGCGATGCGCTGCCGGAGATCGCCCCGGCAGCAGCTCCGGCGGGCGAACTCGTTCTGCCTGCTGCGACCTGCACGTTTATTGTGCTGTGATCCTTACATTGTAAAATAGGATGAACGAAGCCCCACGATATTGCAATATCGTGGGGCTTCTTGTTTATATGCAATCCGGGCGAGCTTGTCAGGAACAGCACGAACGCCGCGATATAGCAAAACGCGCGCGGGGACTCAAGAGGTTTCGTTCGGTTTCGCTCAGACCTGATGGGCGGCGATCCACTGCTCCATTTCCTCGGCGATGGCCTTGATGGAACCATCGGTGAAGGGAACCTTCAGACCGGCCGTCTCGCACAGTTCCGCGTAGCTGGCCATACCGGCGCGGCGCACCAGTCGGAGGTAGCGCTGCCAGGCGTCCTTGTGGTCCTTGAGGCTGAGCAGGAAGAACTGCAGAGCGGCCATGGTGGACAGGCAGTAGTCGATATAATAGAACGGACACTCATAGATGTGGAGCTGACGCTGCCAGCCTGCGCCGCGGCCGTAGAAGGGCAGGTTGTCGAAGTCGATCCAGGGGCGGTACTTGTGTTCCAGCTCCAGCCAGACGGCGTTCCGCTCGTCGGGGGTCAGGTCGGGGTTCTGGTACATCCTGTGCTGGAATTCATCCACGATGCAGCCATAGGCCAGGAAGAGGAAGCTGTCCTCGGCGTGGAGCAGGGCGTATTTCTCGGTGTCCTTGCCGAAGAGCAGATGGTGCCAGGGGGCCGTCAGGAACTCCATGGCCATCGAGTGGATCTCGGCGCTCTCCATGCCGGGGCATTCCAGGTCGGCGGGGACTTTCGGGTCCCGCTCGGCCACATAGCCCTCAAAGGCATGGCCGCACTCGTGGGTCAGCACGTCCACGTCGGCGGAGGTGTTGTTCCAGTTGGCAAAGATGAAGGGGGCCTTGTAGGCGGGCAGGCTGGTCATATAGCCGCCGGACATCTTGCCGGGGCGGCTCTCGACATCGAACAGCTCGTTGTCCTGCATGAAGTCGATGAACGCGGCGGTCTCCGGGCTCAGCTCATGGTACATGGTGCGGGAGGCGGCCATCCGGGCGTCGTAGCCCTCGATGGGCCTGGGGTTGCCGTCCCGGAAGGAGACCGGCAGGTCGGTGAAGGTCAGGTGCTCGATGCCGGTGCGCTTTTTGCGCAGCTCGATGACCTTTTTCAGCTGGGGGACCACATCGTTGGCCACCTGGTCGCGGAACTTCCGGATCTCTTCCGGGCCGTAGCCGATGCGGTTCATCCGCACGTAGGAAAGCTCACTGTAATCGTGGTAGCCCAGGATCTTTGCCTGCTCGTTCAGGTTCTTGACGATCTTGGTGTACAGCTCGTCCAGTTCGGCGCGGTGGGCGTCGAAGTAACCGGCCTCGGCCTCGTAGGCGGCGCGGCGGACGGAGGGGTCCAGATTTTCCTTATAAGGGCCAAGCTGGGGGATGGTCAGCTGCTTGCCGTCGAACTCGACCAGTGCACCGCCGTAGACCTGCTGGTACTGGCTGACCAGCGCGTTGTACTCCTTCTGAAGGTCGATGGTGCGGTCGTCCATGCCCAGCACGGCGTTCTTCATGCCGGCCACGCAGGTGGTGCCGAAGGCATCGGTCAGGGCATCGACGTGGGGGTTGGCCAGGAAGGCCCGGCTGATCTCCACGCTGGCGTTCTGCACGGCGGGACCGTTGGCATCGAAGAAGTCCTGCTCAGCCTTCCAGGCAGCATCGCGGGTGTCGCAGGTGTAGTGGATGGAAGCCAGGTTGGCGGCGGTGTTGTAATCGGCAAATGCGCGGCTCTGCTCGTAGTAGATCGCGACCAGCGCTTCGCCGGAGGCAGCGGATTCGGCTTTGGCGGCCAGCTCTTTGCAGCGGGCCAGCAGCGCGTCGATGTCCGGGCGGGTGTAAGTCATCTCACGGAATTTCATAGACGGATACGTCCTTTCTATATCAAGTTTGTTCCATCTTATCACGTTTTGCGCCTACAGTCAAAGAAAACTGTGAATGGCTTGACTTTTCACCACAGGCGCGTATAATAAAAGTGATGAATGTAAACGAGTTTCCATGGAGACTCACAACAGCAAGCAAGAAGCCCCCCGGAGCGGCAACTCCGAGGGGCTTCTGCTTTTTAGTGCTTACCGCTCTTGAACAGGTCGTCAAGCCACTTGCAGACGTAGTAAGCGGCTACGCTTGCTGCGACGGACTGGATGAATGTAAACACTGCTTCCATGGAGCTCACCTCCTTTCCATGAAAATGGGCCGGAGTGGAGCGGCACTTACAGGATATCACAAACTTCGACCAAAAGCAACGCAGGCAAGAAGAATGACATTTGGGCAGAACTTCTAAAAAAGAATGCCTCAAATTGTGAAATCTGTGGCAGAGGTGCGATTGAAACCGCCCGAAAAAAGGCATATAATAGCAGTATCAACAGAGTAAGACCATGCGCGTTAAGTGCCGCATCAACGGGGAGTTGTGCTGCGGACGAAGGGAGACCCGCGGTGCATGGTCTGCATCCCGCTGCTGCATGGACTTGGGTGCAGGCGAGACCGGCTGCGGCCCTGCCTGGAAGTGAAACTTGTTGGATTCACGCCCTCCTTTGTGCGGTTCGTCACAGGGGAGGGCGCTTTGTCTTCTCCTGCATCATCCGGAATGGAGGATCAACGATGAATCATTCCAAATTGTCCGTTCGTACCCTGACGATGCTGGCCCTGCTCACGGCCATGAGCATCATCTTTGCCCGCGTGTTCACGGTGTCCACCGGATTCCTGCGGTTCAACCTGGGCGCTCTGCCCACCCACCTGGCAGCGGTCTGGTTCGGCCCGGCGGGCGGTTTTGTCGTGGGCGCACTGGCCGACATGATCGGCGGCACCCTGTCCGGCTATTCCATCAACCCGCTCATCACGCTGGGAGCCGGTTCGGTGGGTCTGGTGGCCGGTCTGCTGTACCGCTCTCTGCATGAGATGCGCCTGGGCCTGCGGCTGCAGATCAGCATTCTGGCGGGCCATCTGGTGGGCTCTGTGGTCATCAACTCGCTGGCCCTCCACCTCTTCTACGGCTACCAGTGGGCGCTGCTGGCTGCCCGCATCCCCAACGCGCTGGTGCTGAGCGTGGTGAACACCCTCCTCGTCCGCATCCTGCTGGAAAATAAGGCGCTGACCGCTCTGGTCCGAAAAGCATAAAAAGCATAAACCAGACCCTCTCTGTCTGCATGGATGGAGAGGGTCTCTCTGAAGGAACGTGGCATCATGAACTACGAAGAAGCAATGCAATACATCCACGCGGTGCAGTGGGCGGGGCATAAGCCCGGCCTGACCCGCACCCGCACTCTTCTGGCTGCGCTGGGCGACCCCCACAAGCGGCTGAAGTTCGTCCATGTGGCGGGCACCAACGGCAAGGGGAGCACCGCAGCCATGCTGGCGTCCTGCCTGCAGGCGGCGGGGTATCGGGTGGGGCTGTACACCTCTCCCTTCATCAACCGGTTCAATGAGCGCATTCAGGTGAACGGCGAGCAGATCAGCGACGAGGAACTGGTGCGTCTGGTGGAAACGATCCGGCCCGCCGCAGATGCCATGGCCGATGTGCCCACTGAGTTCGAGATCATCACAGCGCTGGGCATGCTCTGCTTTGCCGAGCAGCACTGCGACATCGTGGTACTGGAAGTGGGGCTGGGCGGTGCGCTGGATTCCACCAACGTCATCGACCCGCCGGAGTGTGCGGTCATCACGGCGCTGGGCATGGATCATGTGAAGGAGCTTGGCCCCACCATCGCGGACATCGCAGCGGCCAAGGCGGGCATCCTCAAGCCGGGCAGCCCGGTGGTGAGCTACGGCGGTGTGCCGGAGGCCGACGCCGTCATCGCCCGCACGGCGGCAGAACAGAACGCCCCGCTCCATGTGGTCGATTTCTCGAAGCTGACTGTGGAGGGCGGCGACCTGGACGAAGTGACCTTTGACTTCGACGGCCTGAACGGGGGGCGCCTGCCTCTCATTGGCAGCTACCAGCCCCGGAATGCCGCCGTCGCCATCACGGTGTTGAGGGTGCTGCGGGAAAAGGGCTGGAACATCCCGGAGGAGGCCATCCGGCAGGGTCTGGAGACCGTCCGCTGGCCGGGCCGGTTCGAACTGCTGCGGCATACGCCCGCCTTCCTGCTGGACGGCAGCCACAACGCCCACGGGATGCGGGCCACGGTCCAGAGCCTGAACGACCGTTTCCCCGGCCAGAAATTCGTCTTTCTGCTCAGCATCATGGCCGACAAGGATGTGGACGAGATGCTGCAGCTGCTGGCTCCGCTGGCAAAGCAGTTCGTGACCGTGGCGGCCCACACGCCCCGTGCCATGCCGGCGGAAACGCTGGCCCAG
>ERZ791912.1412-NODE-1412-length-11137-cov-61.738585_pt1 | contig 11137 bp, 9 predicted proteins | sample MGYA00510141_ERZ791912 | MGnify/ENA primary metagenome ERZ791912 (study PRJEB30046, sample SAMN00792082) | human gut metagenome | study: EMG produced TPA metagenomics assembly of the A metagenome-wide association study of gut microbiota in type 2...
AGGGTTTGTGGTTCCATACCATCGGCCAGCGCAAGGGGCTGGGCTTCGGCGGCGGTCCTTGGTTCGTGATAAAGAAGGATGTGGAGAATAACATTCTGTATGTGAGTCATGGTTACGACCCTCAGTCGGCGTACAAGCAAGATTTCCCCCTTCAAGATTTCCATTTCCTCACCCGCGAGGTGGCGATGCAGAAAGTAACGTTCAAGATTCGCCATACGCCGGAGTATCATCCAGCTACTATCGAAAAGCTCGAAGATGGCAGATGGATGATTCATTCTGAGGAGGCGATTCACGGCGTGGCTCCCGGTCAGTTTTGCGTAGTGTATGATGAGCATCATCATCGCTGCTATGGTTCGGGCGAGATTACGGTATAATATAAGGTGAGATTACTGTAGTTAAATGAGATTAAGGTGAAGCTTTTTCTTCTTGAACTTCGAAAAATGGGGATTTCCTAATTAATGGGGATTCCCCATTTCTTTTTTTCTTATTACCTTTGCACCCGATTTTAGAATGATAACAAAAAAGATAACGAAAAAGATAATAAAAACAGGATATTATGAATCGAATCGTAATGATGGCGATGGCGGGTTGCGGCATCGTCTTGCCCGTATCGGCTGATGCTGCAACTGCGGCTGCTAAGACCGATGCAGCCCCAACTGCTGCCCATGCCGAAAATACTTCCCTGTCGGATAGCAGCAAGGTATTTGATATTGACGAAGTGGTGGTCGTTTCACAACCCAAGGAGGTGATGCGACTCCGCCAGCAGGCACTCAGCAGCACTTCTATGAGCAGCTCGCTGATGAAGAAAATGGGAGCCTCTGATTTGAGAGACCTTTCACTTTTTGTTCCCAATTTCGTGATGCCGAATTACGGCAGCCGACTCTCTTCTTCAGTTTACGTAAGAGGCATCGGAAGCCGTGTCAACAGTCCTGCCATCGGACTCTATCTCGATGGAATCCCCATGATGAGCAAGTCGGCTTTCAATCTCCACAACTACCAGTTGAGTAGGGTGGATGTGCTCCGCGGTCCTCAGGGAACCCTCTACGGTCAGAACACGGAGGGCGGATTGGTAAAAATGTATTCCCACAATCCATTTGATTATCAAGGCTCTGAGGTAAAGCTCAGCTACGGAAGCAAGTATTATCGCAATGTAGAGGCAGCCCATTATCATAAGTTCAATAATCATCTCGCCCTTTCCCTGGCGGGCTTCTACGAGGGAGAGAAGGGATTTTTCAGAAACACCTTCACGGGCGAACGCTCCGACCAATATGATGAGGCTGGCGGCAAACTGCTGCTCAAGGCACGGTTCAATTCGGGCTGGAAGATGGATGTGCTTGCCAATTACCAATACGTAGACCAGAATGGATTTCCTTATGGCAAGCTGAATCTGGAAACCGGAAAGGCAGATCTTCCTGCCTCCACCTTCCCAGGCACCTATAGAAGAAACAATCTCATTTCGGGTTTCAAACTGGGCTATTCGGGCAGGGGCTTCGACTTCTCTTCCGTCACCAGCTACCAGTATCTGAAAGACCGCATGCTCATGGATCAGGATTATCTCTCTGCTCCCTACATGCGCATCCTGCAGGAGCAGCTTCAGAATTCCTTCACCCAGGAACTCTCCTTCAAGAGCAATCGTGCCGTGGGCGGATTCTGGAATTGGGCCGTGGGCGGATTCTTCTCCCGACAATGGTTGAAGACCAATGGTCCTGTGTTCTTCGACGAGGCGATGACCACGCCGATAGGCAACGGCATTCAGCAGCAGATGTATTCCGCCATCCATGCTTCGATGGTGAAGAAGATGATGGATAAGGGAATGCCCGAGGCTGCGGCTAAGGCGGCTGCTGCGGCTGCGATAGAGAAGGCGGGCGGCATCAGCATGGCGGTGAGCATGGGTGCTCCGGGCGTTTACCATACGCCGCAAACCAACCTGGGCTTCTATCACGAGAGCAATTTTAACCTCACCTCCCGACTGGTGGCTACTCTCGGCATCCGCTACGACCTGATGCACACCAGCATCCATTATCAGTCGTCTGCCTTCATGGCGATGACGGCAAACATGATGGGGCAGAAGGCCACCTTTACCCTGAAGAGTGCCCTGGATGGAAAGGCGAAAGATGATTACAACCAGATTTTGCCGAAGATAGGAATCACTTACCAGCTCGATGACCAGCAGAGCAATCTCTACGCCACCGTGAGCAAGGGCTACCGTGCCGGAGGATACAATATCCAGATGTTCAGCGACATTCTGCAAACCGAACTGAATGCCCACCGCCAGCAGGCGATGCGTGGCGATTACGACGTGCCTCATACGCCGGAAGATTATGAAAAGGTGAACCAGACGATTTCGTACAAGCCCGAAGTTTCCTGGAACTACGAGGTGGGTGCCCATCTCAATCTCTTCGACCATGCGCTCCATTTCGACCTGGGTGCCTTCTACATGAAGGTGAAGAACCAGCAGCTCTCCGTGATGGCTGGCAACTACGGCTTCGGAAGAATGATGGTGAATGCCGGAAAGAGCCACAGCTGCGGCATCGAGGCTGCCCTGCGCGGACAGCTTGCCAACGGCAATCTCGACTGGATGCTGAATTATGGTTACACCCGAGCTGAGTTTGATGAATACACGGATGGCGAAGGCGATGATGCCGTGAGCTGCAAGGATAAGAAGGTGCCTTACGTGCCGGAGCACACTCTCTCGGTGATGGCGGATTATCGCCTGCAGTTTGATTCCAGTCTCTTGCGCAGCATGGTTCTGGGTGTCAACGTCAACATGCAGGGCAAGATTTATTGGGATAATGCCAACAGTTATGGTCAGGATATTTATGCCGTGTTGGGTGCGCACGTGGCCTTCGATTTGGGCAAGGTGCAGTTGAATCTGTGGGGCAAGAACCTTACGGACACCAATTACAACACCTTTGCCGTGGATAATGCGGCTACGGGCAAGCGTGAATACTTTGCCCAGCGTGGCAACCCATTCCAATGTGGCGTGGATGTAAGTTTCCGCTTTTAATTTCTTCATCGGAATTTCTTCATCGGAATTTCTTCATTGGATTTTCTTCATAGGAATTTCTTCATCGGATTACGCGGAGTTAACGGAACATTCTTGCTCTACGGATTACGCACGGAATTTAAACGGATTTGGCCTTGCGGCCATTGGGCTAGCGCCGTATAGGCTGGCTTGCGATTGCCAAGTAATGGCAGACTTTTTCCAGCTATAGGGGGTATCGCCACGACCGTCAGGTCGAGTTTCCGTTTAAAATCCGTGCGTAATCCGAGTAAGGCGGTTAAGGTTCCGTTTATTCCGCGTAATCCGATGAATAATGACACACCTTCTTCTTCTTTCTGCATTTCCTATTGATTCATAATGCTATTCAGCAACTCCTGGCAGGCATCTTCCAGCAGCGTGATGACGAGTTCAAAGTCGCAGTAGTCGCCGTAGTACGGGTCGGGAACGCTGGTGTATTCACGATGATTCGTCAGAAAATCAGCCATGCGAACCACCTTATCCTTATCTGCCTGGCAGGAAGCCATAGAGGTGATGGCGCGATAGTTTTCGTTGTCCATCACCACGATGGTTTCAAATTTCTTGAAGTCTGATTTCTGGAACTGGCGGGCATGACTGTTGAAGTTGTAGCCATGTTCAGCTCCGCATTTTCTCATGCGGCTATCAGGCAGCTGACCCACGTGCCAGTTTCCTATTCCCGCAGAATCAATTTCAAACTCATCCTGCAGTCCATCCTTCTCCACCAGGCTCTTCATGATGCCCTCGCCTGCAGGCGAACGGCAGATGTTTCCCAGGCAAATGAATAATACCGTATGTTTACCTTTCTTTGTCATCATTTAAAAATCTAATATTTATTGTTTTGTTTGCAAAGTTAGTATAATAATCTTTATTATGCAAGATTTTTCCATTCTTTTTTATTTCCTTTTAAAAAAAGAAAGGGCAAAAAAAATCCCGATAAAGAACAGGAATCTGTCTCTATCGGGAAAAAGGGGGAGTATTACTAATAAAAAAATTAGTCAATTTCCTCGTCAGCCTCGTAACCGCCCATCTCGCGGATGGCGTTCTTCAGCATCGTGTACTGCTGGTAGAGGTTGTTCACAGCCTCCTCGCCCTTGGTGTAGTCGTGCATTGGCGCCTTGAGGAAGAAGCTCAGGAAGCGCTGGGTGCCGTAACGGCCGGCACGGGCAGCAAGGTCGCTCAGCAGACAGAGGTCGAGCAGCAATGGAGCGGCAAGGATGGAGTCGCGGCACAGGAAGTTGATCTTGATCTGCATTGGGTAACCCATCCATCCGAAGATGTCGATGTTGTCCCAGCCCTCCTTGTTGTCGTTGCGAGGTGGATAATAGTTGATGCGTACCTTATGATAATACTGGGTGTCCTCGTCGTTGCCGTGGCCGTAGAGGTCTGGCTGCTCCTCTGGCTTCAGGATAGTCTCCAGGGTAGAGAGCTTGCTCACCTCCTTGGTATGGAAGTTGGCTGGCTCATCGAGAACGAGACCGTCGCGGTTGCCCAGGATATTGGTAGAGAACCATCCGTTCAAGCCCAGGCAGCGGGTGCCGATGATAGGAGCGAAACCACTCTTCACGAGGGTCTGACCGGTCTTGAAGTCCTTGCCTGCGATAGGCATCTTGGTCTTCTCTGCAAGTTCCCACATGGCAGGAATATCAACCGTGGTATTAGGAGCACCCATGATGAAAGGAGCACCCTCGGTAAGGGCAGCGTAGGCGTAGCACATGGATGGAGCGATGTGCTGGCGGTCGTCAGCCTTCATCGCAGCCTCGAGAGCTGCCAATGTGCCGTGAATCTCCATATCCACCGGTACGTAGATTTCTGTAGATGCAGCCCATGCAACAACGATGCGAGAGCAGCCGTTCTTCTCCTTGAAGTCGCGGATGTCCTGGCGCAGCGCCTCTACCATCTCCCAGCGGGTCTTGCAGTCCTTCACGTTGTCGCCATCCAGGCGCTTGGCGTAGTTCTTGTCGAAGGCAGCCTTCATAGGCACCACCTTCTCCAGTTCCTCGCGCACAGGGTTGATGTCCTTCTCCTTCAGAACCTCGGCATACATGGCAGCCTGGTAAGCATTCTGAGGATAAACATCCCAAGTGCCGAAAACAATATCGTTGAGGTCGGCGATAGGCACGATGTCCTTGTAGTGCAGATACTTCTTGTCTGCACCCTTGCCCACGCGAATCTTATCGTATTGAGTCATTGAACCTACTGGCTTTGCAAGTCCCTTGCGAGACATGAACACACCTGTCATGAATGTGGTAGCTACGGCTCCACAACCTACGACCATGATACCCAGCTTACCTTCAGCTGGCTTTACATTGTTTTGTTCCATTACTAACAGTTATTAAACAGTTATTTAAGTTTTCTAAACTTTTTTTGAATTGATTGATTGATTGAATTGTTCCATCGGATAAGGTGGAAGAGTGCCTTCCCCGATAGCCGAATGTCGCTTTTCTGATTGCAAAGATAATGAAAACTGATGGATAAAGTGTAGTTTTTGATGAAATTCTTCATGAAATTTAGAAATATTAGCATTGGATTCGAGATTATTAGCATTGGAATGGTAAAAATGGCAATAATTTGAAGGAAAAGGGGATTGATTTTGTGACAAAATGTAGGAAGATGTTTTTTTTCTTGAATATTTTCTCGTTTTTCTATTTTTTGCCGTATCTTTGCAGGTAAGAAGATTTAGAGTTAATGATAAAATAGAAAACAGAATATAGAATATAGAATTAAATAAGAATATAGAAAATAATAAAATAGTAATTATGATAGACCGCTGTTACATCGAAATAACCAATACCTGCAATCTGAATTGCGATTTCTGCCCCAAGCATCATCGCAGGAAGAGGCAGTTGAGTGCAGAGGAGTTCAATCTCATCACGGATAAGGTGAGGGGCAAGGTGTGCTTCCTCTATTTCCATCTGATGGGCGAGCCGCTGCTCCATCCGCTGCTGCCGCAGTTCGTGAGGATGGCAAACGAAAAGGGGTTCAAGACGGTGCTCACATCCAATGGAACCCTGCTCCATCGATGCCTGCCGCTGCTCGATGCCCTGCCCCATAAAATCCAGCTCTCGCTGCATTCGCACGAAAGTAATGCCCGCGGCGAACTGGCAAGCTACATGCAGGAGGTGATGGATTTCTCCATGCAGGCAGCAGAAAAGGGCACCTGCATGGTGCTCCGACTCTGGAACCAGGGCGGAAGAGACATGGAAAACGAGGAGGTGATGAGGCTCATAGAGCAATACGTGCCGAAACCCTGGAAGGAACGCCCCGACGGATTCCGCCTCGCTGACCATCTCTATCTGGAATTCGACCGGAAATTCGAATGGCCTACGGCTGGGGAGGAATCGGAGGAGAAATCTGAAGGAAAATCTGAGGAGCAATCTTCTTCTGATTCCCAAAAAGAAAAGAAGCAGCTTTTCTGCAAGGCCCTCATCAAGCAGATAGGCGTCCTCTCCGACGGAAGCCTCGTGCCCTGCTGCCTCGACCACGATGGCGATGTGGTGCTGGGCAATCTTCTGCATCAATCTCTCGAAGAAATTCTCGCTTCGCCCCGGGCGCAGGCGCTGATAGAAGGATTCAAGCATCACACGGCATCCGAAAAGCTCTGCCAGAACTGCGAATCAGCCCTGGCTGGCAACAGCTTCAGGGGAAAAGCCAGAAGCTCGGAAAAATAAAAAATAGTAATATATAAATCTTAAAAAATATATAGCATGACAATAACCCTTATCATATTAGTTATCACGGTTGCCATGTTTATATGGGGCAGGGTGAGGGCCGACATCGTGGCGCTCACAGCCCTGGCAGCCCTGCTGGTTCTCGGAATCCTTACCCCCGCCGAAGCCCTGGCAGGCTTCTCTTCGCCCATCGTCATCATGATGATAGGACTCTTCGTGGTGGGAGGAGCCATCATGCAGACGGGCCTCGCCAAGCTCACGGGCAATAAGCTCATGGCACTCTCGCGAGGCAACGAAACCATCACCTTCCTCCTCGTGATGCTCGTTACATCCTTCATCGGAGCCTTCGTCAGCAACACCGGAACCGTGGCCCTCATGATGCCCATCATCATGAGCCTGGCAGCCGGGTCGGGCATGCAGTCGTCGCGCTTCCTCATGCCCCTCGCCTTCGCCGGAAGCCTGGGCGGAATGCTCACACTCATCGGTACGCCGCCCAACCTGGTCATCGACGAGGTGCTTACCGAAGCCGGCTATCAGCCGCTCGCCTTCTTCAGCTTCTTCCCCGTGGGCATCATCGTCATCGCCATCGGCATCATCGTGCTCATGCCCCTGAGCAAAATCTTCCTCAGCAAAAGCCAGGGAAGCAAGAAAAAGAAAAACGCCAAGTCGCTCGACGACCTGGTGGATGAATACCGGCTGCTCGACAATCTGCATCGCTACATCGTGCCGGGCAGGCGTTCTGCCGCTGCCGCCAAGGATGAAAACGGCGAGCCGATGAACATCGTGGGAAAGACCCTGAAGGAACTCAGCATCCAGAAGAAATACGGAGTGAGTATCATCGAAATCAGAAACGAGAAGAAATCGAGACTCGGACTGGTGCAGGACGTAAACCAGAACATGGCGAAGAGCAGCAGTACCATTCAGGAGCACGACATACTATATATAATAGGTGACGAGCAGAAGATGCAGCGCTTTGCCCAGGATTACGGACTGAGGAGGATGAAGGACGTGAAGATAGATTTCTACGACCTGGGACTGACGGAAATCGTTGTGATGCCTACCTCCAACTTTGCCGGTTTGCGCATTGGCGATGCCAACCTGCGCAAGCGATTCGGCATCAACGTGCTGGGTGTGAAGCGAGGCGGAGGCTCATCTTCTTCTGAGGGTGGCAGAGGCGGCAACGAATACATCACGGATAATCTGATAGCCGCCAAGCTGCACGTGGGCGACATGCTGCTGGTGCAGGGCGAATGGACCAACCTGACGCATCTTACTGCCGATACTACCAACTGGGTGGTGCTGGATCAGCCGGAGAAGGCTGCCGATAAGGTTCTGCTGGATTACAAGGCGCCTGTGGCTGCTGCCATCATGCTGCTGATGATAGCCATGATGGTGTTCGATTTCATCCCGGTGGCTCCGGTTACGGCGGTCATCATCGCCGGACTGCTCACGGTCTTTGCCGGATGTTTCCGCAACGTAGAGGCTGCCTACAAGACCATCAACTGGGAGAGCATCGTGCTGATAGCCGCCATGATGCCGATGTCTACGGCACTGGAGAAGACGGGAGCCTCGGCATTGGTATCTCAGGGGATTGTGGATAGTTTGGGGGCGATGGGTCCTACGGCTCTGCTTGCCGGCATCTACTTCACCACCTCGCTGATGACGATGTTTATCAGCAACACCGCCACTGCTGTATTGATGGCTCCGATAGCCCTGGTGGCAGCGCAGCAGGTGGGCGTGAGTCCATACTCCTTCCTCTTTGCCGTGACTCTGGGTGCCAGCATGTGCTTCGCCTCGCCGTTCTCCACCCCTCCTAATGCGCTGGTGATGAAGGCCGGCGGCTACACGTTTATGGATTACGTGAAAGTGGGATTGCCGCTGCAGATCATCATCGGCGTGGTCATGACGTTTGTCCTGCCGCTGCTGTTTGAATATTAGGGATAGAACTTTCGCATGTGGTTCAAGTACGGGCTGAAGACCCAAAAGCTCCTAGCCCAGTGCATCGCCCTGGGTATAATAGCAATCAGCAAGACGCCCTGTAAGGGCAAAAGCTTTATGTTTTGCCTGGAGTTTTAAAGCTTTTGCCCTTACTATTATATTTGCACTTGGAAAAATAAAGAGGTATTTTCCTCCCGATTATGGCAAGAATGAATCTGTGTAAATCTGTGGAATCTGTGGGACTTTTGAATTAATGAATTAATGGGGGTATTCAACAGAATCTGGTAGGAAAATTTCGGTTACTTCCCGCTCTCCGAAATCTATCATGGCGTTGAAGAGACTCACTTTTTCCGCCCTTCTGAGGTCTTCTAATGTGAGCTCGGCTTCCTCGATGATGCCGGCTTCCAGGAGCTGGGCTCGCTTGGTTCCATGGAGCAGGGGATGCTTGGGGGTGAGCCATCTGTTGCCATCAAAAAGGGCGAGATTGGTGAAGGAGGTGTCTGTGATCAAGCCGTTTTTTACGATGATGATTTCATCGCAATCGCCCTTCTGCGCCACCAGGGCGTTGAGCGCACTTCGGTCGGTGCTCTTGTAGGTGTAGTCGATATTGTTATCCTCTACCACCTTGAGGGAATGAATCTCCTTCATCTTGTAGGGGGCGTACTCGATGGCTTCCACGCCCTGGGCACCATAAACCACTCGTGCCTTGTAAAGGTGCATTTCCTCATTTGGGGAAATGAGGGATGAGAGTTTTATTTCTTCAGATGCGAGGGATGGAAAAGATGGAAAGAACCTGCGGATGGTTCTCTCCATTCTTGCCTGATGATAGGGCAGGGCCAGAGCCTTGCCGTTCTTGATTTTTATTGTTTCTACAAATTGCTGTTTCATATTTTAAAAAAATCGTGTATTTTTTGGGGGGAATGAAAGGCGAGTTTAAAACGGAAGATAGATTTTCTGAATCACTTCCTCGTATTCCCTCCGGCAATCGCTCTTCGAGGTGATACCGCCGCCTGCCTTGAAATACAATTCTCGGCTTGCCTTCGGCTCCATTCCTTCGCTTGCCTTTCCTTCCTTTGCCTTGAAATTCTTTTTTCCATCTGCTTCAAAATCAACTGGCGAAGTTTCTTCTTCGATGAATCGAATCATGACGGCGGAATTGAGTTCGCCATGGTCGTAGATTCCCATGATGCCCGTGTAGAAGCCGCGGTCGTAGTCTTCTGCCTCTTGGATAATCTGCATGGTTTTATCTTTCGGGGCGCCTGTGATGGAACCGGCAGGGAGCTGGGCATCGAGGATTTCGCCCAGATGATGTGGGTAATCTTCGGGCAGGCGACCGCTGATTTCTGAACTGGTTTGCAGAATGTCGCCCTTGTTGGTATGCAGCACGTCGATGTAACGGTATTTATCTACCCTTACATCTTCAGCCACCCGGCTCAGGTCGTTTCTTATCAGATCTACTATGGTGGCATGTTCTGCCGCCTCTTTCCGGTCTTCCATCAGCTGCTTTTCGGCATTGGGGAGTGATGCATCCAGGGTTCCCTTCATGGGATAGGAGTAGATTTTTCCGCCCTTGATTCTGACGAAGGTTTCGGGCGAAAAGCAGACGAAGGGGGTGAGATTCTCTTCTGTGTTCTCTTCTTTCAGATAAGCTTTATTCTGTGCTTCTTCTTTCAGATGATCTTTATCTTCTGCTTGAGTTCTCTTTCTTCTGAGCAGCAGTTTATACTTCCCTTTTGCCCGGTGGAAAATATCTTCTAATGAGAGATTGCAGCTCACGGGAACCCGGCAGGTGAGATTCGTAAGATAGCTGTTGCCCGCCATAATGTTGCTCTTCACGATGTTGAAGCTTCGCTCGTAATCCTCGTAAAGTGGGGGTTCTATCTGCCAGGTGGTCTCCGAAATCTCTTCCTCCGAAGTCTCTTTCTTCAAAATTTCTTCCTTTAAAGTCTCTTTCCATGCATGAGAAAAGTTCCCTCTTCCTTCGAAATCGAAGAGGCATTCTTCGGGATTTATATCGGATAGCAAGCGAATGAAGGCCTTGTCTCCCTGATAGTTAATAACAAAGAGAAAAGGCTCATCCTGGCTTGCCAGCTGATTGATTTTATCTATGATTTCCTGTTTCATGCCTGCAAAGATACTGCTTTTCTTTGGATGAGCAAAAGATTGGTTACAGATTTTTGTTTGATGGGACGCCTTCTCCACACGCCCTGAAAGGGCAGAAGCTCCTAGCCCAGGGCAACACCCTGGGTTTTAGCAAGATTTTAGCAATGCGCCCTGTAAGGGCAAAAGCTTTAAAATGCGGCGATGATAAAGCTTTTGCCCTTACAGGGCGACGTTGTTGCTTGCATGTTTACCCAGGGCGATGCCCTGGGCTAGGAGCTTCTGCCCTTTCAGGGCGTGTGGCGCATATTTAATAGGCTTTTCCTGCCTTTTCAATAGGCTTTTCCTGCTTTTTTAATACGCTTCTCCCTGCTCTATTTCTTCCTGCGTGATGCGCTTGCGGTCGATG
>ERZ791912.1421-NODE-1421-length-11083-cov-3.317011_pt1 | contig 11083 bp, 11 predicted proteins | sample MGYA00510141_ERZ791912 | MGnify/ENA primary metagenome ERZ791912 (study PRJEB30046, sample SAMN00792082) | human gut metagenome | study: EMG produced TPA metagenomics assembly of the A metagenome-wide association study of gut microbiota in type 2...
CCGGATACAGTGTGGATTCTGAAACCTCAATCGCTTTCCGCACATCCTGCGTGATCTTATATCCGTAGGTTCCTTCTTCCTCCTTTGACACGACAGCAAGAACAATCGCATCCAAAAGGGCTGCGCCTGTATTAAATACCATGTACTCACTCCTTGTTATTTTATTTGTAATATTATTTCTTATTTAATACTATACATCATATAGTATTGTTTTGTCAATATTATTATATATTTAAAACTGGCATGGTCAATTTGTTTTAAACTGGATTTTTAATTCATGACAGTTTTTGTATATAGTAATCCCAACAACAATCCTGGGAATTGAGACAAATACAAACCATAAAAAGGAGAATTTTATTTATGAAAACATCAACTACCTCTACAGCACAGACTGCTGATTCAAAATCTTTATCAAATATCCGTTTTATCACGATCACGGCTCTTTTTATTGCCCTGACCTACGTATTCACTGCATTTATTAATATAAGACTTCCAATCACTGCAAACGGCGGATTGATCCATCTCGGAAACGTACCTCTTTTTATCTGCGCCATTATTTTTGGTAAGAAAAGTGGTGCGATCGCCGGCGGAGTCGGCATGGGACTCTTCGATCTGCTCTCCGGCTGGACCGCATGGGCGCCATTCACACTGATCATTGTCGGTCTGATGGGATATGCCGTAGGTGCCATTACAGAAAAACATCACGGTTTTGGCTGGAACGCACTTGCTATCGCAGTTGCATGTGTGATCAAAGTCGCTGGTTACTACATTGCAGAGGGCATCATTTACGGAAACTGGATCGCACCGGTTACTTCCATTCCTGGAAACCTTGTCCAGATCGGTGTTGCTGCTGTCATCGTTCTTTTGATCGTCGGACAGCTTCAGAAAATCGTAAATAAAATGTTATAAGCTGTGTAACACAAGTTCCATTTACAAAGCAATCTATTATAAAGAAGGAAATCATTATGTATAAAGTCATGACTCCTGGTCCAACCCAGGTAAAAGAAAATGTGCGTATGGCAAGAAGCCTCGTATGTACCAATCCTGATCTGGATGAAGATTTCGTAGAATTTTATAAAGATACCTGCGAACTGATCAGCTCCCTGCTCGGCACGAAAAACGAAACTCTCATTTTGGATGGAGAAGGAATTTTAGGTTTGGAGGCTGCCTGCGCCTCCCTCACGGAACCGGGAGATAAAGTGCTCGTCATTGAGAACGGCGTGTACGGCGAAGGCTTTGCCGACTTTGTATCCATGTACGGCGGTGTGCCGGAATTTTATCATGCCGACCGACTGAATGCTATTGACCCGGACGCTCTTTCTTCCTATTTAAAAGAGCATCATGATTATAAATATGCAACCGTTGTTCACTGTGACACTCCAAGCGGTATGCTCAATCCGGTAGAGAAAATCTGTCCACTTTTAAAAGAATACGGCATTCTGACCGTTGTAGATTCTGTTTCCGGAATGTTCGGAAATCATATGGATGTGGACAAGTTCCAGATTGACCTTCTGTGCGGCGGTTCCCAGAAAGCGGTTTCCGCACCTCCGGGACTTACTTTTGTCACCATAAGTGATGCTGTGAAAGATGCCATGCATGAGCGTAAGACTCCGATCCGTTCCTTCTATGCAAGCCTTCTGGCTTTTGAGGGATATTATGAGAAAAAATGGTTTCCTTATACCATGCCGATCAGCGATATTTACGGCTTACGTGCTGCTTTTGACAATATCGCTTCCGATCCAGAGTTAGAAGAACGCACACACCGTATCGCCGAAGCAGCCAGACGCGCTTTGACAGAAGCCGGTTTAAAGCTTCACTTGGAAAGCGGTTTCTCCGATACCGTCACTGTGTTTGACATTCCGGCAGAGACCACCTGCGATGCAATTCTTTCCCGCATGAAAAAAGAGCACAATATCATGCTTGCCGGATCTTTTGACGATCTTTCCGGCAAAGTGATCCGCATTGGGCACATGGGAAATAATGCAAACTTTGAAGATATGACCGCAACCATGTACGCTCTTTCCGAAACGCTCACTTTCCTCGGTGTGAACTTAACAGGAAATCTTGTGGGATTATTCTTAAAATATTATCATTAGTTCCGGAAGCAGGAACTAAAAATCGCCCTGATAATTGATATGTACCCCTTTCACTGGATGTCCAGTATAAGGGGTACATATCATATCAGGGCGATTTATTATCCTTCTTTTATTTTCATATCCTGTATCGTTACTCTGTCAATGCATGCTTTATAATTCCGATCCCGATCGGATATGGTCCTGTGTGCACTCCAATGGTTGCACCGATCTGGTAAACACCGATCTCATCAATTCCAAGACGTTCTTTGACCAGATCCTTTAACATCTCTCGAAACTCCAATGCTTCGTTATAATCATATCCATAACCGATACAGAAGCTGTACTCTCCCGGTTTCGCATTGACTTCATCTAAATATTCCCTTGTCATATCCACAACTTTTTTCATGGATTTGAGACGATTCCTTGTAATGCCGGAATTAAAGATTTCACCTTCTTTTAACGTGATCAGAGGTTTGATTTTTAATGCACTGGCTGCAATCCCGGCTAATTTTCCAATCCTTCCGCCATGTTTTAAATAGTCAATACTTCCGATCGTGAAAAAAATTCTTCCTGTCTCACGGATTGGCAGTAACGCATCTACAATCTGCTGATACTCTAAACCCATATCGCGCAGTCTGCATGCCTCTAATACATATAAACCCTGCAGCACAGTATTGACCGTAGAGTCAATGACCGTGATCTGTGCATCCTGGTATTCCTCTAATATCATATCTTTTGCAGTTGTCGCAGACTGCAGGGAGCCACTGAATTTTTTTGTGATACAGATACAGATGACCGGCAGCTGCTCCTTCGCATATTTCTCAAACACCTCATAATAGTCATGCACGGATGGCATGGATGTCTTAGGAAAAACGGTCGGGTGATCCACCATCTCCTGATAGAATTCCCTGACACCGACTTCTACCATTTCCTTTTGATACGTTTCACTGTCAAAGGACACATAAAATGGAACAACCTCAATATCTTTTTCCTTTGTGAGTTCCTGTGAGAGATCCAGGGAACCATCACTGATGATCTGTACTTTTTTCTGCATCATAAATACCTCGTTTATTTACTACTGTCATCTGCAAAATAGCTTTATGCCTTCTTATTCTTAGATATACGTTTTCCAACATAGTTTTTAATACTACATTTCAAAACATTTTTATTATATCACAGGGTATTTAAGTTGTACATTACTTTTACTATAATTTTCGAAAAATTTTATGATTACATTACTGTTCACTCGTATCTCGTTCCAGTAACATGATTCCTATTATCTACAGCTTGTACTGATGGATTCAATTGCTACTGCTCCGCCGCGCACTACCTCAATCATCTTAAATTTCGATTTTAACAGTGCGATCAGCTCGTTATTTCTATGGGCAGTCAGTTTGCATTCCAGCAGGACACTGTCATTTCCGATATCTGCCACCTGCACATTAAACACCTGTGCGATCTGGAATACTTCTTCTTTTTCCGCAGCATTCACACGGAGAACCTTTGCGAACAGAATCTCTTTCATATGAATCGGTACATCTGTCAGATCAATGACTTTGATTACTTCGACCATACGGTTCAGCTGCTTTTTGATCTGTTCAAATGTTATGTCATCACTGGTAACGCAGATGGTCATACGGGAAACCGTCTCGTCCTCTGTCGTTCCAACGGTCAAACTCTGTAAATTGTAAGACTTTCCGGAAAAAAGACCGGAAACCTTTGCCAGAACACCAACCTGATTTTCTACATATAGTGCAATCCATCTGTCTTTCATGATATTTTCCTCTCTCACCATATCTGTATCCGCCTATTTCAAAATCATCTCGCTCATCGGATTTCCGCCCTTTACCATCGGAAGCACGATCTCATCCGATGAGATCAGAAATTCAATGACTGTCGGTGCATCTTTGTAAGTTCTCGCTTTATCCAAAGCTGCCTGAATGTCTTCTTCCCGCTCTACACGGATGCCATGCGCACCATAGCTTTCTGCAAGTGCAACAAAATCCGGTGTATATGGAGGGCATGCTTCATTTGGTCCCTTGCAGTTTGCCGGACAGCTTCTTCTCTTTCTTAAGCATACTGCGGAATAGCGTTTGCCATAAAAAAGCTGCTGCATCTGGCGGACCATGCCAAGATACTGGTTATTGAGCAGGCAGATGATAACCGGTGTCCCCTGCACGATCGCTGTTGCCATCTCCTGAATGTTCATTTGAAAACCGCCATCACCGGTGACACAGACTACCTCCGTATCCCTGTTTCCAATCTTTGCACCGATCGCCGCAGGAAAACCGAATCCCATTGTTCCAAGCCCGCCGGAAGTGATCATCTGGCGTTTTTCGTCAATATCCAGATACTGCGTTGCCCACATCTGGTTCTGTCCTACATCCGTGACAAAAACCGCCTCGTCAAACGTATGGTTGATGTGTTCCATGATCATCTGTGGTGTCATGCCGCGGTCTCTGCGCATCTCAAGTGGATTCTTTTCATCCCATGCCTTAATTCTCTCCTGCCATGCAGCCGTATCCTTTGGTTCTGCCCATTCCAGCAATTTTTCCAGGGCAAGTTTTGCATCCGATACGATTGGAACGTCTACCACAACATTTCTGGAAATGGAAGCAGTGTCCACGTCAATATGTACAATTTTTGCTTTTGGTGCAAATTCATTCAGATCTCCGGTAATACGGTCGTTAAATCTTGTTCCGATGGAAAATAAAACATCACACTCGCTGACTGCTTTATTGCTTGCATATTTTCCATGCATCCCCGTATTTCCGATATAAAGCGGATGTGTTGTGGCAATCGCACCCTTTCCCATAATGGTCGTCACAACCGGAACGTTCATTTTCTCTGCAAATTCTTTCAACAACTCATTTGCTTTTGCAATATTGACACCGCCACCAGCCAGGATCAATGGTTTTTTTGCTGACTTTAACAGTTTGTATGCTTTTTTCAACTGCCCGATATGCACGCTCTCATTCGGTTTGTATCCACGGATCTGCACGCTGTCCGGATATTCCGCCGGTCCGCTCGCCGTCTGGATATCCTTTGGAAGATCAATTAAGACCGGTCCAGGTTTTCCTGTTCTTGCAATGTGAAAGGCCATCTTAATGATCTTTCCTAAATCCTTGCGGTCTCTGACCGTCACACCATACTTTGTGATACTTCTTGTCATTCCGACAATGTCAACTTCCTGAAAAGCATCGTTTCCGATCAGGCTTAACGGCACCTGTCCGGTAAAACAGACAAGCGGAATATTGTCATAATGTGCATCTGCAAGTCCTGTCATGATGTTCGTTGCACCGGGACCGCTGGTCACCAGGCAGACACCCACTTTTCCTGTCGATTTTGCATATCCCTCTGCCTCATGTAAAAGTCCCTGCTCATGTCTTGGTAAGACAATTTCAATCTCATCCTGTTTATATAATTCATCAAAAAGATCCGTCACCGTTCCACCCGGATAACCGAAAATCGTATCGACACCCTCTTCCTGTAATGCCTTGACAAATAATTTTCTACCTGTAATATCCATCTTTCTGTCTTACCCTTTCCATTTATACTTCAAAATAATCTGTGATTTCATAAAATGATACTTTCTGCTGAATATGTATCTTTTTACCTCTGACTAACCGATATAACCTAATGTTTTGAGCAAAAAAATCCATCCGGTCAACGTAAACGCCGCCATCAATGTCGTTGTTACAATAACGCTCGCCGTCAGCACTTCATCATTGTTCATGCTCTTTGCCATAATATAACAGCTCGGCGTGGTCGGGGATGCCAGCATGATCAGAATTGCGATCATCTTTTCCCCTGAAAATCCCATCCAGGCAGCAACCGGCAGAAAAACAAGTGGCTGAAGCACCAGTTTGATCATGGACGCCGCCATGGTCGGTGCGATCTTCGCCAGCGCTTTTCTTCCCTCAAATCCTGCTCCGATGGTGATCAGTGCCAAAGGGGTTGCCATCTGCGCCACGTTGCTGACCGTCTTATTTACCAGCGTCGGGAACTGAATCCCAAGCAGTCCCACGATCAGTCCTGCCAGGATACTTAAAATGATCGGATTCTTACATATATTAATTCCCGCCTGTCTGATCTTTGCCTTCTTGTCGATTCCTGTGCTGTCATTTGCCTCAAATGTCAGCACGATCACAGAAAAAATATTATAGAGCGGCACTGCACTGACGATCATCAGCGGTCCCATTGCAGAGGAACCGTAGATATTCTGGATAAAAGCCAGCCCCATAACCGCCGCACTTCCACGGAAAGACGACTGTACAAATGCCCCGCGGATCGTTTTGTCCCGCACCAGAAACTTTGCTGTACCCCATACCACCCAGAAACAGATGGTACTCACGATCGCACAGAAAAGCACATATTTAATATCAAATACTGCTTTAATATCAACGCCTGCAATGTCCTTAAACAGCATAAACGGAAGCGTGACCTTGAAATTGAACTTATTTGCCACTGTGACAAAGTTATCATTCAGCATTCCGATCTGCTTTAAAATGTATCCGATCACCATGACCAGAAAAATCGGCATTGTCACGTTGATACTATAGATAAGATTTTCCATTTTTTTCTTTTTCCTATCAGGAAACTCCTCATTCAAGTAAAGGTAAAACCCAGCAGTCTCTCTGTCTGGGTTTTAGCAATTATAAATCAATTTTCATCTTTTTGGTATGATATATTTTAACAACTTTATTGATATTATTTAATTCTCTCGTATTTATAAAAATAATATTCCAGATCAAAATACGTCTGTTCCTCACTGTCCTGCGTGATTTTCCACTCCGGCATCTCATCAAGATTCGGGAAATAGGCATCTGCCTCAAACGCATAGTCGATCTTTGTGATATGTGCCACATCACAGTCATCGAGAAGCTGTTTATAAATGGTCTCTCCACCGATCACATAAATATCCTCACTTGGATATTTCTTTAACTCTTCCCTCAATTCTTCCATCGAATGAACGATAATGGCATCTCCCGCCTTAAAATTTTTATCATGCGTCAGCACGATGTTCACTCTTTTTTTGAGAGGCTGTCCGTTTGGAAAACTCTCCAACGTTTTTCTTCCCATGACGACCACTTTCCCGGTTGTCGTCTCACGGAAAAACTTCATGTCTGCCGGAATACTCACCAGCAGTTTATTCTTACATCCGATTGCCCAGTTTTTATCTACAGCTGCGATTAAATTCATATTTCCTCCAACTTTTCACTCTGTATCACTTGTCAGTGCCGTGTTATTTTATCCTGTCTTTTATCCTCTCTTAAAATATTCCAGTCAGGCTTATACTGCTATCGGAATATTTTTGATCTGCGGCCCCGTCACATAATCCTCAATGGTAATATCTTTTGTCGTAAACTGATAAAAATCTTTGATTTCCGGGTTTAATGTGAATTTTGGCGCCGGATGCTGCTCTCTCCCGATCAGTTCCTTAATGATCGGGATATGACGGTCATAAATGTGAGCATCCGCAATCACATGTACCAGCTCGCCGACCTGCATATCACACACCTGCGCAAGCATATGCATTAATACCGCATACTGACACACATTCCAGTTATTTGCCGCTAACACATCCTGGGAACGCTGATTCAAAATAGCATTCAATGTCAGCTTTTCATCTCCCTCTTTGTGTGTCACGTTAAATGTCATACTGTAGGCACACGGATATAAATTCATTTCATGAAGATCCTGGTGCACATAAATATTCGTCATAATGCGGCGGCTGAATGGATTGTTTTTCAAATCATAAATCACGCGGTCCACCTGATCCATCATGCCTTCTTTATACTGATGTTTTACCCCTAACTGGTATCCATATGCTTTTCCAATGGAACCATCTTCGTCTGCCCATTCATCCCATACGGTACTGTTTAAATCATGGATGTTATTTGATTTTCTCTGCCAGATCCAAAGCATCTCTTCCGTACATGTTTTGATGGCAGTTTTTCTTAATGTAATTGCCGGAAACTCTTTTGAAAGATCATAACGGTTGACCACACCGAATTTTTTAATCGTGTAGGCACTCGTTCCATCCTCCCAGTGCGGGCGGACTTTCTCGCCCTCTGTGCTTGTCCCGTTCTCTAAAATATCTTTACACATATTTACAAAAATTTTGTCTGCAAGACTCATCTTTTTCTATCCCCATCTTTCTATCATTTTGCACATTTGAAAATCTCATTCTTTCGTACCTTTGCAGTAAAATGCCCATGTACGATCCGAACAGTACTATTCTATCCAATTTTCGTATAAAGTGCAAGAAATAACATCCCGACTGTTATTCGAATATTTTATGACTGCGATATATTTTTGTCATAAAGTTCATTTCTGTTTCTACCAAATTTCATTGATTTTTCCAGTAAAATGCAGTATAGTGAAGAAAGTTTAAGAAGTTAGGAGATTGATTATGAGTCAGGCAAAAGTAGACCGTTATAAAGAAGAAAAAAAGAATCGTAAGAAAATTATGGCAAAGGAAAAGAGAATGCGTATCGCCGGTTATGTCGCTGGCTGTCTTGTCGCTGCCGGTATCATCGGCTGGGCCGGTTACTCCGGATACAGTGCTTATGAGGCAAACAAGCCTATGGAAACCATTTATGCAAACCTTGATTCCGTTACAGACTATATGAGTTCTTTAAATGCGGAATAAAAATTACTGGAACGAGATACGAGTGAACAGTAACGATTAAAATAAATCAATAAAACAGATTAAAAATGGACCATTGACTTTACCAGATCAAAGTGCTATTTTGTTATTCAAACAGAGAACAAAATGCAACGAACAGAACAAGGTTATCTGAGCAACCTGTATCACAGAGAGCTGCCGGCTGGTGTAAGGCAGTATACAGCTTCAGGAACTATCCTCTGCGAGCAGTGCACTGAATTTTCATAGTAAGTGTCACCGGTATTCTACCGTTATTTAGAAGCTTATTGTTGTAGGCATCTGCCCACAAAGATAAGACAGAGAGGTCGTATTTTACGGCAAACAAAGTGGTAACGCGGAAGCTTAAGCCTTCGTCTTTGAGATATGAATATATCCGGAGATGAAGGCTTTTTTTCATGCCAGCAGACTGTGCGCAGGATGTGAATCCCATTGTTTCCACTTTGCACAATGTATTTTGTTCCCAGAAAAAAATACATTTTCAGAAAGGAGCCGCCTTAAGGCGGAAAAAAGTTATGAATGGTTTAGTTATTGTTTTGATCGGTATCGTTGCACTTGGCGCTGGCTACCTCTTCTACGGACGCTGGCTTGCAAAGAAATGGGGAATCGACCCAAATGCAAAAACCCCCGCTTACACACATGAGGATGGCGAAGATTATGTTCCTTCCTCCAAATTTACCGTATTCTCACATCAGTTTTCTTCCATCGCAGGTGCAGGTCCTGTCACAGGTCCGATCCTTGCATCTGTTTTTGGATGGGTTCCGGTATTGCTCTGGCTCATCATCGGCGGACTTTTCTTCGGTGCTGTACAGGACTTCGGTGCTTTATATGCATCCGTAAAAAATGAAGGTAAATCTATGGGTATGATCATTGAGAAGTACATCGGTAAAACAGGCCGGAAACTTTTCATGTTATTCTGTTGGCTTTTTACTTTATTAGTGATCGCAGCATTTACGGATATGGTTGCCGGAACATTTGTTGGAACCGGAGTTGAAGGTATGACAGATGCAACCTCTTACGCCAATTCCGCTGCCGCTTCCATTTCCATGTTATTTATCGTTGTCGCTGTTATTTTTGGTATCATCCAGAAACATGTCGGAAAAATGAATGAAGTCGTAAAAGCAGTTGTTGCTATCGCTCTTTTGGTCGGTATGTTTGCAGTCGGTATGAAATTCCCAATCTGCACGACCAAAACTGCATGGATCTACATCGTAATGGCTTACCTGTTCTTAGCATCTGTTATGCCAATGTGGCTTTTAATGCAGCCTAGAGATTACATGACAACATTCATGTTACTCGGTATGATCATTGGTGCGGTTGTCGGTGTCATTGTTGCACATCCTTCCATGCAGTTAAATGCATTCAGCGGATTCAATGTAGGTGGAAGCAGTTTATTCCCTACTTTATTCGTAACGATCGCCTGCGGTGCTGTTTCCGGTTTCCACAGTCTGGTATCTTCCGGAACATCCTCTAAGACGATCAGCAGCGAAAAAGATATGCCTATGGTCGGTTATGGTGCCATGGTCGTAGAATCCTTACTCGGTATCGTCTCCTTAGTTGTTGTCGGCGCAGTCGCCGTAAACGGAACAAAACCGGATGGAACTCCATTCTCCATCTTCTCCTCCGGTGTCGCAGGATTCCTTGAAAAACTTGGTGTCCCTGTTACCGTTGCAACTGTATTTATGACCATGTGTGTATCTGCACTTGCACTGACATCCCTTGACTCCGTTGCAAGGATCGGACGTATGTCTTTTCAGGAATTGTTCTACGGAGATTCCACCGATCCTGCAACTATGACACCGATTCAGCGTGTACTGACAAATAAATATTTTGCAACTGTGATCACACTGTTTTTTGGATATTTACTGACACTCGGCGGATACAGCAACGTATGGCCATTGTTCGGCTCTGCAAACCAGTTACTTGCAGCACTTGTATTAATCGCCTTAGCTGTTTTCTTAAAAACAACTGGACGTACCGGATGGACACTTTACATCCCAATGTTTGTTATGCTGGCAGTTACATTCACTGCCCTGATCCAGAAAACGATTGCACTTGTCAGCAACTTCATGAGCGGTAATGCAACACTTCTTGTAGACGGACTTCAGTTTGTCGTTGCCGTACTTCTTATGGTACTTGGTGTTATGGTTGCATTCAGTTGTCTGAAAAAGCTCTTCGGCAGAAAAGCTGCGGCTTAACCGGAGTTTCACTAGCGTAGTGTCGCAGATTCTGTAGTGCTTTTATAGGTTGTGAGGGGCAGATATAAGCGTCCTCTCACAAGTCAGAATTTTATAGGTTTATGAAAAGAAAAACGGTATAAACGAAATATTATGTTTCTGTT
>ERZ791912.1423-NODE-1423-length-11060-cov-67.633621_pt1 | contig 11060 bp, 8 predicted proteins | sample MGYA00510141_ERZ791912 | MGnify/ENA primary metagenome ERZ791912 (study PRJEB30046, sample SAMN00792082) | human gut metagenome | study: EMG produced TPA metagenomics assembly of the A metagenome-wide association study of gut microbiota in type 2...
GATTAGTCATCTGCAAATATCCTGCTGCAACAAGGGAGGTGATGTAACGCTCACGGTTCTTTGTCTGATTGGATAAACCAAGGCGTTCCATGATCTCTGCGGTGGTTCGAGGAACTGAACAGAAATTGACTATATCCCTTTGCTTATTAGACAATGACACTTTTTTAGTGTCAGAGTGTCTAAGTCGAGTGTCAGAGTCTTGGACTTGGTTACTTTTTTCCTCGACTTCGTTACTCTCCTCTTCGACTTCGTTACTTTTTTGTTCGACTTGGTTACCGACTTGGTTACTTTTTTTCTCGACTTGGTTACTTTTTTTCTCGACTTCGTTACTTTCTTCTCTCCAAACCGTGATGACAAATTCCTGCGCCTTGTCATTATTCATAAACGTGACATTAACACCTTCATCAAGAGCACGAGTGATGCCGCTACCCACACCAGTGTATGGCAGCAAGTATATAGCATTGTTAAAAAGGAACATATTGCGAGGCATGGAAGTTCCTGCCTTGATATCCTCAATAGTAAGTCCATTAGGCAATGCACCAGGACTGTGAATCTCAACACGATTGTCGAAAATGAAAATGCGAACAGGGGCTTTCATGTTCAACGAGCGATGTACAAGGCTGTTTACTGTGAACTCAACCAAGCTGGTATAAGGTATTTCCAACTTACCCATGCTGTTGAATTCATCTCCCACCTGCACATTATGCAGATTACGAGTGAAGAAATCCATGATCGTGTCATATTGATGAAGCAGGTTTCCCTCCATATCTGCATCATTCACTTTGTCACGAAAAACCTTGCTGCCGATGCTGTTGCCTGCAAAACAGATGCACTTGGCTGTCATCATTGGCATCCAGCGTTGGGTATATTTGCCAAACAGAAGCATGGCAGCAACAGTCAGTGTGCCATCGGGACGGATAAATCGCAGATTGCGAAGTATCTTCTCACAGTCATGTCCCTTAGCTATGGCAGAGCATATCATATCAAGTGATGCTTCATTAAAAGCGTCACCTGTCAAGCCTTTCTTCTCCAAAACTCTTTCAAAACGGTTGCCAAGAAACTGCTTGATGGTCGTTGCATCAAGGTCGTTGACAGTTGCATCCCTAACACCAGCCTCGTCTGGAGCAAAACTACCGCAGTCGGTCATCATTTCTGCAAGTTCAGCATTATCGAACACTTTACGCTTGTCGGCACCATTCTTCACCCATACGATTCCCTTGTTGTCATGATAAGGCTTGTTGAGTCCTTCCTTCACAGTAGCAACAACCAAGTTGCCATCCTCGACCTCAACAGTATCTATCTTTATCAGAATGGATGGCACTACGTTTTCTGAAGCAATATCACTCAATAAGTTGGTAGTTTCTTGTACCTCAGAATACGACAAGGCATTGATCTCTCCAGTCTTATCCTTTATACCGACTACCAACTTTCCACCATGTGAATTACTGAACGCCACTAACTCACAAGCAATATCATATTTGTCGAGAATGCGTTCCTTGAACTGCACCCCCGATACCTCGCCAGCGTTTATCTGTTTCAATATATCGTCCATCATTCTTTGATACATTCTTTGTTCAACAAATCGTTTACATCCACTTTCAGCAAATCAGAAATCCGTATTAAGGTTTCCAAGTCTGGTTGGCAAGTGTTTGTGCACCATTTAGAAATGGTTGCTTGGTCTTTACCCAACATTTCTGCCAACCACTTGTTTGAGTGCTTGGTTACTGCTAACATTATCTTCAATCTGTTTACATCTTTCTTTGCCATACTATATATATAAAATAGGTAAATACACTTGCAAAAGTACAATAATAATTTTAAATAGAGGTGTAATATTCTCAAAAAAATTACAGAAATCGTAAATAATTGAAAATTTCGCATTATTGTAATAGGCTTTACTTTGAATGTTCTTATCTCATCAAAGCAACATAAAGGGACAAAGCAAGTTATACTTAAAGGTATTTGGGGTGCTACATAAACCGATTCATAAATAATCCTAAAATGAAAGCAGAAAAGTTTGTTTTTAAGAATTTAGTTTTAACTTTGCACTTGTAAAAGGAGTGTTCTTTGCATATTGCAAAATACAGAAATGAGCAGAAGTCCGCTCATTTCCATATTGTTACCTATAAGATATAGGTAAACGCCCAACTTCTTGATATTCAATTAAAGACAAGTTTAGAGCGAGTTAGTCTTTTTAACTAAAAAACGGGATTAGGACTGCTGAAAATCGAGCCTTATCACAGGCCAAAATTTGGCGGTTTCAAAAAAAAGCCGTACCTTTGCACCGTGATTCAGATACAACGGATTGCTTTTCTTCAAATCACCTGATCAATCATCACTTGACCAATCACCTGATTTACCATCCAATCACTTGATCAATCATCAACCATCTGAACCACATTCAATTCATTTTATTAACCCGATTTATTAACTCTAAAAAACTGAATGATTATGGGAAATTCTAAAGGAACTTTGAAGTACCGCAAGGTACAGCGCACTCCACAGAACGGTGAGAATGCAGGTAAGAAACTCTGGTATGCTACTGCCGTCAGCGACCGTGAGATGGATTTCGAGTCGTTCGTTACTCACATCTCAGAGCACGGCTCTCCTTACTCCCGTGGCTGCGTGCACGGCGTGCTGATGGATGCCCTCGACCATCTGCAGGAGCTGATTCTCGACGGCAAGAGCGTTCGCCTTTCCGACCTCGGTCTGTTCAGCATCGGCATGACTTCCAGAGGCGAGGAGTCTAAGGACAAGGTTTCTGCAGCCAGTGTGGAGGGTGTTCACCTGATTGTGAGAAACACGAAAAACTGGAGCAACGCCGAGCTCAGAAAGAAGTGCAAGATTGAGAGCATCGACGCCAAGGGAACCGATGCAGGCGATGGTTCCGGTGACAATGGCGGCGGTTCAGGCAACACCACCGGCGGCAATACTACCGGCGGAACGGACGACGGAAAGACTGACCCGGGCAACACCGATTCTGGCAAAACCGATTCTGGCAAAACCGATGGTGGCGGATCCGACTCTAACGACGACAACGAGCACATCGTGTTGTAGAAATTGTAGAATAAGATATAACCACCCATCATTAACCACTAAAAAAGACTGCTTATGACGAAAGAAACCTGGAAAGCTCTGATTCAGATTGCCATCTCTATCCTTACAGCCATTGCTACCACGCTAGGCGTTACGAGCTGCTGCGGCCTGTAATGGAAAGAAAGATTGAAGAAGGAAGAAGAACGGAAGAAAGTTGAAAAAAGCCCCTGATGCCATACGCATCGGGGGCTTTCTGTATTTAATACCCTTTCTGATTTTGCCACCCGTTCATCGTGGCATATAGACCCTTTTTCAGAACTTTTCCCCGAAATCTCTTGCAGATATGAAAATAAAGTCGTAACTTTGCGCTGTAGATTTTAAAACAGATGGTTATGAAGTACTTAGACCCTAAGGCAGACCTTACGTTCAAGAAGATATTCGGCAATCATCCTAATCGTTTGAGAAACCTCCTGAATGCCCTACAGTCACTCAACGAAGATGAACTGATACAACAGGAACAGTATCTGCCGACAACAGAAGAGCTGGAGATATCCGGCTTCTCTGATGCCGAACTCAGAGCCTATGACAAGTTCTGGGATTCCGTAAGCGTTGAAAGAACCCTCATAGATGACAGCTACCAGAAAGGTAAGGAAGAAGGAAGAGCTGAAGGAATGGAAAAAGGAAGAGCTGAAGGCTTGGAGAAAGGTATGAACCAGCGAAGCCTTGAGATTGCCAGAAACCTTCTGTCCCTGGGGCTTCCTGTCACTCAAATAACCCAAGCCACCGGCTTGACGGAAGAAGAGATAAAGCAGATGAAGCTCTAGTCATGCAGCGCCCCCATCAGACCGCATGGTGCCATCCTTCGGCATCCCTGATACAATAAAAAGGGTCTATACGCCACCCGATTATCGTGGCATATAGACCCTTTTCTATTGTATCTGTGTAAATCTGTGAAATCTGTGGGACAAAGAACTACGGCTTATGGCTGCAGGGTGAAACCTACTACCAGATACGCCTTCTCAGTGCTAGGGTTAGCAGCCACCTGGGCGAAGACCGGAACACTGAAGGAATCTGTAATCTTCAAATCCTTGGTGGCTTTCACGCCTACATGGGTTACGGCAAAGCCATTGGCATCACCATAGAATGATGTGGCGAATGGCACGGCACCCACGCTCGCCTCCCAGTCGCAACCACCCAGCTTGAATGGAGCGGTAGCCTCAAGATAAGATGAATAGGCACGGTCGCCATCCTTGTTGACACCATCATTGCCCGCAAAGTTGGTATACCAGTTGAGGGCAAGTGCTCCGAAATCATAACCTACGTTTGCCTCGAAGACATGCGAGGTTTCGTGCGCCTTGTAGGCAAAATACTTCTCGTTAGGCGAATTGAACCAGTAGTCGGTTACGCCGATATGGAAGGCACCAGTCTCGTATGCCAGAGTAAGATCGAATTCCTTGGTATCCTCAGGCTGAGAAAGTCCTACGCTTCCCCAGGCTGTGAGCGAGAGGCCTTTGTATCCGATGCCCAATGTAGGCTGCAGGGAAACGGCTCCCAAGTCCTGACCACGCCAGTAGTACTGGCTCACGATGTCTGCACCCATAGATGTCTCAACCTTGTCCTGCGCCATGGCAGCAGGAGCAAATGCCATCAAACCGAGTGCCAGGGCACCCATCTTCTTCATATCTGTAATCTTCTTCATAATCTCTCTTATTTTCGGGTTTATAATAAGAAGCGGTGGAAAACAATCCACCTGCTTCTATTCTTTATATATGAAAGGTATTTTAGTTGTAGCAACTCTCACCATGCTCGTAGATATCGAGGCCTTCTTCCTCAATTCTCTTGTCAACACGCAAGCCAGCAATCTTCTTGATTCCCCAGAAGAGGATAACGCCTGTTGCAGCTGCCCAAAGGTCGATGCAGAGGATACCGAAGCACTGAGCTCCGAAGAAACCCAAACCACCACCGTAGAAGGCACCGCCATCGAGGGCGAAGAGACCTGTCATCAAGGTTCCGAAGATACCGCATACACCATGCACTGAACTTGCACCAACAGGGTCATCGATGTGAAGCTTGGTATCAATGAACTCGATAGAGAATACCAGAATGATACCTGCCAATAGACCGATGATGGCTGAACCCAACGGACTTACCAAATCGCAACCTGCGGTGATGGCTACCAAACCAGCCAGGATACCATTCAATGTCAATGAGAATGATGGCTTACCATACTTGATCCATGATGTGAACATGGTGCCGAGACCGCCACATACGGCAGCCAGGTTGGTGGCAAGGAATACGTGGCTGATGGCTACGCGGTTAACCTCGCCAGAAGCAGCAAGCTGAGAACCTGGGTTGAAACCGAACCAGCCGAACCAGAGGATGAATACACCCAGGGCTGCAGCCATCAGGTTGTGACCAGGGATAGCCATGCTCTTGCCGTTGCGATACTTGCCCAAACGAGGACCTAAGCAGATTGCACCAACCAAAGCAAGTACACCACCCACGCTATGAACGATGGCAGAACCTGCGAAATCGTGGAAGGCTGCACCGAAGGTGTTCATCATGAATGAACCAGCCTCGCCGTTGCAGAGCCAACCGCCACCCCATGTCCAGTGACCCTCTACTGGATAGATGATCAATGAGATGAAGAATGAATAGATGCAATACATGGAGAACTTGGTACGCTCTGCCATGGCACCTGAAACGATGGTAGCACTAGTAGCGCAGAATACAGTCTCGAACATCAGGAAACCCTCTGTAGGAAGACCGGCTGCATTTGTATAGAAAGACAAATCGCCCCAGTTAGGCATGCCGATGAATCCGGCACCATCGCTACCAAACATGAATCCGAAGCCTACGAACCAGAAGAGAACGGAACCGACCATGAAATCGACAAAGTTCTTAAACAAGATGTTCGCGGTGTTTTTACTACGGGTAAAGCCCGCCTCGCAGAGGGCGAATCCCGGCTGCATGAAAAAGACCAACATGGCTGCCAAGAGCATCCACACGGTATCTAATGAAATTCCTAAATCCTGTACACTCATAACATAAAAACTTTAAAGTGTTCTTTTACCTTAAAACTTACTCTCTCTCCTTCCATACCGCAATCGTTATTTCTCCTGCTCGGCATTATAAAGTGCGATGTCGCCTCTTTCACCTGTGCGGATTCTCACGGTATCCTCTACAGGAATTACAAAGATTCGACCATCACCAATCTCGCCTGTGCGGGCAGCCTCCTGGATGGCATTAATTGTTTTCTCCACGTTCTTGTCGCGAACCACGATGTTCAACAATACGCGCTCAATACTGCTGGTATCATACATGACACCACGATAGATACGCGCCTGTCGCATCTTGCCCTCGCCTCTTACATCGTAGTAAGAGAACCACTCGATGTCGGCGGCAAGCAATGCTTCCTTTACATCCTCGAACTTTGTCTTGCGGATGATTGCTTCAATCTTTTTCATGTCAATCTCTCCTATTCTTTAAATTACGTTTTGTTTGATTTCGAGTGCAAAGTTACGACTTTTTGCTCAAATAAAGCCAATATTCCTTTCTTTTTGTTCTTACTATTTTTATTTACTTACTATTTGACAAAAGAAAAAGAAAATATAAATACAAAATGAAAGCAAACAAGCATTTTTGCCTTTCATTTTGCTACAAGAGTTAGGATAAAAGAAAAGGACCTGTATGGACAGATGCCTCGCCAGGCACTGAAACCATACAGGTCGGATCATTATTAACGTAAATCTACCTTCACAATACCAGGCGAACGAAGCCCAGGCTTCAGTTCTCCACCTATATAATATAAGGTATGTCCACGCATAACTACTTGGGCGCCCGCCCTAGCAAGCAGCGGACTTTCAGGGAATGGAGTTTCCCACTTCCCAGTGTTTAAACTATAAACTAACAAATTATCATTAAACTTATACCACGAAATATCTTTCTTCAGATAATCAGGCTTCGCCACCATGGAATAGGTTCCGCTGATGGCATCCCAGAAGATTTCCTTGTTCACACCTCCGGCGCAGACGATGGCGGGATTGCCCGATGGGCTTACTGCCAGCATGGCTGTGGCTCCCGTAAGGGTGAGTTCATCGCCCTGAGGATTGCGTGGCGCAGGGAGCGATGTCCAGCTCTTGCTCTCAGGATGATAGCACAAGCCCGATGTGGCTACCAGGCTCGACTTGCCGTTCTCGTAGAAGCCGCCCCATACATAAAGCTCGCCACAGTAGGCAGCACACACAGGCTGAACCCTTGGCTCGCCTATCAGCTCTGTCTCGTGCTTCCAGGCTGAAGCCAGCTTCTTTGCCGCATCTTTCTTGCTTGTCCCGTTTTTCCACGCTGCATCCTTTCCGATTTCCAGGCTCAGAACGGCAGCCGATGGTCTGCCATCCTGATTGCCTCCCACCACGAAAAGGCGGGTATCAGAGAGGCAGACGCCCATGTTATCTACCGAACGTGGCAGCGACGGAAGCGATTTCAATACCGGTTTGCCACTCTCCCTGTCCAGGTGGAGGCTCAGCACGCTGCGCAACTTCTGCTCATTGTTGCAGCCGCCCACCAGAATCAGACTGTCGCCCGAGGTAACCGTGCCGCCATAGGCAGCAGGCTCAGGCAGATGGCCTATCAGTTGCCAGTCTGGGGTTTCGTCTGCATTGCCCCCCACCTTCGCAGCATAAATGCCCGAATAATACTTCTTCTTTCCAGGCTCTGGGAAATTACACCCACCGGCTACTACCATGTAGTCGCCGATGAAACCACCATAGCAGGCTGATACACCCAGGTCATACCCAGCCTCCCCTGCAGGGAAGCCGGATATGGTTTTGATGTTAGAATACTGTTTTTTAGGATCTGATTTCATTGTACAACAACTATTTATGATTGTAATGATAGAATCTGTATCTCCACGGAAGGTAGAAGCCGGAAGCCCATCGCTGTTCACCAGATTGGCTCGGGTAAACGGTTGCCATCCGTATCTCACGAATCTCGGAAGCTTGACCTCAGGAGATGTCAATCTCACCTGGTCGCCCTCTATCTTCGCCTGTGCCGGATAGAACATGCCTTCTTCCCCGGCTATCTCGAAGCAGCGAGGCGAGTTGCCATCCGATGTGCGGAGTCCATCGCCATAGGCGAAGGATACCACCAGGGCATCGCCTTCTCTTTCCACCTTATTATATATAGGACCCGATGGGGTTACGCCGTGACCATAGGTCTGGTTCAATGCCCAGCGCCCCAGGCGCTCGCCCACTGGCTGCTTATTCGTTGGATGCACATCAAGAGAGTCACCATAATCAGAAGATACAGCCATTCCGGTATTTGGAATTGACTTCATCAATTGGAGCTGACTATCTCTGAACCAAGTCCAGGAAGGACGATTCAAACTAGACAGCTGCACGAAATAGAATGGCATCTGCGGATTCTTCCAGTTGCCTCGCCAGCTATCTACCAGCAGGCGAAAGAGCTGACTGTGGGCATCCATATTGTGCGCATTCGATTCGCCCTGATACCAGATGACACCCTTGATAGGATACTGCTGCAGAGGCAGGATGCCACTCTCGTAGAGATAGCATGGTTCATAAGGGTGACGGCCCAGATGGGTGGCATCGTTGGTGAGGTTCTTGGCTGCTCTGCCACGCACCCAATCCTGGATAAAGTCGTTCTGCAGCCAGTTGCGCAGGATGGCAGGGAAGCGGGTTTCCAGGGTGTTTCTATCTACCCAAGCCTCGGTAGGTGCACCGCCGATGGCATTGCATATCAAGCCCACTGGCACCTTCAGACTATCGCGCAGCATCTTGCCGTAGTAATAAGCCACGGCTGAGAACTGGGCTGCCGTCTCGGGGGTAGCCCCCTGCCAAGTGGTATTTTTAAAATACTGCAGATGGTTCAGCGAATCGAGGCAGGATGCCGGCCATGCCACATCGTAGGTTTCCCAGCGGCCCTTCATGTCGAAGAGGCGCAGGTCGGGGTCGTTCGCCTGGGCGATGTCACGCTTGCCGGTGGAAGCCTGATTGAGTCGGAACGCCATATTCGACTGACCTGAGCACAGCCACACTTCGCCCACTGCCACATGGTGGTATTCCTTCTTCTGCTTGCCCGCCTGGATGGTGAGCGTATAGTCGGTGCCCACAGGCAGCGGCTGCAGCACTACGCTCCATTCGCCCCGGTTGTTGGCAACGGCAGAAGCCTTCTGTCCGGCAATGCTCACCGTTACCTGATCGCCCGTGTTGGCGATGCCATGGATATCCAGCGACTGGTTGCGCTGCAGCACCATGTGGTCTGTATAGAGAGAGGACATCTGGAGTCCGCCATAGTTTCCGGTAATACCGCCATAAACGGTTTTTGCCAGGATGCCTGCCCCTTCCGGGTTGGGATGGATGGCATCCGGCAACAGATTAGGATAAGGATAGAGCGGCGCATGGAAATCGATGAGTTCTGCACCACCCACCTTTGCCACCACCTTGATGGCTTCCTGTATCTCATCGTGCCACTGCTTGGTGCCCGAAATGAATCGGGGATGGCGATGGGCTATCGGCGTCATGCAGGCCAGGATAAAGCGTACCTTGGGATTGGCAGAACGCAGAGAGTCCATCAGCGACAGATAATCCTTTACAAATTCGTCTCGATAGTTAGGCCAGTTTCTCGGGTCGGTATCGTTGATGCCCAGGTGGATGACAGCGATGTCGCCCTTGAAAGCCATCGCCTGCTTATATTCCTGCTGCTTCATATACGGACGGTGGCCGTGGTTCAGCAGGGTGGCACCTGGTTTTCCGAAGTTGCCTACCTGGTATTTATCGCCCAGCATTTTCTGCAGTTGTACGGGATAGGAGAAATGCTCTCTATCCTCGATTCCCGTGCCATAGGTGATACTGTTGCCCACGCAAGCCACCTTGATTTTCTGCACAGTTTTCTTTCGGGCAGCCTCAACAGAGAGGGAGCCCGTGAGGAGCATCGACAGCACCAAGGCCGTCAATGCTCCCTTTGGATTCATTAATTTATCATACAACATAACCTATATAAACTATATATAACCAATTATAACCTTCTAATTCGATATTACTCGTCGAGGATAGCAGCCGTGAACATCCACTTTACGAGGCGGGTCTCCTTAGAGGAGAACTTGCCCACAGGAAGTTTCAGCATCAGCTTGTTCCAACCCTTCTTCAGGGTGATGTCTATCGCCGGACGAGACATGTAATTCTCATTCTTCAGCGTAATCTCGTTAGAGCGCTCGGTGTTCGTGTTCTCCCATACAGGAGGCATGATTTCCTGCCCATTGAGCCATGCTCGGCTGCACTTGTAATCCCAGGTGCCCTGACGGGGAGCCAGGTCGCTCTCCGAACGGCTGTAGTTCTGGAACTCCAGTGCCAGCTTCGCCTTTCTTTCCTGTGGAGAATAAATCCATCGGGTGGCATAAGCGGTGTGGTTCTCCTGAGGATTGGCGTAGAAGCCGGGAACCAGCGTGCCCCATACATGGCGCAGATAGATGCCGTTGCCGATGATCTTGCGGGTCTTGTAAGTCTTGCCCTCATACTGATAGACGGAATCTTCCTGCTGCTCGGGTGGGAACACCTTGTTCAAATCACCTCCGTTAGGGAAGGCATCGGTAATCTGCCACTCGCTCTGGGTCTGGCATACGTATGGGAAAGGAACCTCTTTCAACCAGGTTTTCTTCTGCCAAAGCAGGCGGTGTTCAAACTCCTTGAACGCAGCCAACTGCTCTGGCTCGTCTTCCCACAGCAGGGTGCCCTTGCCATCAAAATAGCAGTTGCCGCCTCCACGCCAGGCACGTTCTGCCAGGGTGAGCATATAAGGATAGAAGTTGTTTTCTGCCAACAGCTGTGGGGTATTGTCTATGAAGCGGTCGTTCCAGAAGGCTATGATGCAGCCAGCCAGATCGTCGCTGCCCTCTGTCTGGTTGTAGATGCGGCTGTTGAACATCGCCACCAGGTCAGCGTATGTATCGAAGTGGTTGGCGTAGTGGAATCGGCAGTCGATGGCAGGGATGCCCTTCTGTGCCTTTC
>ERZ791912.1427-NODE-1427-length-11040-cov-4.121985_pt1 | contig 11040 bp, 5 predicted proteins | sample MGYA00510141_ERZ791912 | MGnify/ENA primary metagenome ERZ791912 (study PRJEB30046, sample SAMN00792082) | human gut metagenome | study: EMG produced TPA metagenomics assembly of the A metagenome-wide association study of gut microbiota in type 2...
ACCCCATGCGTGACAGGCATGTATTCTAACCAGCTGAACTACCGCACCATTGATAGTTGCTTTTGTGTTAGCGATTGCAAAGGTACGACAAGTTTTTAAATCTGCAAAATTTTTGCCAAGTTTTTTGTAAACAAAATTCTTTGTGCTTGATTATCAGTGTGTTGACTTTGGTGTAAAAAGGCTTGATGTAAAAAATGTCATATCAAATTTTGCGGCATGCGCGATGGCGACGGTGGCAGGCTGTCAATCGTCGCGGAGTGCAACGGCGCGTATTGGGACTCGATATGCTCCTTGCGGTCAGCGTACCGGAGATGCGCTGCTATGGAAGAGTCGGCGTGATGCTGATGGGTGCGGCTTCTGGCAATCAGCGTAAAATAAAAGCGCACCGACATTCGGCGCGCTTTTATGTTTTTTTTAGGCGTTGAAACGCTATTCTTCGTAGTGTATTGGAATTTCGCGGTTCATGCTTTGGTCGAGCGAAATCAGGGTTTCTGTCGCCACGACACCATGGATCATCTGGATTTTGTCGTTGAGAAGCTCCATAAGATGCTGATTGTCGCGGGCATAAAGCTTTATCAGCATTGTGTACGGGCCGGTGGTGAAGTGGCATTCAACAACTTCCGGTATTTTCTCCAATTCAGGCACAACGTCCTTATACATAGAGCCTTTCTCCAATTTCACGCCGATGTAGGTGCAGGTTGTGTAGCCAAGCACTTTCGGGTTTACGTGGTAGCCCGAACCGGTGATTACCTTCAAATCAATCATCCGCTGTATGCGTTGGTGTATGGCAGCGCGCGACACCCCGCATACCACAGCCACGTCTTTCGACGGGATTCGTGCGTTTCGCATCACGATTTCAAGAATCTTACGGTCAAGATTGTCTATTTTTTCCATCTTTATCTTTTTTCTGCCACAAAGATATGGCAAATTTTTAGAAAATCATCAAAAATGATTGACAATTTACACGTAAATAGGCAAAAAAGCCCCAAAATATAGCAAAATGGCACAGTGTTACAGCCGTTGCAGGAAGTCGACGAGGTTCACCTCGCGGCTCAGTTCCATCTTTTTTCGCAGACGGTAACGTGCCATTTCCACACTGCGGTACGACATGTTGAGCAGTGGGGCAATCTCCTTGCTGCTGAGACCCATCTTCAGATAAGCGCACAGCCTCTGGTCATTGATGTTGAGCTGTGGGAACCGCTCGGCGAGGCGTTTGAGGTAGTTCTCGTAGACCACGTCGAAGTTTTGGGCGAATTTATGCCAGTCGTCATCGTGCGAGATGTTCTCTTTGATGAGTTTCTGAATCTTCATCAGCTGCTTTGCCGACGTTTTCGAGATGGTGTCGCCGCTCTCCTGTAATTTGTTGATTTGGTTTGAGATGTCGATGAGAATCTCGTTTTTGCGCATCACGTTCATCGTGGCATTTGACAGTTCCTGCGACTTGTGGCGCACGTCGTGTTCCAGCTGCGTGCTTTTCAGCCGTGAGATTTCGTTTTCACGTCGCAGCGACTCCTCTTCGGTCTGGCGTTTGTATTCACGCATTTCCTCCTCCTTGCGTTTCGCCACCATCAGCGCCGACTTGCGCGCCTTTCCCCGCACGTATATGAATAGGAAATATGTTGACGAGATGATGAAAAGGATGTAGAACGTTATCGCCCAGGTGCTTCTGTACCATGGCGGCGCGATGCGGAAGGTGAAGGAGTATTCCGAGCGGCTGTCGTCGTAGCGGTTGAACGAACGGATGTGCAGCGTGTATGTGCCTTCGTGTAATTGCGTGTATTCCTTTGAGTTGGCGGTGGTGTAGGCGCTCCATCCAGTGTCATAGTTTTCAAGATAATAACTGTAGAGCACGGCGCCCTCCTCGCGGAATTCCGGGCATATAAACTCGAAGCGCAGCGAGTTGAGGTCGTACGGCAAGTCGAACACGTTGTTGTGGAGCGCACCGCCGGCGGTGTATATCAGTGAGTCGGGGTTGGTGGCGAAAATGTTGCTCACAAACAATTTGCTCTTCCAGCTCACGCGGTGGTCGCGGTCAACGTCGATGGCGTAGAAACCGTCCTCGTTTGTCACGATCAGTTTGCGGGGCGAGATGAAGTTGAAATGCTCAAACCCGACAATCAGTTTGTCGAGCAAGGGCTTGTAGGTGATTGAGTCGACGTTGTATGTGCCTGTGGCATTGTAGAATGCGGCACAGATGTATTGTCCTGACACGCCCCACACGTCTTTCGCCGGCGACTGGTAGAGTCTCACCGACGTGTGCTCGCCGAAGATGCTGTTCAGCTTCTCGTTGGGCACCATCTTGTCGGTGTGCGGGTTGTAGCGGAAAAATCCGCCCTCGGTCGAGAAGGCGAGTTCGCCATCGATTTTGTAGAGTGTGTTGTTGCGGTCGGTGGGGAATCCCTTTGTGTGGTTGTACAGTTCCACTTTGTCGAATTTAGTGAACGAAGCGTTCGGGTGTAGTTTGTATATGCCTTTCATCCAATGGCTTATCCAAATATTTCCAAACTCGTCCTCTATGATTCGTCCGCCAGCCTCGTTGTAGCCCGTCACACGGTTTGCCATTGTCCATTGTCCGCCGACGCGGCGCAGCAGGTAGAAGCTCTCATAGGTCGACGCCAGCGCCATGTCGGGGTGGCGGTGCAGGGGAACTACCGCCCAAGTGCCTGGTATTCCGCTTATTTGCCGTACCTCGGAGCCTCTTAGTTGATACAGTCCGCGGTCGCTGCTCACAAGCACGTCGTTTCCGAGAGTGTCGATGCTCCACACCTGACTTTTCAGAAGCGAAGATGGTTTTGTCGGTTCTGCCGCCGCCGACAGCGGATAGGCAGTGGCATAGAGTCCGCGGTTTGTGCCGAGCAACAGGGTGTTTCCGAGAAGCATCGACGCATAGCCGGCGCCGTAAATGTTTGACGTGCCGAAAATTGTCGACACCGGGGAATTGTAGAGCACGTAGTCGATGCCGTTGTCAAGACCGAGCCAGATGTTGTCCATCCGGTCGAAATCGATGCTCAGCACAGTGTTGTTCTGCAGTCCGGTCGACATATTCACGAATGTGTTGCTGCCGTTGGTTATGTCTTTGATTATTATGCCGTTGTTTACGGTGCCAAACACCAGCTCGCGCTCGTTTGTGGCAGCGCAAAACACCTGATTGGCTTTCAGAAACGGGTCAATGTCCATCTCAAACGGGCGCACTGTGGCTCCGTCGAAGATAAACACTCCGCAGAACTCCGTGACAATTAGGATGTTGCCTTTTTGATAAGGCAACAGCGCGCACACGCGCATGCCTTTCACGTGCTCGCCTCCAGGGACGCTTGTAAACGTTTTCCCGTTGAGTTGGCAGATGCCGCCCTCTTTCGATGCGATGTAGAGCCTGCCGCGGATGAGCGCGGAAGTCGTGATTTTATATTTATAAGGTATGGAAATCGATTTGCTGCCGTCGAATCGCAGCAGGTTGAAGTCGCTCTGAAACCAGATGTATTTGCCCGACTTGTGGATGTTCCACACCTCGGTGAAGTGGCGGTCGCGTTTCGGCAACGTGGGCATCAGGCTTTTATAAACGAAGCATCCCCGGTCGGGGTCGTTGTGGTAGTAGCCGAATTCCTCCGATCCGCCGGCATAGATGCGCGACGTGCTTTCGTCGACCATCAGCGAGCGCACCGACGTGTAGTTGCCGATGGGGCATAGTGTCCAGTTCTTGCTGTCGTAGATGAGCATGCCTGAATTGTTGGCAAAGAGCATTCGTCCGTAACTGTCCTGCTTGATGTCCCAGTTTTGTGTGCCTCCATGATATGCGGAGCGGGTGTAGTTGCGCACAAGCGGATAGCTTGCCGATGCGGCGACGGAGCATACCGCCGCCAGGAATATTGCCAGCAGCATCCCGGCGAGGCGTGATTTTTTTAGTGAGAAGTCAAAAATTTCCATTGTTTGAAGAATGCATTCATTTAACGGTCCAAAATTCGTAAAAAAATATATGTTGAGGAATAAATAAAAATATGTTATAAAACATGTTTTTTGTAACACCTTAAAATACAAGCATATAAAAATCAAGAAGAAGGAAATGTTGAGTAGTGAAATGGCGCTTGTTGAGTTTTTTGTGAGTGCTTTTTTTTGGGTAGGGATACATTGTACTATAATTTTGCAGTGTCAAACCGAACAAAAAACTGCGAGTTTTGACCTAACAGGAATATTCATTAAAATTTTATACCAAACTTATGAAGAAACAGATTCTACTATTTTGTTTTTTGTTTTTCGCAATGATTGGCTTTGCGGAAAACGTGAACATTACAGGAGTTGTTACTTCTGCCGAAGATGGTGAGCCGCTGATTGGCGCATCCGTCCAAGTAAAAGGCAACCCTTCGCAAGGAGTAGCTACCGACATTGATGGCAATTACACCATTTCTGTTCCGGCGGGTGCCACGCTCCAGTATTCTTTTGTGGGCTGTAAGACCCAGGAAAAAACAGTTGTAAAGTCGGGCACATATAATATTGTGCTTGCAAGCGACTCACACATGCTCAACGAGGTTGTGGCTATCGGCTACGGCGTGATGAAGAAAAGCGACCTTACCGGTTCGGTTACCAGTGTCGATGCCGACAAGCTTAAGAAAACTCCAGCCTCCAACCTTGCAAACGCCCTTCAGGGACAGGCTGCAGGTGTGACCATCAACTCAAACAGTGGACAGCCGGGTGCCGCTCCTGAGGTGCGCATCCGCGGTGTCGGTACGGTCAACGGCGCTTCTCCTATATATGTAGTCGACGGTGTTATCGTTGACGACATCTCGTTCCTCAGCCCTAACGACATCCAGTCGACCGAGGTGCTGAAAGACGCCAGCGCAACAGCCATCTATGGTTCGCGCGGTGCCAACGGTGTCATCATCGTCACCACACGCAGCGGCGCCACCGACGAGAAGACCCGCGTCACCCTCGACGCCTATGTCGGCGTTCAGCAGCGTTGGCGCAAACTTGACGTGATGAACGCCAAGGACTTCGCCGACACGCGTATCGCCATCAACGGCACAAAATCAGAAAAGGCTTTCTACGAGAAGCAGGGATTCAACAAATGGTTGTCGGCGTTCAGCCTCGACACATCTGAATATTTCCCTACAGTCTACGACCCGGAGAAAAATCCTACAGGCTTCGACTATTCAGCAGTAGATACCGACTGGCAGGACGAAGTGTTCCAGAACGCATTGATTCAAAACTATCACCTTGCCATCGACGGTGGCAGCAAGAAAACCACATATTCGCTCAGCGGAAGCTGGTATTCGCAGGAAGGTACGCTTATCGGTTCTAAATACCGCCGTTTCACCGTGCGTCTCAACACGTCACACCAAGTGAAGAAATGGCTTAAGGTGGGCGAGAACATTTCGTTTATGGCGTCAACGGCGCGCAACGCGATGAACAACTCGGAGAGTGCTGGCGCCTCTGTGCTTTCAGCCGCTCTCGCAATGGCTCCATGGGATCCTGTCCGCTATCCGGAAGGTTCTGTAAGCCGCAAGGGCAAGGACCTCAGCGGACAGATTGCCGCAGGTTCAAACTTCAAGAATGTGACCAACCCGTTCTCTATGGTGGAGATGAGCCACCCGAAAGATCGCTACGAGCGCTTTGTGGGCAACGTGTTTGCCGAAATCAACCCGATCGAGGGCTTGACATTCCGCTCAAGCTACAGCTTCGACTACAACATCCACACCAACAAGACATTTAAAGAAGCATACGAATTCTCAAGCTACGACAAGAACGATAAAAACTTCCTGTCGTCGCTCATCGGACGCTACTACAACTGGACTGTAGACAACATCCTCACCTATGCCCGCACAATCGGCAAGCACGATTTCTCGGCAATGGTAGGTCAGACAGTCGAGGAATACAACTATTACGGAATCAGCGGCTCTGGTTCGACAATTCTCAACCCTGTTGAGAAAAACTGGTTCCTTTCAAAGGTGACCGACGATTTCGGCCGTCCTGCCGACTCAATCTCGCGCAACCGCCGCGTGTCAATGCTCGGACGTCTGCACTACAGCTTCAACAACCGCTACCTCGTTACGGTCAACTTCCGTGCCGACGGTTCAAGCAAGTTCCCTGACAAGCCTTGGGGCTATTTCCCATCGACCGCTTTGGCATGGAAAATCAGCGAGGAAAGCTTCATGAAAGATTTCAACAATCTCGACCTTCTCAAAATCCGTGCAGGATGGGGTCGCGTAGGTAACGACAACATCGGCAACGGCGCGTTTACACTGAAGGTGTTCGATGATGGTCCTACATTTGTTGACTATGTGTTTGGTAAAGACCAGCAGCTCGCCAACGGTGCCACAGTGCTCACTTGGGTGAACAATGGCGGACACTGGGAAAACACAGAACAATGGAGTGCCGGCGTGGACTTCGGTTTGTGGAAAAACAAACTCACAGGTTCTGTCGACTTCTTCCTCCGCAACACAAAGGATATGCTTATGAATGTCACCGCTCCGGCTCACGTGGGCAACCGCTACTCGGCAATGAGCAACGTCGGAACAGTGCGCAACCGCGGCGTGGAGATCACTCTCGAACACCGCAACCAGATTGGTGATTTCGGATATTCTATCGGCGGCAACGTGTCGTTTATCGACAACGAGCTCACCGGACTTAACGGTGGTTCGCCAATCTACTCAAACTACAGCAACGTGATGGTTGTCGACCAGGGCTACCCATTGTATTACTATTGGGGATATCAGTATGAAGGTATCTACAAGACCGACCAAGAGGTGCTCGACTATCTGCACGGCTACGATGCGACAACAACTCCGTTCCATGCCGGCGACTCAAAATACAAAGACAACAACGGCGACGGCGTGATTGACGACAAAGACCGCGTGAAACTCGGCTCTTCAATCCCCTCAATCAACTATGGTATCAATATCGGAATGAATTGGAAGAATTTTGACCTGCAACTCTTCTTCCAGGGCGTGGCAGGCAACAAAATCTACAACCAGCTCCGTCACCGTCTTGAAGGTACAGGCACCAACAGCGTGCTCAGCCCTGTTATGAAGAACGCGTGGATGCAGCACACCAACGATGCTGGCGAGACATACTACGACGGCTCGATTCCAAACCCGAAAAACTCGGTCAACTACTATGTCTCAGACCGCTTCCTCGAGAATGGATCATACTTCCGCCTGAAAAACCTGCAACTCGGCTACACTATCCCGACCGCTGCAATCCGCAAGATTGGCTTGGAGTCATGCCGCCTTTACCTGCAGGGAAGCAACTTGCTGACAGCCACAAAATACACCGGCTTCGACCCGGAAGTGGGCGGCGGTGTTGACTATGGCAACTATCCTCAGGCACGTTCATTCATCTTTGGAGCCAACATCTCTTTCTAACTTAAAATCGAAAAAACAACTATGAAGGTTAAATATTTTTTGAAAGCATTCTGCGGAGCGGCGCTCCTGGTGGCTGCCACTTCATGCAACGACTGGCTGAAGGAGGAAGAGCCTGGAAAATCAACCCCGGAGGACTACTTCGCTCTGGGAAAGGCGGCAATCCGTGCGGTCAACGCTGCCTACACTCCGCTCGCATGGGAATTCAACAGCACATACTTCAGTGAGTGGTTTATTGGCGACATCGCCTCTGACGATGCTCTGAAGGGCGGTCAGAACCTGTCGGATATGGCTGACGCCTACGACATCGAGAACTTTAAGACAAATGCCAACAACTCGTTGCTGCGCGATTTCTATCGCGCGCAGTTCCAAGGCATACAGCGTTGCAACCTCGCAATGCAGGAGGTTGAGGCTATCGAGCCCGATGCGGATATGACAGCCGAGCGCAAAACGTGCTTGATGGGCGAGGCTTATTACATGCGCGCTTACTATTATTTCCGCCTTGTACGCATATTTGGCGGTGTGCCTTATGTCGACAAGGTGATCGACAGCAGCAAGGACTGGAAGCAGCCACGTGCCACTGCCGAGGAAATCTACAACCACATCATCGATGACCTCAAGCTGGCTGAGCAGATGCTTTGGAACAAGAGCAAATATGCCGACGCCGACCTCGGACGCGCAACTAAGGGCGCAGCGCAGGCGATGCTTCTGAAAACTTATCTCTATATGCACGACTATAACAATGCATACGAATGGGGTAAGAAATTCTTTGAAGAGCAGAAGAACGAATACAGCCTTTGCCCGAACTACTCAGACAACTTCACTCTCGCCGGAGAGAACGGTCCTGAATCGGTGTTTGAAATCCAGTATATGGCAGATCCTACGAGCGACTACGGCGAAGGTTTCGGCTTCACCCGCGGTTCGTTCACCACAATCCTCACTCGTAGCCGTGCGGCTTCGCTCGGCGGAAATGCAGGCTGGGGCTTCAACCATCCGACGCAGAACCTCTACGATGAGTTTGAGCCGGGCGACCCACGCCGCGAAGCCACTATCAGCAAGCCTTCTGACTCAGAGGTGGAAGCCAATACCGACTTGACTTATCTCGGCAGCCCGTACAACAACAATAAGACTTCATTCTACGAGAATGGCATATTTGTGGCTCTTGACCACGCAACACGCAGCCCGATGAACTATCGTCTTATCCGCCTGTCGGACGTGATGCTGATGTATGCCGAGGCTGCTCTTGAAAGCGGCAAGGATATCGCAGTGGCAAAAACAATGCTCAACAAGGTGCGCGAACGTGTCGGAATGCCGGCATTCCCTGGATATCGCGGCTACAGCGACAACACCGAAGACTTGCGCAAGGCAATCCGCCATGAGCGTCGTGTGGAGTTGGCAATGGAAGGCCACCGCTGGTTCGACCTTTGCCGTTGGGGCATCGCCTATGAGGTGATGGATAAGGACAACGGTTCTTACGGCAAAAACGAGAGTGCCGAGGCACGCGCCGAAATGGCATCGTTTGTAAAAGGCAAGCACGAGCTGTTCCCGATTCCGGCAGAGGAAATCAACCTTAACCCGATGGAGCAGAACAACGGATACTAAAAACAACAAAAACAGGAAGGCGGACACACGTCTGTCCGCCCTCCTTAAAAATAAAAACTTAATCATTTAATCATTCACTAAAATTTTACCAATTATGAAAAATTTGACTCTTTTGGCTGCTATGGCAGTTTGTGGCGTAGGTATCGCCAATGCACAGTATGTAGGTGACCCTGCATTGTCAAAAACAACTTCAACAGGCAACTTGTATGACGTTGTCCTTCTCGACAATGCCAGCATCGAGTCTTTGAAGACTTCTGGCAAGACTGTTCAAGACCTTCGTGCGGACGACGTAAACCGTTTCCTCTATGTTTGGGACAATACTTTCGTTGCTGGTGACGGCTCTTATCCTGGCGTAGACATGCAGATGGACGGCTACGTTTCTTTTGACGTGTCAACAATTGGCTGGTCAGGCGCTGGATTCAACATTGCAAACGCTGCTGCCGATCTCAAGCACTTCACTGACAACACTCACTTCCACTGCGGTCTTCGCTCAACAAATGGCATCAAAAATGTAGCGCTTATCATCGGTGACGGTTATGCTTTTGACAACAAGAACGACAAATGGACTCCTGCAAAGATTTCTGTCGGAGCAGAGGCTTTTGTTGACAATGGCGCTTCTTATCCATTGGTAGGCAACTTCAGCGCTGACGGCGAATGGGTGGCTGTCGACATCACTTTGGGTCAGCTCAAGAAATTGTGGCCTGACTTCAACTACAAGGCTGTAGGTTTCGGTGGCAACCTCTTAGCAGTCCTTGGTGGCGGCACAGCAGGCAAAAACATCTGCCTCGACGCTGCTTATTTCTACACTCCTGGCGAAGGTTCTGTTGAAGGCATCGCAGCCGACGCTGACATCATCGTTACTGCACGCACAATCAACGCTGCCGGCGCAGAGAAAATCGCTCTCTACAACCTCGCAGGTCAGCTCGTTAAGAAGGTAAACTCTTCTGTAATGGGTGTTGAGGACGTTGCTGCAGGCGCCTACATCGTGAAGGCTGGCAATGCTGTGAAGAAAGTCGTTTTGAAATAATATTGTTTCAACAAAAATTCAGGTTGGCGGATGGAAATCCGCCAACTTAACTTCTAAAAGTCCGGCGGCAAATGCTGCCGGCAATCATACAGACCGCCACGACTGCGACTGTGGCAAAACAAAAACTCGAAACAATATTAAAGAAAAAATAATGAATCTCAGCAAGAAACTACTCTTCATGGCGTTGGCTTCGTGCGCAGCGCTTCCAGCAGTGGCCAAAGACGCTCAAGTGGGCACTGGCGAGACCGACGGATACCGGTTGGTGTGGCAGGATTTGTTTGATGACTCCGAGCTGCGTCCGGACCGTTGGAACATTGAGGTGAACGGTTCAGGCGGCGGCAACAATGAGCTGCAGTTCTACACCGACCGCAAGAGCAACGTGCGTCTCGGTGATGACGGCAAGGGCAACCATTGCCTTATTCTGACGGCTGTGCGCGAGGTGTACAGCGGCAAGCAGTTCACTTCGGGACGTATAAACTCGAAAAACAAGGTGGCGTTTACCCACGGAAAGGTGGAGGCGGCGATAAAACTGCCTAAGACAGCCAACGGCTTGTGGCCGGCATTCTGGATGATGGGCAACGACTTTGACCAAGTGGGCTGGCCTAAATGCGGCGAGACCGACATTATGGAGTTCGGTCACATCGACGGCATCAACCGCGGTGTGCAGGACCGCTATTTCAACGGCGCATGCCATTGGGGACAGTCGTGGAACAACCACCCCAACTATGCCCGTGCGGTGACCTATGACTACAGCCTTCAGGATGGAGAGTTCCACATCTATACCTGCATTTGGGATCAGAACCGCATAGCGATGTATGTCGATCTCGACAAGCATCCAGATGCCAAACCTTATTATGAGATGACAATTCCCGCAACCGGCGATACCGGCGCACCGGGATATTACTTCCACAAGGAGAACTTCATATTGTTCAACCTCGCTGTGGGAGGCAATTTCCCAAATATTGGGGATGCTGCGGGCATCACCGCGCTCAACAACGGAAACGGCAACCAGGCAAGCATGTATGTGAACTATGTGAAGGTGTATCAGAAAGGCACTGCCGA
>ERZ791912.1432-NODE-1432-length-11005-cov-95.054795_pt1 | contig 11005 bp, 12 predicted proteins | sample MGYA00510141_ERZ791912 | MGnify/ENA primary metagenome ERZ791912 (study PRJEB30046, sample SAMN00792082) | human gut metagenome | study: EMG produced TPA metagenomics assembly of the A metagenome-wide association study of gut microbiota in type 2...
CTCTACTTCGTCGGTTTCTACGTCCTGTTGCTGTTTGATATTGTGCTCTGCATACAGGTAGAGAACCTGACGGCCATCACCGCCAGTGAGCAGACGATGGCAGCCTATCTGCAAAACTCGTTCTTCTCGGCAGGCTATCTGATGGCAGCGAGCATCGTGGCGTTGAAATGCCTGAACCTCGTGCCCGACCTTGCGGCATGGATGATACCAGAGGGCGACACCGCCTTCTCAACCCGAAACTTCGGCGAGGGCGTGGCACAACAAGCCAAGATGACGGCTACGGGAACCATGGCGACCGTGATGAGATAACATGTGAGTGTGCTGTGAGTCACCGCACCTCCTATTGAAACAAATAAAAGTAACCATCAAGAAAAATGAAAGCAAAAAATGAAATTGAGCGTTGGCTCAAAGATGAGAAATTCATGGCGTTTGCCAACAAGCGTGCAAAGGAAGAGTTTTTCAATTCCGAAAACAACTACATCGACCCACAGTATGAGGAGATGGCAGAAGGCTTTGAGGATAACGACGAGTATGTAGTGCCTATGGTAGATTACCTGAGTTATCGCTTGCATCGTGCCAAAATCTACAGAAATCGACGGAGACGTGAACGTGACATCTGGTGGGTGTGGATCCAACTGAAATACGAAGGCATCTACGTAGAGGCTTGCATCAAGTATTACGCCAAACTGGTGGAAGAAGTTGAGAAGGACATATACACCATCCTGCACCGTGAATATGTGAGAATGAAGAGAAATCAGACCTCAAACAAGCAGTAACGTATGGTAATCAAGAACTTAGAAAACAAAATCAAGCTGGTGGGCATCATCTGCTCTGCGTTCCTCATGGGCTGCATCATCATCTCGGTGTCGAGCATCTGGACGGCGCGCTGCATGGTGACGGACGCGCAGCAAAAGGTGTATGTATTGGACGGCAACGTGCCCATACTGGTGAACCGCACCACGATGGAGGAAACGCTGGATGTGGAGGCAAAGAGCCATATCGAGATGTTCCACCATTACTTCTTTACGCTTGCTCCCGATGACAAGTACATCCGCTATTCGATGGAGAAGGCGATGTATTTGGTCGATGAAACTGGTTTGGCGCAGTACAATACGCTGAAGGAAAAGGGCTTTTACAACAATATCATGGGTACGAGTGCCGTGTTCAGCATCTTTTGCGACAGCATCAAGTTCAACAAGGAGAAGATGGAGTTCACCTACTACGGTAGGCAAAGGATAGAGCGAAGGAGCAATATTCTGATGCGTGAATTGGTGACGGCGGGACAGGTGAAGCGCGTGCCGAGGACGGAGAACAATCCTCATGGACTGCTCATCACGAACTGGAGAACCTTGCTCAACAAGGATATTGAGCAGAAGTCGAAGTCAAACTTCTAATATCCTAGCGGTATGAGTGTAAAAGGAATCAGACGGATGCTTGTGGGCGAGGATATGCCCGACAAGAACGACCCCAAGTACAAGAAGCGGTATGAGAAGGAGGTGGCGGCAGGGCGCAAGTTTGCCAAGACCGCGAGGATAGACCGTGCGGCGGCTAAGGTGCAAGGCTTTGCCAATGCCCACAAGACGCTGTTTCTCGTCATCGTCTTCGGCTTTGTCGCCACGTGCTTCGGCATCAACATCTACAGGATGGTGCGGTATTACGGTCATCGGACGGAGGCTGCAAGTGCCATCGAGCGGCAGGAAGGGCGCATGAAGCAGATGATGAATGCAGCCCATTGCATCACTCCTCCCGTGACGCATCGAACCAACGAGGAGAATCGAGACAAGTCAGTAACATCAAAATCAGACAGCGATGAGAATAACAGATAAGATAAACTTCCGTCAGCCGAAGTACATGCTGCCAGCCATCGTGTACATCCCGTTGATTGCCACAGGCTATTTTGTCTTTGACATGTTCAATACGGAGGTGGCGGAAACGCAGGACAAGAACCTGCAGACCACCGAGTTTCTGAACCCCAACCTGCCCGGAGCGCAGATTAAGAATGGTGACGGCATCGGTGGCAAGTATGAGAACATGGCGAAGTCGTATGGTCGCATAGCAGACTATTCGGCTGTTGATAACATTGAGCGTGACAACGAAGAAGAGAAAGAAGCGTATGAATCCAAGTACACAGAAGAAGACCTTGCGGAACTCGTCCGTCAGGCAGAAGAGAAGGACGATGCAGCCGAAGTGGCCGATGCCAAGGCGCGAGAAGCGGAAGCACTCGAAGCACTCAACAAGGCACTCGCCGAAGCGAGGCTGAGAGGACAGGCGGCAGTTGCCCCCGTGGCCCAGGATACCACACAGGCTGGGCCTCCCAAGGAGCAGATTGAGGTGAAAGGTCAGATTGCCGAGGACAGCAAGGCGGTGAAGGCACTGGACGAGGAGGACAAGGCACAGGAGGTGGTGAAGAAGGTGAAGGTGACTTCGGACTATTTCAACACCCTGACGCAGAACGAGCATGAGCCAAAGCTCATCAAGGCCATCATTGACGAGGACGTGAAGGCTACGGACGGGTCGAGGGTGCGGCTGAGACTGTTGGACGATATTGAGATTGGTGAGACCGTGGTGAAGAAAGGGTCGTACCTCTATGCCACCATGAGCGGTTTCGGTTCGCAGCGAGTGAAGGGTAGCATCAACTCCATCCTTGTGGATGACGAGCTGATAAAGGTTTCGCTTTCGCTTTATGACACGGACGGACTGGAGGGACTGTATGTCCCCGGCAGCCAGTTCCGTGAGACCACGAAAGATGTGGCGAGCGGTGCTATGCAGAGCAACATGAACATCGACCAGAGTGGAGCGAACAACAGTTTCTCGCAATGGGGAATGCAAGCCGTGACCAATGCCTACCAGAAGACAAGCAATGCCATCAGCAAGGCTATCAAGAAGAACAAAGTGAAGCTGAAGTATGGGACGTTTGTTTACCTTGTAAATGGGAAAGAGAAAAGGAAATAGACACTGCCCGACAACGGAATTGTCGGGAACGGTGGCTCATAGAGTATAAACATCAAAAAATCAACTAATATGAATTGTTTTCAGAAAATGAATGTCTGTGCATTGCTTTCGCTGAGCGTGCTTTCAGCCAAGGCGCAGACCACCTACATGGAGATGGAGCAGCTGACGGTCAACGACCAAGTGACCACCGTCATCACCGCCTCCGAACCCATCCGCTTTGTCGATATATCCACAGACAAGGTGGTGGGCGACCAACCCATCAACAACACCATCCGCCTGAAGCCGAAGGACAACGTGTATGCCGACGGTGAGGTGTTGGCGATAGTGACAATCGTGACGGAACGCTACCGCACGCAGTATGCACTGCTCTATACCACGAGGATGCAGGAGGCAGTAACCGATAAGGAAATAGAATGCTCGGAGCGCAATGCCTACAACAATCCCGCTGTAAGCCTGTCCACTGCCGACATGACCAAGTATGCACGTCAGATATGGTCATCGTCTGCCAAATACCGCAACGTGGCGACGAAGATGCACCGCATGGTAATGCGCCTGAACAACATCTACAGCGTGGGCGAATATTTCTTCATCGACTTCTCCGTGGAGAACAAGACCAACATCCGCTTCGACATCGACGAGATGCGCATCAAACTATCGGACAAGAAGCAGAGCAAGGCTACCAATGCGCAGATAGTGGAACTGACCCCATCTCTTGTGTTGGACGATGCGAAGACCTTCAAGTATGGCTATCGCAACGTGATTGTGGTGAAGAAGATGACCTTCCCCAACGACAAGGTGCTGACCATCGAGCTGTCGGAAAAACAGATAAGTGGACGCACCATCTCGCTCAGCATCGACTATGAGGATGTGCTGTCTGCCGATTCGTTTAACCATATACTGTTGGAGGAGGAATAATGAGAATTAGGAATGAGGAATTAGGAGTGAGGAATTGGCTTGTGCATACCTTACTCGTTGTCATCTGTTTTATGGCAAGCATGACTCCGGCAATGGCGCAGCAGAATAGCGACCGCATATCCTTGGGGTTCGGATGCCTGTATGAGCGAGGACTGGACGTGACGCTGTCCTACGAGTATGAGACGAAGTACCACAATGCGTGGGAGTATTTTGCAAACGGATATATCAAGTGGAACGAGTGCGCATCGTGCGGTCATGTCTGTCCTGAGAGTTTTTGGAACAACTACCGCAGTTATGGTTTCGGCTTTGCCTATAAGCCCTGTGTGGCAAGAGGACGCAACCACCATGGCAACATGCGCATAGGAGCATCGGCAGGTAGCGATACTGACAGGTTCTTGGGTGGCATCCACCTCGGCTATGAGCAAAACTATACACTCAGACACGGCTGGAAGCTCTTCTGGCAGGTGAAGACCGATGTGATGATCAAGGGTGAAGACCTGTTCAGAACGGGTATTGTCCTGGGTGTGAAACTTCCTGTAAAATGACTATGCGTATGAAGAAACTGTTTTCAATCTTGGCAGTTGCGGCAACGGTGTTGCTGACTGCCTGTGACGAGCATCAGGACTTTCCCGACACAGCCATGAAGGTCACCCATATCTTGACCACTGACGGCAAGGTGATGCCCTACGAAACCTACGAGCAATCGTGCAAGCAAGCCATTGCAGTGGTGTTCAACGTCAATCAGAGGGAAGAAATGGAGGGAAACGGATATGCCGTCTATCTGTGGGACATCGCTCCCGAAGCCTTTGCTGACAGTATCGGTGTGGAACAGGACACATCCTGTGACCTCACCGCCTACGACGGCAACAAGAACACTTTTGCCCTTTATGGCACGACCGATGTGAAGTCGCCTTTGGCTGAGCGTGTCTTCGACATGTGGCGTTACGGGCAAAGTGCCTATATCCCCAGTGTGGCACAGATGCGTCTGCTCTATCATGCCAAGGACATCATCAACCCATACATCCTGAAATGCGGCGGCACACCTATCCCCGATGAGGATGATGACTGTTGGTATTGGACTTCAACGGAGGTAGAAGGACAAGCGACCGCCAAGGCATGGCTTTACTCACTGGGAAGCGGTGCCATACAGGAGACTCCCAAGTGGCAGCCGCATAAGGCGAGACCCATCATCACGATTATGGATTAGCCCATATACAGACATCGAGTATCACCCGTATCATCATCAAAGTACAACAATTAAAAAAGAAAAAGCATGAAAAAGAATTTGTTTCTAATGTTGGGACTTGGAGCCATGCTCCTCACGTCCTGTGACCAAGACATCGTCAATGAGATTTACCTGCCCGGTGGCGGAGGTTCTGTGGTCGTGACCGACAGCACATCAACCAAGCAGCTTCAGGTATTCACCAATCTGGAGATGCTGCAACCTGCCGTTTCCACACGAGCCGTTGACAACCAGTGGGAACTCAATGATATGATTGGCATCTCTTCCACAGGGATGATCAACAATATGAAGTTCACCCGAAGCGGCGGCACGAATCAGTTTGTGTCAGCCAACAAGGTGTTTTTCACGGACACAGACACTCACACCTTCAATGCCTACTATCCCTATACGGCAAATCCTACCAACGACCTCATAGAGTTCCAAGTGCCGGAGGCAGCTGTACAGAGTGAGCAGAAGGTCAATGATTTTCTGTTTGCCAGTGGAGCGGCATCATACGCCAATCCGAGCCTTACATTGAACTTCACCCATCAGATGGTGCGTGTCATCATCAAGGTCTATACCTCACCAGAATACGGTTTCACCACCAATGATTTTGCAGGAAGCCTACTCACGTTCGTCGGTTATTTTGACAGCGGTACTTTCAACATCAAGACCGGAAAGGTAGAATGCAGTGACGAGTCGGTGACGACCTATTATTTCGGCGACCCACAAAGTGACCACATGGAATATACGCTTTATGTTCCTGCACAGGTTATGCCAGACATGACATTGCAACTCAGCAATGGGGAGAACTTCGTATTCCTCACAAACGACACGTGGAAAGCGGGTCATTCCTACAGCTATTCATTGAAGCCTGTACGCAACACCTTGGAGGTCATATCTGCAACTATTTCTCCGTGGACAGTAGAGTCTGAGAAGACCATCAACGGCTACGAATAAAACTCATAAGAGGATTGGAGGGTGTCCACCGTGGCATCCTTCATCTTTTCTCATTATCACCCAACATCATCGTAAAGTAAATGGAAGAAAGCAAAGAGTTACAGGGTTTTTACAAGATATTCAGGGCGGTGATTTATGTCTCCATCCTGATGGAGTTCTTCGCCTACGCACTGGAGCCGGAGCAGTTGGACTTCTTGGGCGGCGTAGTGACGGATATCCACACTCGCATCAAGCGGTGGATGATTTACCATGACGGCAACCTCGTGTATAGCAAGGTGGCTACGTTCCTGCTGATATGTATCACCTGTGTGGGAACGCGCAACAAGAAGCATCTGGAGTTTGACGCTCGCAGGCAGGTGCTCTATCCGCTGCTGTCGGGAGTGCTGCTGATTGTGCAGTCCGTATGGCTGTTCGGTCATTCGATAATGCCCTGTTTCTATACCCTCCGTTTGAACACTTGGCTCTATATGCTCACTTCCATCGTCGGTGTCGTATTGGTGCATATCGCCCTCGACAATATCTCTAAGTTCCTGAAGGAAGGGCTGCTGAAAGACCGCTTCAACTTCGAGAATGAGAGCTTTGAGCAATGCAGGGAGTTGCAGGAGAACAAGTACAGCGTGAACATCCCTATGCGCTATTATTACAAGGGCAAGTTCCGCAAGGGATGGGTGAACATCGTCAATCCGTTCCGTGGCACATGGGTTGTGGGTACTCCTGGTTCTGGTAAGACCTTCTCCATCATCGAGCCGTTTATCAGGCAGCACAGCGAGAAGGGCTTTGCCATGGTGGTGTACGACTATAAGTTTCCCACTCTCGCCACCAAACTCTACTATCATTACTTGAAGAACAAGAATGCCAAGGACAGCAAGATGCCCCATGGCATGAAGTTCAACATCATCAACTTTGTGGATGTGGAGTATTCGCGCCGTGTGAACCCCATCCAGTTGAAGTACATCAACAACCTTGCCGCAGCGAGCGAGACCGCCGAGACCCTGCTTGAATCCCTGCAAAAAGGCAAGAAGGAAGGCGGCGGTGGCAGCGACCAGTTCTTCCAGACCTCTGCCGTCAACTTCCTTGCCGCCTGCATCTATTTCTTCTGCAACTACGGCAAGGAGCCCTACGACAAGGACGGAAAGATGCTGATTGCCGAGCGGCGTGAAGACCCAAAGACGAAAAGGCTGATACCCACAGGACGGGTGTTCGACCATTCGGGCGCGGAGGTGCAGCCCGCTTATTGGTTGGGCAAGTACAGCGACATGCCACATATCCTATCGTTCCTCAATGAGAGTTATCAGACCATCTTCGAGGTACTTCAGACCGACAACGAGGTAGCCCCCTTGCTTGGCCCGTTCCAGACTGCCTTTGCCAACAAAGCCATGGAGCAGTTGGAAGGTATGATTGGCACGCTACGTGTCTATACCTCCCGTCTCGCCACCAAGGAATCTTACTGGATATTCCACAAGGACGGCGATGACTTCGACCTGAAGGTCAGTGACCCGAAGAATCCAAGTTATCTGCTCATTGCCAACGACCCCGAGATGGAGAGCATCATCGGTGCACTGAATGCCTTGATTCTCAACCGCCTTGTAACGAGGGTGAATACAGGACAGGGCAAGAACGTTCCTGTCAGCATCATCGTCGATGAGTTGCCGACCTTGTATTTCCACAAGATAGACCGACTGATAGGCACAGCCCGAAGCAACAAGGTGAGCGTGGCACTTGGCTTTCAGGAACTTCCGCAGTTGGAAGCCGATTATGGCAAGGTGGGTATGCAGAAAATCATCACCACCGTGGGCAATGTGGTGAGCGGTTCGGCAAGAGCCAAGGAAACCCTCGAATGGCTGTCGAGTGACATCTTCGGTAAAGTAGTGCAACTCAAAAAGGGCGTGACCATCGACCGTGACAAGACCTCCATCAACCTCAATGAGAATATGGACAGCCTGGTGCCTGCAAGCAAAATCTCCGATATGCCCACAGGTTGGATATGTGGACAGACCGCCCGTGACTTCGTAGTCACCAAGACCGGGATGAACGGAAGCATGAACATCCAGGAGAGCGAGGAGTTCAAGACATCCAAGTTCTACTGCAAGACCGACTTCGATATGACGGAAATAAAGAAGGAGGAATCGGAGTATGTCCCTCTCCCTAAGTTCTATAAGTTCAAGTCGAAAGAAGAGCGAGAGCGCATCCTCTACAAGAACTTCGTTCAGGTTGGGGAGGACGTGAAAGCCATGATTAAAGAGATTCAGCAGTTCCGCACTATGATGTAGTGATATTGATTAGAGTGCGGTGAGACATCGCACCTCCTATATAAAATAATGTAATGAGAAGATACATCATCGTACTATTGAGCATGTTGGCCATCTGTAGCGTGCCCTGTCAAAGCCAAACCATTGACAGGGCACTGTTTGAACGGATGGTAGCCATTACCAAACACTTCGAGGGTTGGCACGACCCAAAGACCACACCGGGCTATGTGGGCTATGGTCACCAGCTACAGAAGGGAGAGCGTTTCCCGAAAACACTGACACGTCAGCGTGCAGATTTGCTGTTACGGACAGACCTCCTCCGGCACCTGCGCCTATATGCCCGTTATGGCAGGGATGCTTATCTGCTTGCCACCCTCTCGTACCAGATTGGACCAGCCAAGTTGTTAGGCAATGGACGATACCCGAAAGCGTCCCTGCTCACCCGATTGGAACGTGGCGACAGGGACATCCTGCCACTCTATCTGAGCTATTGCAAATGGAGGGGAAAAGCAGTGGCATCCATTAGGAAACGGAGGTGGGTGGAATATCAGCTGTTGTATGCCGAGCGGTGAGGCACCATCCCTCCTATACCTGTTTGTCTGTCACTTATATTATATATAAAGGTAATAATTGCAATTTCAATGTTAAAGTCAGAGCATTATGGCATCCATCAAATTAAAGTTCAGAACATCATCTGTTCAAGAGAAAGAGGGTCGCCTGTATTATCAGGTGATACACAATCGTGTGGCACGTCAGATCCATACAGAGTACAGAATCTATTCCTCAGAGTGGGATGCGGACCATTCAAACATCATTTTGCCAACTTCCGTCACTCCACAACGTCAAGCCTATCTTCTTTCCTTGAAAGATACATTGGATGCTGACAGGAAGAAACTGCTGTTGGTCATTGCACGGTTGGACAAGGAAGGGCAGTCATATACAGCAGACACCGTCGTTGACAACTTCCATGAGGGAAAAGAATTACATGGCATTATCGGCTATACGCTGGAGTTGAACGAAAAACTGAGACGCATCGGCAAGAAGCGGATGGTAGCAAGGTACAAAACCACCCTCAACAGCCTCCAGCGTTACCTGAAAGGAGGCGATGTGCCATTGGAGGAAGTCGATGGGACAACGATACAAGGCTATGAACAGTGGCTGAAAGACAGCGGACTGTGCCGCAACACCACCTCTTTCTACATCCGCAACCTGCGCACCATCTACAATCATGCCGTAGATGACGGACTGGTCATCTCTTCCTCACCGTTCAAGCATGTATATACCGGCATCGACAAGACCGTCAAGCGGGCACTCCCCTTGGAAATCATCAAGCAACTGAAAGAGCTGGACTTGAGTCTGAACCCCCGTTTGGAGCTTGCAAGGGATATGTTCCTGTTCAGTTTCTATACCCGTGGGATGTCGTTCATCGATATGGCACAACTTACACCAAGCAATCTGCATGGCAGTACGCTCATTTACCGCCGTCAGAAGACCTCACAACAGTTGCACATCAAATGGGAACCTGCCATGCAGGAGATAGTGGCGAAGTACAAAACAGATGATTCTCCCTACCTGCTCCCTATAGCAAAAGGAGAGGGAGCCATATTCTGGAGACAGTACAAGAATGCCTATAGCCGTATCACCAAGCAGTTGAAGAAAATCGGAGAAATGATAGGCCTGTCCGTACCCCTGACCACCTACGTAGCCCGCCACTCCTGGGCAAGCATAGCCAAGAGCCAGAACGTGCCCGTATCTACTATCAGCGAGGCATTGGGGCATGACTCCGAGAAAACCACACAGATATACCTCTCCTCATTGGACACCTCTGTCGTTGACAACGCCAACAATCTCATCATCAATTCTCTTTAGGAGGTGCAGCGTCTCACTGCACCTTTATTTCAATATTTATAACTATTGTATTGCGGTGTGATACCGCAACTATAATAAAAAAGTCGGGGATTGTTGAGCAAAAAGGTGTTTCTCTCTTTAAGAGAAACTCTTCGGGATGCAAAAATATGAAAATAACTCCAATTCACCAAATTATATAGCGACTTTTTTACAAAAATGCTAAATTTGTTGATTTCCGTCAAGCAATTGTTGAGCAAATATGTCTTTTACGATAAAATGATACCTCAATATCAACTGTTTAGCAAAACGATATTTCTCTTAAAGAGAGAAACATCTTTTGCATACCTTTTCCGACCGAATTTTTATGTCGTAAAGAGGGGCTTTGCAGGGGGTGGACTCAGAAAGATGAGAATAGATGACTATTGTAGTTGAAACACATAGAAAGTTGCTGATATACAGACCGATACGCATATCGGGATGAACCATGAGTACGTTCTTTTCTCGAAAAACACATGTCAAAACAGTATGGTGAATGTATTGGACAAGGATAAGATACTGTGGTATGTCATGCGGGCCTACAAGAACGAGAATACTGCCGAAGATCGGCTCTCTAATGAAACGTATGGCTTAGAGTATTTCATACCCAAGCAGAAAGTCCTTCGCACTGTCAAGGGCAAGAAAGTTTTTTTAAAGCCTCAAATCCGCAACCTATGGGGTTTCGTGGGAATTTACTTGTAAAACGACAAAAATTCTTTTATTGTACATATTCCTTGGGCATAACAGAAACGTCGTAAACACAAAATTCCCTTACCCCATAAAGCGACTTGAGGTAATACGCCGGTTTAACCAGAAAAGCATG
>ERZ791912.1434-NODE-1434-length-11001-cov-92.954504_pt1 | contig 11001 bp, 14 predicted proteins | sample MGYA00510141_ERZ791912 | MGnify/ENA primary metagenome ERZ791912 (study PRJEB30046, sample SAMN00792082) | human gut metagenome | study: EMG produced TPA metagenomics assembly of the A metagenome-wide association study of gut microbiota in type 2...
GCAAAATATTGAGATAATTGATATCTGATGGCAAATTTACGATTTTTCTCTGAAATCTCCAAGAAAAAATTGCAAAAAGTTGAAAAAACATCGAATTTACACCTCTTGAATAATATAGCGATGTAAACAAAAAATCTTCCTATAAGCACAGGTAATAGTACCATGCTTATAGGGAGGTTATATTATTGAGCTATTTGTCATTATAGTGACCTTCTACTTCAATTACAACTACAGTTATAATGTCATCAAAAACATTATATATTATTCTGTCATGAGCGGTGATATGGCGGGAATAAGTTATATCGTTCCCCCCTTTCATTGCCTCAGGATGCCCAATACCTTCACGAGGTGTTTCTGCTATGCTATTCAGAACCTTTCTTAGTTTCTCAAAAAGAGGCTTATTCGACTTTTTCCATTTTTTGATAACTTTAGTGGCATCTTTTGAATAATCTATTTTGTAAATCATAGAGAATCAAGCCATTTGTTCATCTCGGTTGAATTTTCAAAATGAAGAGTCTCTCCTTTCTTATATTCATCCATTGCTTTATCAATCTTCTTCTGCAATTCTTCATCAATTGTATTATCCTCTACAACTTCAGAAGGATGGAGAATACTGATGAGAAGACTTTCCACATAGTTGTTAAGACTGCGATTGCTAGCCTTAGCCTTTTCTTTCAGTTCTTCCAGCAAACTGCTTTGGAACCTGAACGAAGTTGGGATTCTTGCTGCTGTTGTTGACATAATCATTAATATTTTAAATTCCTTCTGCAAATATACATCAAATCCATGAAAACGCAAAGTTTTTTTGTGAATTTAACACACAAAAACTTATTATTCTGTACCCGATAGCCCGGAAGGACGAGTAAGACATTTATCTTTCAAAACAAAAAACTCCCTATAAGCGCAGGTAATAGTACCATGCTTATAGGGAGAACTTGTATCTTAACAGAGGATGCTATGAAGCCAGTAGAGGCTGAAGCTTCGTGGCATCGAAGCAGGGACAGGCTTTCTGCATGCCCGGCAAATCGCGGTGACCCAGAATGGTCTTGATGTCCGGAAACTCACGGTGAAGGCGGAGGATGAGAAGCTTCATCGCCTCCTTCTGGGCTGGCGTGCGGGTATCTGAGATGCAACCGCTCGGCGACAAACCGCCCTCGTAGCAGATACCGATGGAATGAGCATTGTAGCCCAAGGCATGAGCACCCATCCGCTCCACCGGACGGCAGGGATAAACCACACCTTCCAGGGTGATGTAAAAGTGATAACCGATGTCGCGCCAACCGTTCACCACCACATGGTCGTGGCGCAACTGCTCCAGAGTGTACCGGTGATTGCAGCGGCTACCGCTGCAATGCACCACAATCATATCAATCTTTCTCATAAGCCGTCCTCCTCACTATAGGGTGCAGGATGATACACCCAGTGCCCCGAGCAGGGCGGTCAATACTGTCACCACAAACTTGATGACCTCGTTCAGTGTCTGTCTTTTCTTTTCTGTCATACGCTAAAGTGTTTAAAGATTTAAATGAATTGAATGAAATGAAACTTACCTTGAAACCTTGATTCAATGATTCAAAGATTCAATGATGCCAGGGTTCTACAAATCTACATCAGTGCTGCCAGAGCCTGGATCCTTGCCTTCCGTGTTGCCGTCAGTGCTGCCGCCGGATGTCTGGTCGCCGGAAGTATTTCCTCCCGTTGTACTGCCACCGGATGTCTGGTCGCCATCAGCAGAACTGTCGCCGGAAGTATTCTGCTTCTTGCTGGCAGCCTTCTTTGCCTCCTCGATGTCGATCGTCTTGGCACCCTCCTTCTCCGCCTTCAATGCGGCACGCTGTACGGCACGGGATGCTACCTGTACAAACTCTATATCCTGGAATACTGAATACAGTTCCGGACCCGGAGAATACTGGACGTTGACACCCTTGATATGAGTGTCGCTCTTGAAATCAGCGGCACTGTCTGCACCATCGCTGACAATCTGCAGACGGAACTTGCCCAAATCACCAAACTCCACCTGGTTGCCACGCTGAAGTTCCAGAATCAGGTTCTCTACCGCACTCACCAATACCGCAGTGACATCTGCGTAGGTAACCGTGGTCTGCATCGCAATCATCTTTGAGAACTTCTTGAGCGAAGTCTTCTCGTTCACCTGGGCACGGGCATAAAACTTACCCTTACCGGCATCCTTTCCAAACTTAGAAACGTACTTTACCAAACTGTAATTAACTGCCATAATACTTAAATTTTAAATTGTTATAGAATGTTCGTGCATCGGACTCTTCCCGAATGCAATGGCAAAGTTACGAAACCGGCGAGGGGGCATCTGCACACTTCCGTCCGCTTCTGTCGTCTTCTACACTCTTTCGCCTTCTTATGTTCACTTTTGCACTCTTTTATCGGATACGACAGTCACTCATAGGAAAGAAGAGTATCGTTCATAGGAACGACAGTCCACGCTGATAGGAATAATGGGTATCACTCATAAGAACGATAAGCTGCTCCGATAGGAACGTGAAGCATCGCTCATAGGAGCGGCAGCCATCACTCATAAGAAGGATGAGTCTCGCTGATAGGAGCGTCAGGCTGCGCTGACAGGTGAATTGTAAATCATAGATATGAGGATGATCTTATGCAGAAAGATAAATCTAACCACTATCAGGGAGAAGTAGCAGAATGTTAGCACTATCAGGGAGAGGTTTTACCACTACCAGGGATTTTCACCCCTGTTGAAAAGAGACGCTACCACTACCAGAGATAGAGTGAAAATCATAAGCGCTTGTCTAACAGATTATTATGGAGATATTTTTTCTTAAAATACTATACACATATAGCTAATAGATATACGATTTATACTTAGAAATACAATGCGTAATGCGCAGTAGAAAAAGTTTTTTTTCAAAAATAACAAGAAAAATGCATTTTTAGGGGAATAAAATTTGCTTAAGTCAGAATAAATGATTACCTTTGCATCAAGAAAGTTAAGAGAATAGGAATTTCTCAGCTCCTGATGCTTTTGCCAGGGGAGCTACTTTCTAGTGAGGATTTTCCAACATCGCTCATTGAGTAGGATTAGGGCCTGAAAAATGAGCATTCAATTTAGATCCTTACAAGGCATTATTGTGCCCGATTAATTCGATTTGAATTATCGGCACGGATGCGAAGTAAGGTAAAAAGTCGATGCTGAACGTTCCTAAAGGTCAATGTATGTTGACCTGTTCTCTTCGAAAAAGTTGGAACTTTATTTTAATTCCGTGCCGTATTTCTATAATAACATCAAGAATCTCCTTCCCGGAAGGTGATTTAAACTTAAACAAAAGCAATATGGCAACAAACAATCAAAACCAGGAATTGGAAGAGCCCGAGCCCTTCCAGATGCCTTCTCCTAAACAGGAAAAAGACATTGTTACCATTCTAGGGGTACAAGGACTGTCGCACAACGACTTTTCTGCTCTAGAACTGAAAATCATGTTGCAGGTAATCAAGAAGTATCAGAAACTGATAGACTACTGCATCCGTTATCAAGTAAGTAGAGATACCTTTTTCTTTACCGCCGAACAGCGTGCCGCAGGCCATATTGACCTCTGCATGAAGCTCTCAGAGTTCAATCTGGCTGATACCAGACACGCTTCTCAGTTGCGCAATGCTTTGCTCCAGATGACAAAACAGCCTCTGAATCTCGCCTACAAACTGGGCAGTCAAACCTTCTACACCCAGTTTGATCATCTTTTCGAATGCAAGATTAGCCAATGTCAGGGCAGATGGTGGGTGAAGCTCCGCTTCGACCTCCATACCTTCCGTTTCTTCTTCAGTTTTGACAAGGGAGCCTGCCACATCGACCTGAATGTGGTGCAGCAGTGCCGTGGTGCATCGAGCATCAAGCTATATATCCTGATGAACTGCTGGGGTGCCAAGGGCTACACCATGGTGAAGCCCGAAAACCTGATGGCATTGCTGCATGGCAGAAAGGACTGCTACAAGACCTGGTCGGCATTCAAGAACAAGGCACTCGACTTTGCCTGCAATGATCTGAAACGCCTCTACGACATGGGGATTATCAACCAATATCCCGTATATCAGCCTTTCTACAAATCAGAAGAGGCAGAGGCGCATCACAGCATGCCCGACCATATCACCATCTTCTTCAAGGATCGCCAGAATACGGGCGATACCACGGATGGCAGCAAGGTTTCGGAGGAGCTGCAGGGTGTTCGTGCCCGACTGAAATGGCGACTCCTCACGCAATATCATGTGGATGAGAAGATTGCTGCTAAGTCAAGCCAGCGCCTGGCACTCGATATGCTGGGCGAGTTGGAAGACTGGTTTCAGAAGAAAGACTACTTTATCCGTAAATGTCAGCAGGAGCATAGAAAGATAAATGTAGGTGCCTACATAGCCAAGGCATTGGATGGCTTTTTCAAGGATCATCATGCATAAAGAAGCATCTTGGATAGATGAATCATTGAAGAATACAAATGAGAATGTAGATTATGGAAATATCGAATCGTATGTACAGCAAGACGGAATTGGGCTTGCTCTTTTTTCCTGAAGCCACCAGCAAGGCGACGGCTCGCCGCCATCTGATGGATTGGGTGAAGCGTTGCATTCCTCTATGGGATGAGTTGAAGAAGCTGGGATACCAGGTAGGCTGCCAGTATTTTTCGCCCCGGCAGGTGGCAGTGATTTTTGAGTATCTGGGGGAGCCGGATGAAAGCAGACTCCCCCCACGATAGCTAGGCAGTAGCAGAATATACCTTCAATAAGAAACTGGAATAAAAAACTGTCTGATATCCGGCGGGACGGAAGCTAGGATAGTCAATTTAGCCTTTATTGTGTGTTAAAATCACAAAAAAGCTTTGCGTTGTCAAGGAATTGGTGTATATTTGCAGGAAAAAAGAAGATTATGGAAACAACTGTATTTAATGATGCACAATTGCACCTGCTTCGCATGATGTCTTATGTGAAGACAAAGGAAGAACTGACCGATTTGCAAAATGCCATTTCTGATTATTTTGCAAAAAAGGTTGATGCAGAGATGGATTCTCTTTGCGAACAAGGAGTTATCTCTATGGCAACGATTGAAGACTGGGGTAAAGAACATCTTCGTACTTCTTACAAATGAAAAAAATAGTGCTGGATACCAACTGTCTGTTGATGAGCTTACCTAAAATAAGCCCATATAGAGGTCTATGGGATTCATTTCTAAAAGGAGAGTTCGTTTTATGCATTTCCAATGAGATTGTTGAGGAATATCAGGAAATCTTATCAAAGAAGGTTGGCTCCCAAATAGCTAACAATATCGTACAGTTAATTATCAACAGAACCAATGTTGAGTTTGTCAATCCTACGTATCGTTTTGGCTTGATTCAAACGGATGCTGATGATAATAAATTTGTGGATTGTGCAATTGTTGCTGGAGCAATATGTATAGTCAGTAATGACGCTCATTTTAAAGAGCTAGCCAAGATTCCTTTTCCAAAGGTTACCGTATTTAATATTATAGAGTTTATAACTATTTTGCATAATTGGAAGAATAATCTGCTAAATTAGAAGTATGTTCTATGATTGCAAAAATCTTAACAACATACAAGATCTCCCTATAAGCCAGGCGATAAATCGCCTGAACTTATAGGGAGTATTTTGTTTTGAAAGTTAATCGCCCTACTGAGCCTCACGGTTTTTCAGGCGAGATAATTATAAGTAAATGTGTAATTGTATTAGTAACATACAATTCGTTTCCGCCATATATCTGGTTTACATCTGTGTTATAAAAATGCGATCTAAAAAATAGAACTAATTAAAACTAAATATCATTTTTCCTTATTGGATTCGAACAATAGCTGAAAGAATGCCTGTTGATGATGGAGTGTATTCCGGCTGGTGTTCTCTTTCGTCAGGCGTCCTCTTCCGTCAGGCGTCCTGCCGGATATGTTATCTGGCATCAGAAATGTTCGACCTCGCAAGACGGGGATTTGCAATCCCCCATATCTTACGACACTAATTAACAACCAAATAGCTGGGGATTATAAATCCCCTAAGCACGAATAAGTTGGGACATTTCTTGAAGGCGGATTGCAAATCCGCCGAAACGCCTAGCGAGGGATGAATGACCTATCCGCCGGAGCGGAATTGATAAAATTCCAAATTGATGAATGGCTAAAATGCGAGGAACGGCCGGACCGGTATCGGGAGCGTCTTGCTGATGGCGCCGAAACGGACAGACCCTGACGGCTGGTCGCCGTCGTCGACGCCCGAATCGACGTACACGGCGTGCGTGGAAGAGAACTCCGAAGAGGTCCAAGCCCAAGTATTGACCGATCCAAAAAACTCTGTATGATTAGAGTCGCCGACTTTCTTCAACTTGTTATTAATATTGGTTGTGACAGTTGTCATATTATCAAAGAATCCGATTTTCGGGTGAGTAGTTCTATTATCATCCCAGATTCCGGTCCAATCGCTAGAAAAGGCTGCACCTAAACTTGTCATTACAGCATAATACTGTCCTGCCGATGGTAAAAACCAACCAGTACACTTGGATGAGCTAGCCGGAAGCGTCTTGTAATTCTGTGCCTGAAAAGCTGCGGCAGCCTCTGAACCCCATTGACCGATTAAGGCATTTGTCTCTGTATAGCCAGAACCATAAGGCTGATCATAGGAATTTATAAGCATAGACTTTCCGGTTTTGTCTTGGTCGTACTTTGTTTTGCTGCCAGCATCACTTTCCGATGAATGCCAAGCATATCTTATACCGGTATATGCTTTAACTTTCGCTCCGTTATCCCCATTTTTTTTATAATCTTCTTGTGCTGCTTTCGTTGAACCAGTAGAACCAATAGTCTTTAGGCACATTACCAAGGCATGTCCACCCCCGCTCACCCCTTTTTCCGTCCAATAATCACTACCGAGATAACCAACAATACCTATCGGTTGAATTGTTTCCAAATCATAATCTTGATGAGTAAGTGCACCATTGGTATAATAAATATCCCCAACCTCCAGAGTATAAGGATGTTCATCATCATCTACCCTTTCTGCCGTCTTCTTTATAATCTGTGCACAAGTAGGATTAAATGTGAGTTCATTTTTCCAGGCACATTTCCATCCACCAGAAGCAACTCCTTTAAAAGTTGTATCATGATTAGCCTTTATGACACCAAGCATTTGGTTGACAACAGGCTTATATAATTTGGATTCATTATCAGCCAACTTATCACTTACAATACTTGCTGTCCATTTATATTCCTCATAATTTTCCAATTTATAGTTTAAGCCTTGCCCTAAAGTGATATCTGCCAGACCTACACCATGTTGCATTGTAAGGTTAAGTCCACTGGCTGTTTTGTCTAAAACAGCCTTGCATACCTGCAAATCAGCAGCATTCAACTTTTCCAAGGTGCTCTGGTCCTTCACCTCCCAATTATCCTCCAAACCCTTAAAGAATGCATGCTCGGAAGAAAGATCATCCGAAGAAACCTTGGTACCCACTTTAGGCATAGAGGCTATCTTCTGATCACCATCTTTAACATATGGAAAATACGCAAAATAGCTGATTGTAGCATTATTACGAAGTTTCTCGCCTCCAGGCAAACTCCACTTTGTACCATCATAAGTAGCTTTTACATTAGCCTGAGTCACCTCGCCTCTGGCATTGATTGCATAGATGCCGATAGAATCGCCTTTCTGATATGCAGAATTGAAAACACTCTTGTCATTAACCATGTATTTGCCAACCCAATCCTGAGGATATGAAACAGTGGTTATTTCAAGTCCAGGAAGCAAGGAAGATGATGACAGACGGTAAGTTACAGTATGACCAGCTTGCCATTCTGTATCTTTTAAGGAAGTTTCAAGCGTATGCAATGTACCATCTGTTCCTTGATATACTATCTCAACTTTTGATTCATCAGTTTCAAAATTCTGAGGAAGCATCATAAAGTGCTGATTGTTGGTAGTTAAAGCAACATCTTCAGTTCCATTAATGGACATACCATTCCCTTCTGAACCTAAAGCCAATGAATAGTCTTTAGATCCTGGATCAAGAACCCAGGAATTGTCATCAAATCCGTAAATTCCTTTACCCTTTACACCCTTAATAGATACGCTTTTCACTATACCCTGAGGTATATCTTTGGCTGCCACAAAGGAGATTGCTGTCAAAGCATGAGAAAATGTGAGATTGACAGATGGCTGTGCTTTGCCGGAGACAAGTTTGTTGTCTTTGCTGTTTGCCACAACAAAGTCCGGCTGATGCACAATATCCGTAGAAGAAGCTTCGTATTGAATTTGTTTGGATTGAGCTATTTTATCACCACCTGCCAACCGAAGCATACTATTATCATTGGAATTGGAATAAGGGGCATAGGCATAGAAAGACAGCCCATTGGTAGAAGCTGGCCATTTATCATCGTTTTCTGTAAACCATAAGTCACCTACCTTTGTAGCCTTATTATTAACGAAATATGCCTTATCTGTACCATCGTTATAAATGGCACTAATTCCAAATCCAGAATTAACATCCTGGGCAAGTGAACCTCTCGTAGTCGAAATAATCTTGTTTCCTCCTTTAGATATGGCAATGCCATCACGAGTCACGAGTTCGCCCTCCTGATTATAGAAATAAACACCATTTTGTATAATGGGGTGAAGGTAAAGTTGTTGCTTAGTATTACTAGTCACCTTTAATGGACTATGGTATTCAGCAATACCATTTTGAACACGTGTATGACTATTTCCATTCCACCCATTTACTACGTTGGCTGCAAAAGCAATCTTCTCCTTAGATAAAGGAATACCACTAGAAAGCTCGTTGCTTTCGGAGCAAGAGGCAAATACCAATGCACTGAGTGCGATTAAATATGTTGTATTGATCTTCTTCATTGTATATTACTAACTTGAAATTAAGTTGTTCTTTGAATTATGCTGCTTTCTGCCAATCTACATTTGCCACACTCTGCGTGCAAATTAGCTGAAAATATCCAGCTATCACATATTACTATCAAATATTTTACAAGTAATGAGATAAATCCTATCGGTATCAGACATTGCTATGATGATTCTATTTTTTAGTTGGGGCAAGCATAATATCTATGGATTATGTTAAAAATATAGACTTATGCCGCTGCTTATCTCTTCTTTTAGTTGTTTGCACGCAAAAGGTGGAAGAGTTTACGACTCCTGTAGCTGGAGACTATCAAATTGAATGTTGGGGGGCACAAGGTGGTGGGGTTCCATCGTATCCCGGCGGAAAAGGCTCTTATACAAAAGGTTCTATTTCACTTGATGGCGTGATGTTATATGTTGTTGTTGGACAAATTGGTGGGTATGAAGAAGCTTTTAATAATGGTTTTTCAGGACTTCTCGATTTTTATTTATCTGGAGGTGGAGCCACTGACATAAGATTGAATAACAAGAATGGTAATTGGAAAGATTTTGTTTCAAGGAAATCACGAATAATGGTTGCTGCAAGTGGTGGAGGAAGCGTGATTTATTATAGTAGTCAACAAGGTATGCCAGGCGGAAGCTTATCCGGTTTTTCTGGTACAAATTCAGGGTCAGATGGCATTGCAGCTACCCCAGGAGTTCAAACTTCTTGCGGGAAAGCTGGTACAGGTTTTTATTCTCATAGTTATAAAGGAATTGGATTTGGTATTGTAGATTATCAAACTAGTGAAGATCATATATCTATGGGTAGTGCTGGTAATGGTTATTATAGTGGAGGCGTTGGAAATCATGGCGCAGGTACTGTTGGTGTAGGTGCTACAGGCTCTTGTTTTATTTCTGGACATCCTGGTTGTGATGCAATCAAAGAGTCATCAACAGAAAATGCTATTGTTCATACAGGACAACCTATTCATTATTCTGGACTCGTCTTTACAGATACAGAAATGATTGATGGGCAATCACGTATGCCTTCTCCTTTTGGAGGAACTGATGAAATCGGTCACTCCGGAGATGGGGCTTGTATCATAACTCAGTTATCATTTAAATAAACCTAGCTTACGTCCTGCCAGGACGTCTATTTGATTATGATTCGAGTCCAACAAGATAATGATATATAGTTTTAATTAGTTCTATTTTTTAGATTGAATCTCTTTACTAAGAGGCCTCACAGATATATGTCGGAAAGGAATTGTATGTTACTAATACAATTACGCATTTACTTATAATTATCTCGCCCGAAAGACTGGGAAGTTCAGTAGGGCGATTAACTTTCTATGTAGAAAAACTCCCTATAACTGCAAAGAATTATTAATTTTGCAACGTTTTGACTACATTAATAGTTAAAATTCTTGCATATCTGATTATTTTGAGGTACATTTGCAGTTGAAACAAGAACATTTAAAACAATTAATATGGAAAGAATCAGAAGTACAAAAAGAATTTTGGACTTTGCTCCAAACTTTGGTTCAGGTGTAGCTTCTGTGCTAACGCCTGGACGGAAAAATAGGCAATTACGTAAAGTCGTGAACTCTATTAAACAAGATGATGGTCTTTACGAGGATTGGCAAGCTGTAGGAAATGATCTACGTGTAGCTATTAATCGATTTAAAACAGAGATGACATGGCAAAGAAAGTAATGGCACAAAAAGAAAATAATGGAATGTCCCGAGTAAGTATGAGTCAGACATACGAGGGACCATTACCTACGCCAGCAGATTTTTCTGCTTATAAAGAAGCTTTGCCTAGTGCTCCTGAAAGAATCATGGTTATGGCAGAAGAAGAACAGCACTATAGGCAAAAGCTAAACAACAAGGTGGTAAATTTTGGCATCGTAGAAAGCATTTGCGGAATGGTCGTTGCATTTATTATTGTTGTTTTATGCTTGGGAGCTGCCATATACCTGGCTCTTCATGACAAAGAAGTTGTATCAATTGTCATTATTGGTGTAATAGCAGGTTTAGCTGCTGTCTTCTATCTAAAAAAACAGCCGGCAGAAAAATAATCCCTTTTTTATCAATCGCTCCATCTATTATGCCAGCAAGGCTATTGTCGGGCAGCGTA
>ERZ791912.1435-NODE-1435-length-11001-cov-3.441714_pt1 | contig 11001 bp, 8 predicted proteins | sample MGYA00510141_ERZ791912 | MGnify/ENA primary metagenome ERZ791912 (study PRJEB30046, sample SAMN00792082) | human gut metagenome | study: EMG produced TPA metagenomics assembly of the A metagenome-wide association study of gut microbiota in type 2...
GGCGAGAGCATTTTCGACTATGCGTCACGTGTGTCAGAGGACGTGGATAGAAGCGTGAGAGAAAGAGTAAGCGCGCGGGACGAATATGAGAAGAAGGTCAAGAGCAAAGGCTTCCAAACGAAGGAGGCGTTGCAGAACAGTATGCTCGGACTTCAGGAGTTTATGTCCGCAATAGACCACGCATCGGGCAACAAGCGGTACATAGAGGACATCCCCGACTTTGAGAATCCGATACTCGGAGAGAACCGTCTGTCGTCGGTGAACAAGGAGGAGATGCACCAAGTGGCCAAGACGCAATTCAAGCCGTTGATGTCGGCAGTGGCCAAACTGAGCGGCAACGGCAAGGAGAGCGGAGAATTGTACGACTATATGTTCGCCAAGCACGGACTTGAACGTGATGCCGTGATGCGGCAGAGAGAGGCTCAGAAAGAGTTTGACAAGTACCAAAAGGCAAATCCCAAAGGAACTAAAACGATTGGAGATTTCGTTGCAAGCCTTGAAGGCAAAGACTATGCAGGACTTACGGCATTGACGGAAGAAGACGGCAGGGTGAAGTCGATACAATCGCAGATAGACGCCATAGACGAGCAGATGAAGGCTACAGACGACCAATTGTTGCTCCGTAAACTCGGAGGTCAGAAGAAGCGGTTGATGGTGGATTTGCTCAATGCCGCAAGGGATGCCGCCGATGATATTCGCAAGGCTTTTGAAAGCAATCCGAGCCATGACCGGTCAGACATAAATGAATTGTGGAAGCGGGTAAACGAGGTGAACGGCAACACACTGAGGAAGTTGTATGAGAGCGGTATGCTCACGAAGGAGGCATACAACGACATCAGCAGTATGTATACGAATTATATCCCTATGAGGGGATTCGACCAAACGACAAGTGCGGACGCCTACGCTTATCTGACGCACGGCGACAGCGCATTCAACGCACCGATAAAGACAGCCAAAGGGCGCAGCTCCAAGGCTGACAATCCTATAGCATATATGCAGGCGATGGCGGAGAGTGCGATAATGCAGGGCAACCGCAACGTATTGGTGAAACAAAAGATGTTGAACTTTGTGCGCAACCATCCGAGCGACCTTGCGAGTGTCAGCGATGTCTGGTTGCAATATGACTCGGTTGCCGATGAGTGGAAGCCATTCTATGCTTTTGGGCGCGAATCGAAGGGGTGAAACGACAATAACATGGCGACATATTCGTTGAATATCAACGATGCAAAATGCACGGAACTTATTCGTTTTGGGGGAATCAGCCTAATTCATCGGATTTGATTCCCAGAGCCATCATTATCGGAAAAGCGACAATTTGAGTGGCGTATCCATTCCCTTTCGCAGATTTGTCCATGGTGAATCGTGTGGCTATTTTGCCGTTGCTCTCAGAAAGAATTTTGTCGATTTCCTCGCCGCAACGCCCATCAAAGCCAATGACAGCGACTCGCTTTATCTCCTTTTCTGACATAAGATTGTGAAGAGAGTCAAGGAAAAAGTCGTTGGAGTCAACCATCCCTTCATTTGAATATGTGTAGAACGAAAATTCGCCGAGATGTCCGTTGAAAGCCATTCCGTTCAGTCCGGCAATGTCAGACGGGGTGCAGACGTCGAAATTGTCACAACCGTTGTTGTATGTAATATAAACGTCAATTTGGTTTTCGCCGGGAGTGACACCCCAGTCCAAAGCAATGTATGTAAACAGCGAAGAGAGATCGATGGTGCTCAGCTCGCGGTTTAGAATGCGCTCAAAATTAGTTTTGAAATCCGATGTGATAAAATTAAGGAATGCCGCATCCACAATGATGGCATTTGGGGCTGGTGTGAAATCTTTAGTCATCTGCTTTTTTATGCAAAGATAACTTTCGATTGCGTATCGGCAAAATTTATGCTCCAGCATTTTTATGTTATTTGTAATATCGTTAACTTTGTGGATATGGAACTTTCAGCAGGAGTAATAAAATGGGTGCATTCCTTGTCGCAGAAAAAGAATCGTGACAAGGAGCGTTGTTTTGTTGCAGAAGGAACAAAATGCGTGGTTGACACACTCGATTATTTTAAGGTTAGATATTTGTTTGCCACGTCTGATTGGGCGGACAGCGTCGGCTGTAGATTGCGCTGCCCCGTGACGGTCGCAACCAAAGCTCAAATAGAGAGGATGTCGATGCTGAAAACGGCGACGGACGTCATCGCTGTTTATGAAATGCCAGATGTCCAGATTGAGAAAGGCTTGGAGAAGCGTCTTGCATTAGTGCTTGATGGAATCCAAGACCCAGGAAACTTCGGAACCATATTAAGGATTGCCGATTGGTTTGGAATCAAAGACGTGTTTTGTAGCAAAGATACCGTAGACGTTTACAATCCTAAGGCGGTGCAGGCTACGATGGGAGCTGTTTCGCGTGTGAATGTCGTGTATTGCAGCCTTTCGGAACTGTTTGCGACATATAAGGAAATGCCAGTATACGGAACATTGCTTGACGGAAACAATATTTATGAAACGCCGCTGGCGCAGGCGGGATTCATCGTTATGGGCAATGAAGGCAAGGGGATTTCGGAGGAGATAAGACGTCTTGTGACAGGAAAGTTGCTCATTCCGTCATATCCAATCGGCACTCCGACATCGGAATCGCTAAATGTGGGGATGGCGACAGCCATTGTTGTCGCAGAATTTAGAAGAAGAACAATGTAGTATGTGCTATGGCAAAGGATAAAATAGCGTTTTTTTGTAGCGATTGCGGATATGAGTCGCCAAAATGGGTGGGGAAGTGTCCGAATTGCGGAGCCTGGAACACTTTCGTCGAAGAGCGCGTTGTGCAGACTCGAGGCGGGAAATCGCTCCTCCCGGAAACAAAATTGGACTCGAAGCCACTTCGCTTGTCTGAAATCGAAGCTGGGGAGGAGAAGCGCATACAGATGCCGAGCGGAGAGTTGAACCGTGTGCTTGGCGGAGGTTTGGTGCAGGGTTCTATAATATTAATAGGAGGAGAGCCTGGGATCGGAAAGTCGACCCTCGTTTTGCAGAACGTAATACGCATTAGAAGCAGAAAGGTGCTCTATGTGTCTGGTGAGGAAAGCGCGCAGCAATTGAAGATGCGGGCTGACCGACTTGGTGCAGACGGAGGAGAGTGCTATATTGTTTGTGAAACGTCGTTGGAGAAGATATTTCAACACATAAAAAACAGCAATCCAGGAATAGTGGTTGTCGACTCCATCCAAACTATTGCTTCCGACAATCTTGAATCTGTGGCTGGAAGTGTGGGCCAAGTGCGGGAATGCGCGGCGTCTCTTTTGAAATATGCCAAGGAGAGCGGAACGCCAGTGGTGCTGATCGGGCATATCAACAAGGAGGGAAGTATCGCCGGGCCGAAGGTGCTTGAACACATTGTCGACGCCGTGCTGCAGTTTGAGGGCGACCGTCATTACATGTATCGGTTGTTGCGCTCGATAAAGAATAGATTCGGAAGCACGTCGGAAATGGGCATATATGAAATGACACAATCGGGATTGCGTGAAGTGGCAAATCCATCGGAGCTGCTGTTGTCTGATAATGATTCAGACTTGTCGGGAGCTGCTATCGGTGTGACAGTGGAGGGGGCGCGTCCATTGCTCGTCGAATCGCAAGCGTTGGTAAGCACTGCTGCATACGGCACAGCTCAGAGGTCGGTGACTGGCTTTGATTCAAAAAGAATGAATATGTTGTTGGCTGTGCTTGAGAAACGGGTCGGTTTTAAATTGGCTTTGAAAGATGTGTTCCTCAATATTGCGGGGGGATTCAAGGTCAATGATCCGGCGCTTGACCTTGCTGTTATCAGCTCGATACTTTCTTCCAACGTCGATATGCCGATCGCAAAGACGGTTTGTTTGACAGGGGAAGTCGGATTGTCGGGGGAGATTCGCCCAGTCACCAGGATAGAACAGCGCATAATAGAGGCTAACAAATTAGGCTTTTCCACGATTTATGTGCCAAAGCACAATTTGAAAGGTGTAGATGTGTCTCAGTATAATGTGGCGGTTAAAGAAGTGGCGCGTGTAGAGGAAGTGTTCCGCTCGCTTTTCGGGTAAATCTGAAATTAATATTCTCGAAATTTTTTTCTTCAGCCGTCTTTGATTAATTTTGTATGACATAAAAACGTATATAGACAACAAAAAAGAATAACAAGAGGATAAATATGAAAAATGAATTCAGAGATTTCGCAGTGAAACACATGGGACTCAACGGGCTCGCCGTTGACGACTATATGAACATCACCAGCAGCTATATCTCTCCGACTATTATTGAAGAACGTCAATTGAATGTGGCACAAATGGACGTGTTCTCACGATTGATGATGGATAGAATTATATTTTTGGGCACACAGATAGATGATTATACAGCAAATGTAATCCAAGCCCAGTTGCTTTATCTTGACTCTTCCGACCCGGGCAAGGATATCTCAATTTATATAAACTCTCCTGGTGGCTCTGTATATGCTGGACTTGGCATATATGACACTATGCAGTACATTTCGAGCGATGTCAAGACGATTTGCACAGGAATGGCGGCATCGATGGCTGCCGTGCTGCTTGTCGCTGGAGAAAAAGGCAAACGTTTTGCGCTTAACCATTCGCGTGTTATGATTCCCCAGCCGATGGGCGGTGCACAAGGCCAGGCTTCCGACATTGAAATAACAGCGCGAGAGATTCAAAAATTGAAAAAAGAGCTGTATACAATCATATCGAATCATTCAGGAGTGCCATTCAAGAAGGTTGAAAAAGACAGCGACCGTGATTATTGGATGACATCGGCGGAGGCTAAGCAATATGGAATGATTGATGAAGTTTTGACAAGAGAGACCAAATAAAAACTAATGGCAAAAAAAGATTCTGGAACATCGACAGTGCGGTGCAGTTTTTGTGGCCGCAGCCAAAGAGATGCGGCGCTGTTTATTCCAACAATTGACGGCAAGGGAGCTATCTGCGACAATTGTATCGAGCAGGCACATGCTATGATTTCGCAGTATATTGACACAAAACCAATAAACGGCAAAGGCGGCAAATTCGACTTGGAAATGAAAAGTGTGCCGAAGCCAAAGGAGATTGTTGATTATTTGAATCAATATGTTATCGGTCAGGAACAGGCAAAAAAATACTTGTCGGTTGCTGTATACAATCACTATAAGCGTCTGCTTCAGCCTGTTGATGAAGACGGGGTGGAGATTGAGAAAAGTAATGTGATAATTGTTGGTCCTACTGGAACCGGCAAAACGTTGTTGGCAAAAACAATAGCGAAATTGCTTAATGTGCCGTTTGCAATTGTCGATGCAACCGTACTCACGGAGGCTGGATACGTTGGCGAAGACATTGAGAGTCTTTTGGTCCGTTTGTTGCAGGCTTGCGATTATGACGTGGCACAGGCTGAACGAGGCATCGTATTCATTGACGAGATAGACAAAATAGCAAGAAAGGGCGACAACCCGTCAATCACAAGAGACGTGAGTGGAGAAGGAGTGCAGCAAGGGCTTTTGAAGTTGCTCGAAGGCTCTGTGGTCAACGTGCCACCACAAGGCGGAAGGAAGCATCCGGAGCAAAAGATGATTCCTGTCGACACAAAAAATATCCTGTTTATCTGTGGCGGTGCTTTTGAGGGAATTGAGCGTAAGATTGCCCAGCGCCTTAACACATATGTGGTTGGTTTCGGAACTGACAATGTGGAGCGCAAGCAGAAACGGGAAAATCTGATAAACTACGTAGCGCCACAAGACTTGCGGTCATTCGGACTAATTCCTGAGATTATAGGTCGATTGCCGATATTGACCAATCTTGAGCCATTGGACCGCAATGCGTTGCGGAGAATCCTCTCGGAACCGAAAAATGCCATAATAAAACAGTATCAGAAATTGTTTGAGATGGATGGCGTCAAGCTGGTTTTTGAGAAAGATGCTCTTGACCTTATTGTTGATAAATCAATAGAATATAAACTTGGCGCGCGCGGACTTCGCTCGCTGACGGAAACTATTGTGGTCGACGCAATGTATGAAAGTCCGTCGTCAAAGAAAAAAGAGTTTGTAGTTACCAGAGAATATGCATTGGAGAAGCTTAACAAGGCAAATTTAGATCTCCTTGTGTGAAAATATAGCGAAAACATTTTGCAAATTGTCGATAGGTCCTTAACTTTGTAAGTAAAGCAAACCTCTAATTATTATGGCAGTCAAAACTGATTTAAAAGCCGAACTGAAAAACTATTTCGGATTCGACAACTTTAAAGGCAATCAAGAAGCGATAATAGAAAATCTGATGGCCGGCAATGACACGTTTGTGCTTATGCCTACAGGCGGCGGCAAGTCGCTATGCTATCAATTGCCGTCCTTGCTGATGGACGGCACTGCAATTGTCATATCGCCATTAATCGCCTTGATGAAGAATCAGGTAGACGCTATGCGCAATTTTGGAGAGGACGACGGAATAGCTCATTTCTTGAACTCTTCATTGAACCGTGCGGCAATAGAGAAAGTTAAGTCGGACATTGTGTCGGGCAAAACGAAATTGTTGTACGTCGCACCGGAGTCGCTGACAAAAGAGGAGAACATAGAATTCTTGTCGACGGTGTCGATTTCATTCTACGCAGTCGACGAAGCACATTGTATATCGGAATGGGGACACGATTTTCGGCCAGAGTACAGACGAATCAGACCGTTGATAAATCAGATAGGCAACCGTCCGGTCATTGCTTTGACAGCCACTGCTACGCCAAAGGTGCAGCATGACATACAGAAGAATTTGGGAATGCTGGATGCTAAAGTGTTTAAATCATCATTCAACAGGCCAAATCTATATTATGAAGTGCGTCCGAAGACCAAGAACGTTGACAAGGACATCATAAAATTCATAAAAAGTCATGAGGGCAAATCGGGCATAATATATTGCCTGAGCAGAAAAAAAGTGGAAGAGTTGACAGAGACATTGATTGTCAACAACATCAAAGCATTGCCATACCATGCTGGCATGGACAGCGCGCAACGCAGTGCCAACCAGGATGCCTTTCTGATGGAGACTGTCGATGTCATCGTGGCAACGATTGCTTTTGGTATGGGTATTGACAAACCGGATGTGCGTTTTGTAATACATTATGACATTCCCAAAAGTTTGGAGGGGTATTATCAAGAAACCGGACGCGCGGGACGTGACGGCGGCGAAGGCTTGTGTGTCGCATTCTATACCAACAAGGACTTGCAGAAACTGGAGAAGTTTATGCAGGGCAAGCCAATTGCAGAACAGGAAATTGGCAAGCAGTTGCTTTTGGAAACGGCGGCATATTGTGAATCATCTGTGTGCCGGCGAAAGTCGTTGCTTTATTATTTTGGAGAGGAATATCAAGAAGACAATTGCGGAAACTGTGACAACTGTTTAAATCCTAAGAAAAAAGTGGAAGCAAAAGATGAACTTTGTGCGGTAATTGAGACCGTCTTGGCATTGAAAGAAAAATTTAAATCAGACTATGTTATTAATGTCATGCTCGGAAAATCGACCGCCGAAATAAAATCATATTTACACGATCAATTGGAAGTGTTCGGCTGCATGGAGGCTGACACCGATAAATTTTTAGGCGCGGTGATTCATCAAGCAATCATTGCTGGATATCTTGACAAGGAAATTGAAAACTATGGGTTGCTGAAAGTGACAAAAGCTGGGCACTCGTTTTTGAAGAATCCAAAGTCGTTTAAGATTGTTGAAGACAAGGAATTCAACGAAGATGATGAAGATGTTACTATAAAATCGGGCGGAGTTTGCGCCGTCGACCCAGAATTGTACTCCATCCTTAAAGATCTTCGCAAAAAGATTGCCAAGAAGCTGGAGTTGCCGCCGTATGTAATCTTTCAAGACATCTCGTTGGAGGCTATGGCTACAACATATCCAATCACAATGGAAGAACTTCAAACTATACAAGGCGTTGGCGCCGGAAAGGCGAAACGCTATGGAGCGGACTTCTTGAAAGTTATAAAGGCCCATGTCGAGGAAAACGATATTGAACGTCCGGAAGACCTGCGGGTGAGGAGCGTTGCAAACAAAAGCAAGCTTAAAATATCAATCATTCAGGGTATTGACCGTAAGATTGCACTTGATGAGCTTGCGGAGTCTAAGGGGTTGGAATTCGATGAGTTGTTGGATGAAGTGGAGGCAATTGTATACTCTGGGACAAAAATAAACATCGATTATTTCCTGGACGAGGTGATGGATGAAGATCACTTGGACGACATTTTTGAATATTTCAAAGAAAGCGAGAGCGACGATTTGGAATTGGCGATAAATGAACTTGGCGGAGACTATACTGAAGAAGAAATCCGGTTGGTTCGCATTAAGTTTATTTCTGAAATGGGCAACTAAGTCTATGGAGGTTGTTTATGAAGATAATCATCTGATAGTGGTGAATAAAGCCGCAGGTGAAATCGTGCAAGGCGATAAAACAGGCGACAAACCACTGTCTGAGATGGTTAAAGATTATCTGCGCGAAAAATATAACAAGCCAGGCAATGTGTTTTGTGGCGTGATTCACCGGCTTGACCGCCCGGTGAGCGGGCTTGTCGTATTCGCCAAAACAAGCAAAGCATTGGCGCGGATGAACGAGATTTTTCAGAATCGGAAAGTGAAAAAAACATATTGGGCAATCTCAAGAAATTTGCCGCCAAGAGCGGAAGATACGTTGGTTGACTATCTGACACCTCGGGAACGCAATAACAAAACGTATGTCAGCCGCACGCCTGCCGACGGGGCGCAGAAAGCTGTGCTTGACTACAAATTGTTGGCAAAAACTGATTATTACTGCCTGCTTGAAGTGAATCTTCACACTGGAAGGAAGCATCAGATACGCGCACAATTATCGGCTATGGGATGTCCGATCCGTGGAGATTTAAAATATGGTGACCGACGGAGCAATCCCGACGGTGGCATATCATTACAGTCGCATAGAATCGTATTCGAGCATCCTGTGTCAAAAAAAATAATCGATTTGGTTGCGCCAATACCAGACGACAACCTGTGGCGGGCGTTGGCTGCAAATCTATGATTGCTTTATGCGGATAGCCTCTGGGAATAAAACCCGGAAGGTTGCTTATTTATCCCAAATCTGGTCATTAGTACGGCTTTTTCCTGACTTCGTAACTGATTGACAATTAATTTTTTGCTATTCACGCGAGTTCGGGATAAGAGGTGTTTGAAAAAATGGCGAAAAAAAGGGAATCATTGATTTTTAGTAATTTAATGGTGTAAAAAGAAACAATTACAAATCATGATCACCAAGAGTAGAGTTACTGAAATTTTTGTATTGCCGATGATTTCTGCAAAGAATTTGATGCAGAGATGGCAAAAAACGCTGTTCAATCAACGCCTGATACCCCAAAACGCCGTCGCAAGCGTATGATGTCTGACGCCGAGGTCATCACAGTTCTTCATCTATTTCCACTTCGACTTCAACTCCTACCGCAACTTCAAGCATTATTACCAGGCCTGTGTGTGCGCTTTTCGGACGGCTTTGAATTGAGGGGATACATGTGGTGACATGGCTGCGCTCTAACATGAAGCAGCGACTGATGCCTCTTTATGACAAGATAATGCTGCGCAGAGGAGCATTATAGAGACCGTGAACGACATGCTTAAAAACGTGGCGCAGCTTGTGCACACACGGCACCGCAGCGTGCACAACTTTCTGATAAACCTGCTCGCGGCAATGGGGCGTACTGCTTCTTCCAGTCCAAGCCAGCAGTCAACTTCGACTACGAGGTGCCGAACTCAGACGGTCGACTCACCATTTGGCAATAGCTCAAATCTCATTTTCTCAAAAGCGCATCAGGCGGCCACGTTCATGGTCGCCCGACACTATCCGCATCCGAATCACGCCTTTTCAGTCCACGCTTATTCCGAACTCGCGTTGTTAGGTCGACCCTTTTGCATTGGTATTTTTTCGAGGCGCTGAGAAGAGGTTGAAGGCGGCAAAGGCACTGAATGAGAAAGGCGAGACGCCGGAAGAATTGTTGCAGTCAATCAAGGAAAACGAGGCGGCAGTGGCGGAGGCACAGAGAGTGGTTGACGCTTGGAAACCCATCGTAGGCGAGAAGTCACGCAGAGAGGAAGCCGCCAAGGCGGAGGCGGAGAGGATTGCCGCAGAAAAGGCGGAGGAAGCTCGTGTTGAAGCTGAAAGAAAGGCTGAGGCTGAACGCAAAGCGGAGGAGGAACAACGTGCCGCAGAGGAGAAGCGTATTGCCGAGGAAAAAGCCGAAGCTGAGAGGAAAGCGCAGGAAGAGCGCGAACGTGCTGAGGAGGAACGTGACAGAATAGAGGCGGAACTCGACGCACAGAAAGCAGACGAGGAGGCGCGCCTTGAAGCGGAAAGAAAAGCAGAGGAGGAAGCGGTGGAGAAAGACGCGGAACTGAAAGATGATAAGAAAAAACCGCAATTGAAGGATGTGGTTAAAGCAATTTATGAGAAGGGAAAGTCGGCCGCTTCCAGATTATACAAAATGGCATTCTTCGATGTCGCCAAGACACCGGACTTTATGAAGAAACTTGGGTTGACTGGAGACCGCTTCACAATCAAGTATGGGGTATTGTCGCGCCACGCAGGGAAAGATGATTCCCATTCGCTTACAGAGAAGCAGTGGGAGGAATTGCCTGATGCTTTGCAGAAGCCTTTTGCTATAACAAGATTCGGAGGAAAGGACAAAGGCTATCGTCTGTACACTACAATGAAGAACGAAAATGGCGAAACCATAGTCGTCGGTGTAGATGTGAAGAACGTAGGTCGTGATATGGAGGTGAATGCCATATCAACGATATTCGGAAGGCGAGGTGACGCTAAAAAGACACAGAAAGAGGATGTGCTATATACCGCTGAAAACATTACTCCCGAACAGCGGTCACTTCTCGGTCAGCCCAATTCTGACCAATATACCGGCGTTCGGGAGAGAAACGTTTCCACCGACAAAGGTAGCGAAAAGCCGGAGAAGAAGCAAGAGAAGCAGAGCGTTTTTGACA
>ERZ791912.1442-NODE-1442-length-10963-cov-3.446095_pt1 | contig 10963 bp, 9 predicted proteins | sample MGYA00510141_ERZ791912 | MGnify/ENA primary metagenome ERZ791912 (study PRJEB30046, sample SAMN00792082) | human gut metagenome | study: EMG produced TPA metagenomics assembly of the A metagenome-wide association study of gut microbiota in type 2...
GAACTCGTCCCGCTCGGTCAGCATGACGTTGCCGTCCAGCGTGAGCACCCGGCCGAACTCCGGGGTCTCGAAGATGTCGATGCGCTGATAGTCGCTCTGCTTGGAGTAGAGCTGCTTATTCACCCGGATGCTGTGTTTCACATCCGGGGTGTGAAATTCCGAAAACCAAAATTCCATGTTTTCCTCCTCAGGCCAGAACGTTCAGGTGTAAAATGTCGGGGTCTTCCGGGCCGGTCATACTGCAGCCCTTGGCCTTGGCGTACTCGATGTAGTTCAGGATCTCCTTCGTGATGCGCTCGCCGGGGGCCAGAATGGGGATGCCCGGCGGGTAGCACATGACGAACTCGCTGCAGACCATGCCCACAGTCTCGCGCAGAGGCAGGCTCTTTTTGGGCGCATAGAAGGCCTCCTGCGGGCTGGTGGCCACCACAGGGTCGATGTATTCCTGGCTGAGCAGGCCGGTGCCGTCGGTGCGGTAGCGGCGCTTGATCTCGGCCAGTGCGCTGACCAGCCGCTCCACTTCCTGCGGGCGGTCGCCGATGGAGAGGTAGGCCAGGATGTTGCCGATGTCGCCGAACTCGATCTGGATGTCGTACTCGTCGCGGAGGATATCATAGACCTCGATGCCCGCCAGGCCGATGTCCAGCGTGTGGACGCTGAGCTTGGTGGTGTCGAAGTCGAAGACCGAGTTGCCGTTGCACAGCTCCTTGCCGAAGGCGTAGTAGCCGCCCACCGCGTTGATCTCCTCGCGGGCATACTCGGCCATGTCGGCCACCTGGTGGAAGACCTGCCGCCCCCGCTGGGCTAGATTGCGGCGGGAGATGTCCAGGCTGGACATCAGCAGATAGCTGCCAGAGGTGGTCTGGGTCAGGTTGATGATCTGCCGCACATAGCCGGGGTGGACGTTCGGTCCGATGAGCAGCAGGCTCGACTGGGTCAGGCTGCCGCCGCTTTTGTGCATCGAGACGGAGGCCATGTCGGCCCCTGCGGCCATGGCCGAGACCGGCAGCCCGCCGCCAAAGTAGAAGTGGGTGCCGTGGGCTTCGTCCGCCAGGCAGAGCATCCCGGCGTCATGGGCCATCTTGACGATGGCGCGCAGGTCGCTGCAGATGCCGTAGTAGGTGGGGTTGTTCACCAGAACGGCCACGGCGTTGGGGTGCTCCCGGATGGCCTTTTCCACCTGCTCCCGCTTCATGCCCAGTGAGATGCCCAGGCGCTTGTCCACCTCCGGGTTCACATAAACGGGCACAGCGCCGCAGAGCACCAGCGCGTTCAGCACGCTGCGGTGCACGTTGCGGGGCAGGATGATCTCATCGCCCCGCTTGCAGGCGGTCAGCACCATGCTCTGCACCGAGCTGGTGGTGCCGCCCACCATCAAAAAGGCGTGGGCCGCGCCAAAGGCGTCGGCGGCCAGTTCTTCGGCCTCCCGGATGACCGATACCGGGTGGCAGAGGTTGTCCAGCGGTTTCATGCTGTTCACATCCACGCCCACGCACTGCTGGCCCAGAAAGGCGGTCAGCTCCGGGTTGCCCCGGCCGCGCTTGTGGCCCGGCACGTCAAAGGGCACCACCCGCATCTGCCGGAACTGTTCCAGCGCTTCGTAGATGGGTGCCCGGCGCTGGTCCAGCCGGAACCGTGTACGGTTCTCACTCATGTTCTTTTCCTCCGTCCCTGATCCCCTGACAAACAAAAAAGCGCAGGACCAACACCCAAAGGTGCAGACCTGCGCTTTGCAAAAAGCGTTTGAATGTGCGCACAAAGCCCCCGGCGGCGAGCCGGAACCGGACGGTGTGCAGGATCCAAAAGACGGGATGAGGAGAGTCTATATAGCAATTACACTTTTACTACTCTTATTGACCGTTTCACAAGTCTGCGCAGCGGGTGCGCAATTTCATGGCTGTAAAGGAACCAACTTATAAAATTCGAGCTCTTAACTCGATCAATAATGGCGGCGATGCCGCCGGTCGGCAGTGGACCCGGCTGTCCGTATGGCCTTAGCCCCGATGGGCGGTCCCAGGTAAATTGCTTTGAAAAGACTCCGACATGCTTTGTCTCTCAAAATCAAATGTTATCTTATCATGCCGGTTTCACGCTGTCAATCCTTTTTTGAAAAAATGTAAAAAAGGAATGAAAAAATGCAGATTCTGGAGAAGGCGGCAGAAACCGGGCAGACCGGACGGATTCGATGCGTTCCGACACGCTTTGGCAGCGCGGATGGGGCAATTCTGCGTGAAAGGGGGTGTTTCGCGCGTGAAAGGCAGGTGCAGGGGGCGGAAAAATGTGGTACAATCAAGTTGCAAGGGGGGAGCGTAGCGATGGAGCTGCGGATCGCGATCGTTGAAGACCAGAAGTTTGAAGCCCAGCGGCTGGAGCGGCTGCTGCGGCAGGCGTGGGGGGATCCTGTCGTCTGCGACCTGTACGAGAGCGGCGACGCATTTTTGCACAGAGCCGCCGCCGGGCCGTATGCTGTGGTGTTTCTGGATATCTGCATGGAGGGCACGAACGGCATCGGGACGGCCTGGCAGCTGCGGGAAAAGGACCCGCATCTCCTCATCGTCTTTGTGACCTCGTCGCCGGAATACGTGTGGGAAGCCTTTCCGGTGCATCCGTTCGATTATCTGCTCAAGCCGTATAAAGAGGAAAAGATCCGGCAGCTGACCGCCGAACTGCGGCGGGTGCTCTGCCGCCAGGAGCCGGAGCTGGAGGTGCGCATCGCCCGCCAGACCGTGCAGCTGCCGCTGAATAAGATCCTGTATGCGGAATCCCAGAACCACTTCGTCCGGATCGTGACCGACGACGGCGAGTGCCGGGCCGCTGCCACCTTTGCGCAGGTGGAGCAGCAGCTGAAGACGCAGGAGAACTTTCTTGTCTGCAACCGGGGCCTGCTGCTGAACATGGATAAGGTGCTGCGGTTCGAGGGCGACTGCATCGAGATGCTGGACGGTGCCCGGCTGCCTGTCCGCCTGAAGGATAAAAACAGCCTGTTTGCGCAATTCACACAATATCAATTCCGCCACATGCAGCGGGAGTTCTGAGAGGAGAAAAACGCCGTGGATGCTGTGTTGTTCGGACGCTACTTTCTCGAATTTGCATTGTTGTTTCCGGGGGCCTATCTCTGCCTGGCCCCGCTGCGGGACCACCTGAAGGCCCCAAAAACGACCTGCTGGATCGCGGGCGGTGCCCTCACGGCGCTGTGCCTTGGGTGTGCAGCGCTGTGCACGATCTTTGAACTGCCCAGCAACGTTTTCCTGGTCCCCATCCTCATCGTCTCGTTCTGGCTGCTGCGATGGCGGACGGAGGGAGTGACCGTCAGCCAGACGGCCTTCCTGTTTTCGGTCTCCGCTGTCATGCTGGCGGTCTGTTCGCTGATGGCCGTGGTGCTGAACGCCCGCGCCGAGACCGGCAACCAGCAGGAGGCCAATCTGGTCTCCACGGCGCTGCTGGCGCTGGGGCTCTCGGCGGTGCTGAGCGTCCTCTTCCATTTCACAGCCGTCCGGTGGAGCGCATGGCTCCTGCAGGAATACCACGGCGAAGCGTTCTGGCAGTCGGCGTGGCCGCTGCCGGCCATCTATGCGGCCTTCCTCATCTTCTGCATCCCGCTGGACCCGTCGGTCGTCCTGCTCAACCGGATCATGATCATTGCGGTGCTGGCGGTGTCCATCTCGCTGCTGGGCATCTTCCTGCTGCTGTACGAGATGTACCGGGTGGCGCAGGAGTACACCCGGAACACCCAGCTGGACCGGGAAAACCAGTTGCTGGGCGTGGAATCCCGCCGTTATATGGAGCTGCGGGAATACATGGAGCAGACCCGCAGCCTGCGGCATGATTTCCGCCAGCACCTGCACGTCATCTCCGGCCTGACCGAGGCCGGGCAGCTGGACGAGCTGAAACACTACCTCAGCCAGTACGAGAGCGAGCTCAGCGAGGCCCGCCCCACCCTGTGCGCCAACCCCGCAGTGGATGCGCTGGCGGGCCACTACGACCACGAGGCCCGGCAGAAGGGGGTGCCCATCGAATGGAAGCTGGAGCTGCCCGTTCTGCTGCCCATGCCGGAAGCCGACCTGTGCATGATCCTGGGCAACCTGCTGGAAAATGCGCTCGACGCCAGCCGGAAGCTGACGCCGGACCAGCGGCAGATCCGGGTGATGGCCCGGATGCTCAGCCCTGCCATGCTGGGCATCGTGGTGGAGAACCGCTACGACGGTGTGCTGAAAAAGCAGAGCGGCATCCTGCACTCCACCAAGCACGAGGGGATCGGCATCGGGCTGGTCTCCATCGAGACCGCCGTCCGCAAGTACAACGGCGATCTGACCGTAGAAACGAAGAACAACGTCTTCCGAGCCAATGTGCTCCTGAATTTATAACGAATCGACAACGCATCAATGGAAAATTGGAGGATCGACACGATGAAAATGACACGACGCAGCTTTCTCAGCGCATCTGCATTCACCCTGCTGGCCTGCGGCCTTGCACCTGCAGCTCATGCGGAGGAGACCAACAGCCTGTTGACCGGGCTGCTGGGCAGCAAGGCGGAGACCGCCCTTCCGCCCAAGCCTCTGACCGCCAAGGTCGTGGATGCCAACCCCTTTATGGGCTTCAGCGAGTCCAACATCCACCACGACTGCTACAACACCGACTCCACAGATGCCGTGCTGCCCATCGGCATCTGCCCGGAAGTCAATGTAGCGATGGAAAAGGTCAACCCCAATGCCTCTCCGGCCATCTTCTTTGACAATTTCGACAACCCCATCAGCCCGTTCCTGGGCGGCCTCGCCATCCGGGACCTGGATGCGGAAGAGGTGACCACGCGGGGCTTCTTCTCGCCCACCAAGCACGACGGCGGCGGGTATGTCATCCAGAGCTCCTATTCGTTCGTGGACGGGCGGAACCTCATCGTCTGCCCCCCCAGCCACAACCACGTCCTGATGCTCCGCGCCGCCGATGAGAACGGCACCCCGCTGCCGGTGTTCGAAAAGGTGCTGGACATCGACATCAAGGCCGCAGCCGAAAAGGTGCTGGGCAGAACGCTGGACCAGAAGCTCCTTTCCGTCGTCTTCGACTACGAGGGCAACCTCTGGTTCGTGACGGGCGGCTTCCGCATCTACCCCAGCCGGGGCCAGCAGGGCGCGATGGGCTATGTCTCCCATGCCGCCATCGAGGCCATCCTGGCGGGAGGCACGGCCGACCTCGACCACGAAGTCCACGTCTATGCGCCCATCGCCGGGGAAGGTGCCGAAAACGGCATCGCCGCCTGCAAGGAGGGTGCGGTCATCCTGACGAACCTGGCCTGCTACCTGCTGCGGGCCAACAACGGCGTGGAGGTCGTCTGGCGCACCGGCTACAACAGCGTGGGTGCCAAGGACAGCCATGAGGGCGACGCCACCACCGGCGGCGGTCTGGCCTGGGGCAGCGGCTGCTCGCCCTCCCTCAGCCGGGACCTGGTCTTCTTCACCGACAATTTGGACACCGTGAGCCTGCTGGCACTGGATATCCACACCGGTGCCATCGTGGCCAGTCTGCCCGTCATCGACGAGCTGCCCGCCAATATGCCAGTCTCGGTGGAAAACTCCGCCATCGTCTACGACCACGGCACCGGCACCATCAGCACCATCGTCTGCAACTGGTTCGGCGCCGGCAGCCCGAACCTCGCCAAACCCGACAACGATTCCTCCATCCAGAGCTACGAGAACATCTACGACCGCAACTGGCTGATGAAGGGCAACAGCATGATCATGCCCGGCATCGAGCGGGTGGATACCATCCGGACCGACGACGGCTGGACCATGAAGAGCGTCTGGTGCCGCGACGACCTCAGCGACACCTCCATGATGAAGCTCTCCACGGCCACCGGTTATATTTACGGCTTCGTGCAGGATGTGGACAGCGGCATGTGGCAGTACATCGTGCTGGATTTTGAGACGGGCAGGACCGCCCTCACCGTGGACGTCGCGTCGCTGTACGGCTACAACAACATGGCCATCGGCATGTATGCCGGGCGGGACGGCAACAAGCTGTACTGCCCCACCGGCTACAAGGAGCTGCTCCGTTTGCAGGACCGCTTTGTCTACCTGCCGGAGATGCCCTACCGCAAGGTGGACCTGGATAAGACCCGCCGCACCGTCGTTTCGGCGGCAGAATTTGCCGCAGCAGGCGGGCAGGGCACCCCGGCGACCTGGCTGCACACCGTCACCTTCGACAACCTCCACCCCCAGACCATTGCCGCCATCCGGGTCAACGGCCTGACCGGAAAGGCCTCCGACTACAAGCTCTACGCCAAGGGCACCGATGGGCAGTATCACGCCTTTACGGGCAGCTGGTCGCTGGAAAATGCCTCCGGCCGTCTCCGCGCGCAGAAGGTGTACGAGATCCGCTTCACCCTGCAGGACGGCGGCGACTTTGACCTGAGCACGGACGCAAAAGAAGTGACCGCAGCCATCCTGCTGGCCCGTTGACCCCCTGAAAACCGCCCTTCGCTCTTCTCTTTTGAAAACCGCCGTCTGCCTTTGGATTCGTTTGGGCAGACGGCGGTTCTTTTTGGCTGCACTTTGGCGGCAGAGCCTTTGAACGCTGCGTCCGGGAACCCTCGCGGACCGGCCCGAAACGAAAATCAAACAGAAATTTCACGATTTAGGGGTTGTGTTCCGGGGTGCAAAATGGTATGCTTGAGACACTTTGCAGCTTCCTGCGGGAAATTTCAGGGGAAGGGAGCGTCTGATAGAAGATGCAGAAACACACAAAACAGTTGATCGCAGCCGTTGCGCTGCTTCTTATTGCAGCGGTGCCGCTCGCACTGCACATCGCAAACGCAGACTCCACCGACGAGACTGTGGCCAGCGCTGCGGCCAGCAGTTCGGAAGAACAGGCGGAAGTGCCGGCGTCCAGTGCGGCCAGTGCCGCAGACTCCATCAGTGAGCCGGAGCCGCAGCCGGAAGAGGAGCCGGACGCATCCTCGGAAGAAGCGGACAGCAGCGCAGAGAGCGGGGACGCAAGTGCGTCCTCTGAAGCAGCCGCTTCCTCGAAGCCCGCAGCGCATTCGGCAGCTTCGAGCCACGCCGCTTCTTCGAAGCCCGCTGCACATTCGGCGGCGTCGTCCCACGCGGCATCGTCCTCGCATTCGGCCGCTTCGTCTCATGCGGCGTCCTCTTCGTCTTCGACGTCGGCCTCGGCCTCGTCTGGCAGCTCGCATACAACGGAGACCACGGATGCAAAGGTCAATGCGTATGTGCGGCGGCTCCGGAACCTGCAAAAACGCAGCAGCAAAAAACTGTATCAGACCGCAAGCAGTGCGTACAGTGAATATATGGAGCACCCCGTGGAGGAACGGAATCTGGCGTTGAAGGTCTCCATCGTGCTGGGGAAAACGATGGAATTGACCAAACTGCAGAGCGAGTGTGACAAGGAGTTCAAGGAGATCGTTACGGAGCTGCGCCAATACCTGCGGGAAAATGGTTACGACCAGAGCATTGCAGATGCTGCGGAAAAAGAGTACAAAGAAGAAAAAGATGCGATGATCAAGGAACTGACCAACGTGACCTACAGCCAGGTGACCGGCAAGGGCGAAGGCGGCAAGTGGCTTCAGGAACACGCGGACATGGGCCAGTAAGACCGAACATCAAACAAACGCGCAGAGCGTGCTTCCCGAAGCGGGGGAAACGGCTCTGCGCGTTTTTCTGTACGTTTGGCACTCACAGCAGCTCCGGCAGCTGCCGGAGCACGAAGTGGTTCTTGCGGAAGGTGAGCAGCCCTTCGTCCCGCATCCGGCACAGCTCCTTGGAGAGGGCGCTGCGGTCAAGGTTGAGGTAGTCGGCCAGCTGCTGGCGGTTGAAGGGGAGGTCGAACTCCATGCCGCCCGCCTGAACGGCCTGGCCGGACAGATAGGTCAGCAGCCGCCCCCGCACGGTCTTGGGGGCGGTGCAGAGGATGCGGCGGGAGAGGGCAAGGTTCTTTTTCATGGAGACACGGAGCAGGTTCCGCAGCAGGCGGTCCTGCCAGCTGTGTTCGGCGTGGGGGCGGGAAAGGGCAGCCGTGTCCAGAAACAGCACCTCGCAGTCTGCCGCCGCGAGGACATCCACCATCAGCGGCTCCCCGCAGAATGCATAGGTCTCGGCAAAGGCCTGCCCCTCGCCCACCTCGCTGAGGATGCTTTTGCTGCCCCAGAGGTCGATGCTCTCGATGTGGACGGCGCCCCGCAGCACGATGCCGATCTCATGCACGGTGTCGCCGGTGTGGAAGATGGTCTGGCGGCGGGCAAAGGCTTTCCGCCGCAGGCAGCGGCCGCGTTCCATCTGGTCGATGTCGGCCTCGGTCAGGCCCTGAAACAGAAAAATCGAGTGATAGTCCATAAAAATCCCTCTTTGTGGTTACAACAACCGAATCTTTGCTGTCATTATAGTATACTGTGCACAGAAAAAGCAAGGAGGATTCCCTTATGATTCGGAAAATCATTCACATAGACGAGGAAAAGTGCAATGGCTGCGGTGCGTGTGTCACGGCCTGCCACGAAGGGGCCATCGGCCTGGTCAACGGCAAGGCCAAACTCATGCGGGACGATTACTGCGACGGCTTTGGCGACTGCCTGCCCGGCTGCCCCACCGGTGCCATCACCTTTGAAGAGCGCGAGGCTGCGGCGTACGACGAGCAGGCCGTGCTGGAGAACAAGCAGAAAAAGGCCGCTGCCGCTGCTGCCCCGGCACACTCCGGCTGCCCCGGCCACCAGATGCACCAGTTCGACCGCAAAGCGGCCCCGGCCTCTGCGGCAGGCACCGCGATGCCCTCCCAGCTGGGCCAGTGGCCCTGCCAGATCAAGCTCGTGCCCGTGAACGCGCCCTACTTCAACGGGGCAAAGCTACTCATCGCGGCAGACTGCACGGCCTACGCCTATGCGAACATCCATCAGGAGTTCATGCAGGGCAGGATCACCCTCATCGGATGCCCCAAGCTGGACGCCGTGGAGTACAGCGAGAAGCTGACGGCCATCCTCTCCCAGAACGAGATCCGGAGCGTGACGGTGCTGCGCATGGAGGTGCCCTGCTGCGGCGGCCTCGAACACGCTGCCGTGACGGCCCTGAAGAACAGCGGCAAGTTCATTCCCTGGCAGGTGGTGACCTTCTCCATCGACGGCCGCATCCTGGACCGATAAGATAAAAAGAGAAAGCAAGAGCTGCTGCACGGCGGGTGCAGCAGCTCTTGCTGTTTAAGAGGCGGCTTTCTGAAGCATTTCTGCAAATTTCTCCAGCGCCTGACGGAGCTGGACGAAGTTATCCACATCGGCGTCGCTCATCCGGGAGGTGGGGGCCACCACGGCAGTCTCAGCGGCGGTGACGGTGCCGCTGAGCGAGACGTTCACTGCGTGTTCGGGGATGGTCAGCAGGATGTGGAGCGGCGTCGTGCCGGAGAACAATTCCTTCAGCGGCAGACCGACGATGCAGGTGAGGTCGGTCTCCCCGGCGGGCAGCTGGTAGTAGGTGTAGCCGTCCAGCGCCCCGGCGGGTGTGACCTTTTGCAGGGCTCCAAGCCCCAGTGTCAGGTTCGTCATGTCCTGCATCTCCACGGCGGAAAGCTCCACGCCCAGCAGGGAAGCCAGCTGGGTCTGGGAGATGTAGCTGCCCATGGACCAGTTGGGCAGCACCAGCCCGGCCAGCGGGGCCGCAGCCACGATCTCCCCGCGCAGGTAGGTGTAGAGCTGCCCGGCGTCGTACAGCGTCTCGTTCGAGTCGATGTACACCCGCGTGAAGGCGGAACCGCTCTTCTGGGAGGTCAGCGCGAACTGAATTTTTCCGGGTGCATACTGGCCAGAGACGGTGCCCTGCGTGGCCCCGATCTGTTCCAGCACCCCGTACAGCGCAGGCGTCCGGGAAGCCGTGGAGGTGACGGTGTAGCGGAAATCGAAGTCCGCCCCGGCCTGAATGGCCTTGACCTTGCGGGACAGCAGGCCGTACACCGTACCGCCTGCCGCCAGGCAGAGCGCCAGAAGGCAGAGAACCACCACGAGGGCGGCACGGCCCCGCTTGTTGCTTTTGGGAGCAGTCATGGAAAAACCTCCTTTATTTTGAGCAGGCGTTCACGAACGCATCGAACAGGCTCTGCATGGCGGGATCTGCATCGCTGAGCCATTCCGGGTGCCACTGGACGCCGAGGCAGAACCCTGCGTCCGGCTTTTCGATGGCCTCCACGATGCCGTCCTCGCTCAGCGCGGCGAGGGTGAAGCCGGGGGCGACCCGGTCCACGGCCTGATGGTGCTGGCTGTTGACGAGCACGGTGTCCTGCCCCAAAATGCGGGAAAGCAGGGTGCCCCGGCGGACGGTGACGGTGTGGACTTTGGCCCAGTGGCCGTTGTGCGGCAGATGTTCGAAGGGCTTGATGTCCTGATACAGGTCGCCGCCCAGCACGGCATTCATGACCTGGATGCCCCGGCAGATGCCCAGCACCGGTTTGTCTGCGGCCAGAAAGGCGCGCAGCAGCAGCGGCTCGGCTGCATCGCGGAGAAGATTCGGCTCGCCGCAGGCGGGGATGCGCTCCTGCCCGTAGAACTTCGGGTCCATGTCGCCGCCGCCGGGCAGCAGCAGGCCGTCGCAGGTCAGGGCGTCCTGCACTGCCTGTTCGGGGTCGCTCAGCTCGACCCAGCGCATCCCGGCTCCGGCGCGGGCCAGACTTTCCATGTATTTGGATTGTGCCACGGTCGGCTCCGGGTCGGTGCTCATCCGCGGCATGGCGATCACAACACGCATATTCAACTGCCTCATTGTTTGCAGCCGCTGCCCGCGAACGCGGAGTCCGGCTGCCGTTGTAAAAAGCGGGGAATTGCCCGGTCTGCCAGGGGCTCTCCCTTTGGGAGAACTGTCTGCGAAGCGGACGAAGAGGGCAGGCCCGCTGACCGATAAAACAAAAACCCGGAACCATCGGTTCCGGGCATTTTGGCGGAAAGATGGGGATTCGAACCCCAGAACGCTTTTGACACGTTACA
>ERZ791912.1445-NODE-1445-length-10954-cov-2.447289_pt1 | contig 10954 bp, 9 predicted proteins | sample MGYA00510141_ERZ791912 | MGnify/ENA primary metagenome ERZ791912 (study PRJEB30046, sample SAMN00792082) | human gut metagenome | study: EMG produced TPA metagenomics assembly of the A metagenome-wide association study of gut microbiota in type 2...
TTTGCCAGAGACAAACGTCGCCAGCACAATCACCACCAGCATCAACAGGCCAAACGGTAACGTCGCGCGGTTAAAATACGGCGCGCCAACGGAGAGGCGTCCCCAGCCCAGCAGACCGTAAATCATCGGATAAAGAGTTCCCACCAGCACGATCAGTAGCACTGCGCAAAACAGCAACAGCGTAGCGAGGATTAACATTTCCCGCGATAACCCCGAAAAACGCACCGCCGGGCCACCGTCCCGCGCTCGCCAGCCATACAGAGCCAGAGACGCAAGGCTAATCAGTGCAAACAGGCTGAACAACGGCACGGCGCGGACGTTATCCAGCGCGAACGCATGAACCGAAACCAGAATGCCAGAACGGACAATTAAGGTGCCCAGCAGCGACAGCATCAGAGTAACTATCGCCAGCAACAGCGACCAGTGGCGGAAAATCCCCCGCTGGCGTGTCAGGGACAAACTGTGCAGCAGCGCAGTGGCAGAAAGCCAGGGTAATAAAGAGGCGTTTTCCACCGGATCCCAGAACCACCAGCCGCCCCAGCCCAGTTCGCAATAGGCCCACCAGGAACCGAGGATGATCCCCGCCGTTAATGCGCTCCAGCCAGGTAGTGCCCAGCGCCAACAAATTCTGGCGCAGGCACCATCAAACTCGCCGCGCAGTAAACTCGCCAGCGCCACGCTCGCCGCCACCATCAAACCGCCATACCCGAGATAAAGCAGCGGTGGATGAAAGATAAGACCGGGATGTTGCAGCATCGGATTGAGATCGCGGCCTTCGATTGCTGGTGGAAATATCCGCACGAAGGGATCGGACCACAGCACCACAAACAGTAGCAGTGCGGCGAGCATGAGAGATAAAACGGCTAGCGTCAGCGGAAATAGCGGATCGGTTTGCTGCCGATAATGCCAGGCAAACAGCGCGCTCCAGGCGGAAAGCAGCAGCACCCAAAGCAGCAGCGAACCTTCATGGCCGCCCCACACCGCCGCCAGTTTGAGTTCCCACGACAGCAGGCTGTAGCTATGTTGCGCGACATAAATGACCGAGAAATCGCTGATGAGAAAACAATACGTCAGTACGCCAAAGGCGAGCAGCAGGAGCGCGAACTGCGCCAGAATGCCGATGCAAGTGAGTCGCATCATGGCAGGCCAGCGCAACCGCACTCCCGCAAAGGCCGTCAACGGGGTCAACACGTTGACCCCGAGACTTAACAACAGCGCCAGAAAACCGACTTCAGGAAGGAATACGTCCAGAAACCACCTCTTTTCTGGCTTACGCCACCGTTAACTGCCCGGCGTAGAGAATGAAAAATCGCAACATCAACACGCCGACCAGACTGGCCCCACACGCCGCCAGCACGGCAGGAATGCCGGAACTGCGATTGACCCACGGTTTGAGCAACATTGGCACAATCAGCCCCAGCCCGGCGACACCAAGCCAGAACCACCACGTCCAGAAACCGCCGCCCAATGCTGCCACCAGCGCACGCACTTTACCGTCATCGCCCAGGGCCAGACCGACAAAAAACGCCACCAGCAGGAAGATTTCGCCCCATACCACAGGGATTTCCATCCGGTGTACAAAGTGCGCTTCCGTGGAATGCGGGTTACTGCGTTGGCGTATCGCCATGGCGATCAGCGCCACCGCCGCACCGGACGAGATGCCGGAGAAGAGGAACAGCACCGGCAGGATCGGGTTATTGAGGAACGGATACGATTTCAGCGCCGATAGCAGAAAGCCGGTATAAGCCCCCAGCAGCACCGCCAGCACCAGCATCAATGTTTCCAGTCCGCGATGAACGGGCGTCAGCAGGCTCAGAACCTTTTGCACGATCCCCAGCTTCGGCAACCAGCGTTGTTGCAGGGCAAGCAAATCATGTTCAAAGATTTTCGCCAGCCACAGCACCAGCACCACCATGTAGAGCTGAAACAGCATCACCCCCATCGACATCACCGAGGTAAAACTGTAGTGGAACATCAGCTTCCAGAAGGTCCACGGTCTTGTCAGGTGGAAGACGAGGATCAACAGACCGAGGATCACCGCGCCCGGCCCGACAATCAGCGTGGTGCGCAGCAACGTACTGTCTGCACCGCCCGCCTGCGGGTAGAAGCGACGTAACAGCACGGCCAGCGTCACCAGACCGGCAGAAATACCAATCAAAAACAGGTAGATGGCAATCGGCCAGTCCCACACCAGCGATTCAAAATGAAATGCGGAAGTCTGCGTCATTGGCTCACCTCCCCGTATTTAAACGGTACGCGGTACAGCTTCGGTTTGGTTCCCAGCGCCAGCTTGTAGCGGTAAGTAGGCTTCTGGCGCAGCAGTTGCGAAATCTCACTGTTGGGATCGTCCAGATTGCCAAACGTCAGCGCCTTCGTCGGGCAAGCCTCAACGCACGCGGGTAGCTTACCGGCCTGCAAATTGGTCTTGCGGCAGAAATCGCATTTGTCCGCCGTCTTCGTGACCGGATGGATAAAGCGCACGCGGTACGGACAGGCGGCGATGCAGTACTGACAACCGACGCAGAGATCAGGATTAACATCGACAATCCCGCTAGCGGCATCACGAAAAGACGCACCGGTCGGGCAGACGTCAACGCACGGCGCATGATCGCAGTGCTGGCAAGACTTACGGAAGAAGCGATATTTCACATCAGGAAATTCGCCCTGCGGCTCGCTACGAATAATCGTCAGGCGCGAGACGCCGTCCGGCACCTTGTTCACTTCCCGACAAGCATCCATACAGGCGGTACAGCCGATGCATAACGACTCGTCATGCACCATGCCGTAACGCACCCCATTGATATTCAACGTTTTCGCCACCACGCGCCCTGCGGTGCCGCTGACGGCTGCCAGCACGCCGACGCCGGTGAGAAACTGGCGACGAGACCAGGTCATGGCTGCTCCTTAAGCAACGGAACAGACGCCGGGTTAAAGTTCGGATTGGTGCGCTGATCGCTATGGCAATCGACGCAAATCTTAATCCGTCCTTTGTCACTTAACGTCTGCATCGTATCTTGCTGTGGATGCAGGGAATGGCAGCTGGCGCACGCCACTTTGGTTACGTGGACATCGTGCGGCCAGAACGCTTTTTGCAACTGTTCCGGCAGATGGCAGGACATACAGACGCTGTTCTGCTCTCCAACCTTGTACATCGGCTCGTTAAAGCGCATCACATCTTTCACCCCTTCGCGGTGTTGCGGTGATGGCTGGCCGTGACAGTTGGTGCAGGTGACCGGCAGTTTGTTATTCGGGTTGATAACGGAAGCATGTTTGCCATGCATACCTTCGGTATCTGGTTTATGACAGTCCAGACAGGCGGCATCCGGGTTACGCTGCTGGGTAACTTCGTAGCGATCATCAGATGCCTGCGCCGCAGGGGTAGCGGTAATTCCGTTCAGGCTCCACAACAGGCCCGACGCCAGCACCCCAGCAGTTAATAACGAACGTAATACGCTCATATTCACTCCATTGTGTTTTCCGCCCCTTGCGAGGCGGAACGGGGTTATTGGCTTAACAGACCATTTTTACGTGCCTGTTCTTCCCACTGCGGGATCACCGTTTTGATGAAGTCCTGCTTCTCGGCCTTGATTTGTTCCATGTTCAGGCCAATGGCCTGCTGGGCTTTCTCTTTGGTCGAGATATCCGGGATCTGGATTTCATGGGTGATACCTTTGGTCGCCAACAGGCGCGCCAGTTTGGTACGCGCATCCGCCGCTTTATCCATCGCCGTACCGAGCATCCTCAGACCTTCTTCCGGTGCGTGCATATGAATGCCGTGGGAAGCGATCGCCAGATCCCAGCGCCACTGGGCATGACGGATATCGTCCTGAATTGGCTTCATTTCGGCTTCCGTCGCGCCTGCATCCAGCGCCGCTTTCGCTTCGAAGTGAGCGTGAACCAGTTGATCTTCAACCTTGATTTTCAGGTCGTTAATCGACTGCTTACGTTCCGCGACCACTTTTTGCAAGGCAGCTTTGTCCTGGGTATGGCAGTTCGCACAAGTCTGGGCGAAGTTATCAAACGGATTACCAATTTTATGGTCGGTGTAGAGTTTGCCTTCGGCGTTCTGCACTTTTGGCATATGGCAGTCGATACAGGTCACGTTGTTTTTACCGTGAATGCCCGCTGTCCAGGTTTCATATTCCGGGTGCTGCGCTTTCAGCATTGGCGTTTTCGACAGGGAGTTAGTCCAGTCAGAGAAGGCAATTTTGTCGTAATACTGCTCCATATTTTCGACTTTCATGCCGTCATCCCACGGGAATTTAACCGCTTTGTTTTTGCCGTCGAAGTAATACTCCACATGGCACTGACCGCAAACCATCGATTGCTGGTCGAAACGTCCGGCTTTCTCAAAAGGTTTACCAATGGCTTCCATCGCGCGAGCCGCATACGGACGGGAAAGGGTTAACTCCGGTTTGCCTTTGGCGAACTCTGGTGAGGCGGTGTTATGGCAGTCGGCACAACCTAAGTTGTTGACGATTTCCGGGCCGCCGCGCGCCCATTTTCCGTGGAAGTAGCCATCTTCGCCGTCTGTCTGGATCAGACGCGCCACATCCGGGCTTTTACAACTCCAGCATGCCATCGGTAGCGGACCATCTTCAGCGTTTTTCGGCGCACCGGTACGCAGGGTTTCACGCACATCGGTCACAGCAAAGGCATGTCCACGCGGCTTGTTGTAATCGCGCGAGAAGGGATACCCCGCCCACAGGATCACCAGCCGTGGATCTTCCGCCAGGGCGTCAACACGCTCTGACTGTTCCGAGGTGGCTTTCCAGGAGAGATATTGATCGGGATGCTGCGGGGCAAAGGTTTCATTCTTCGCTTCCACAGTTACAGGTTTTGCGGGAGCTGCCGTTTGTTCAGCGTGAACAGAAGTGAAAAAGAAAAAAGGAATCAATAAGCTGAAGATACGGCGTGCGTTTATTTTTATCCTTGTCATAGGGGCTTCATCCGAATTGCGCCATTGTTGCAATGGCGGTTTTTATTGTTTTTCACGACAGTAACCGCACCTACACTGTCATGACATTGCTCGCCCCTATGTGTAACAAATAACCACACTGTGAATGTTGTCTTTAATCAATTGTAAGTGCATGTAAAATACCACTTTAGAGTTAGTCAGTATCTTCCTCTTTTTCAACAGCATGCATAACTGCATGTTCCTCAAAGAATTAATCAACTTTTGTTGGTGACCTTCAAAAATTACCCTGCCGTTTATTTGCACAATTCTACTTTTGCGTGATCTGTCGCCCAAATACTAAACAAAACTGCCAATACCCCTACATTTAACGCTTATGCCACATATTATTAACATCCTACAAGGAGAACAAAAGCATGAGCCAAATTCACAAACACACCATTCCTGCCAACATCGCAGACCGTTGCCTGATAAACCCTCAGCAGTACGAGGCGATGTATCAACAATCTATTAACGTACCTGATACCTTCTGGGGCGAACAGGGAAAAATTCTTGACTGGATCAAACCTTACCAGAAGGTGAAAAACACCTCCTTTGCCCCCGGTAATGTGTCCATTAAATGGTACGAGGACGGCACGCTGAATCTGGCGGCAAACTGCCTTGACCGCCATCTGCAAGAAAACGGCGATCGTACCGCCATCATCTGGGAAGGCGACGACGCCAGCCAGAGCAAACATATCAGCTATAAAGAGCTGCACCGCGACGTCTGCCGCTTCGCCAATACCCTGCTCGAGCTGGGCATTAAAAAAGGTGATGTGGTGGCGATTTATATGCCGATGGTGCCGGAAGCCGCGGTTGCGATGCTGGCCTGCGCCCGCATTGGCGCGGTGCATTCGGTGATTTTCGGCGGCTTCTCGCCGGAAGCCGTTGCCGGGCGCATTATTGATTCCAACTCACGACTGGTGATCACTTCCGACGAAGGTGTGCGTGCCGGGCGCAGTATTCCGCTGAAGAAAAACGTTGATGACGCGCTGAAAAACCCGAACGTCACCAGCGTAGAGCATGTGGTGGTACTGAAGCGTACTGGCGGGAAAATTGACTGGCAGGAAGGGCGCGACCTGTGGTGGCACGACCTGGTTGAGCAAGCGAGCGATCAGCACCAGGCGGAAGAGATGAACGCCGAAGATCCGCTGTTTATTCTCTACACCTCCGGTTCTACCGGTAAGCCAAAAGGTGTGCTGCATACTACCGGCGGTTATCTGGTGTACGCGGCGCTGACCTTTAAATATGTCTTTGATTATCATCCGGGTGATATCTACTGGTGCACCGCCGATGTGGGCTGGGTGACCGGACACAGTTACTTGCTGTACGGCCCGCTGGCCTGCGGTGCGACCACGCTGATGTTTGAAGGCGTACCCAACTGGCCGACGCCTGCCCGTATGGCGCAGGTGGTGGACAAGCATCAGGTCAATATTCTCTATACCGCACCCACGGCGATCCGCGCGCTGATGGCGGAAGGCGATAAAGCGATCGAAGGCACCGACCGTTCGTCGCTGCGCATTCTCGGTTCCGTGGGCGAGCCAATTAACCCGGAAGCGTGGGAGTGGTACTGGAAAAAAATCGGCAACGAGAAATGTCCGGTGGTCGATACCTGGTGGCAGACCGAAACCGGCGGTTTCATGATCACCCCGCTGCCTGGCGCTACCGAGCTGAAAGCCGGTTCGGCAACACGTCCGTTCTTCGGCGTGCAACCGGCGCTGGTCGATAACGAAGGTAACCCGCTGGAGGGGGCCACCGAAGGTAGCCTGGTAATCACCGACTCCTGGCCGGGTCAGGCGCGTACGCTGTTTGGCGATCACGAACGTTTTGAACAGACCTACTTCTCCACCTTCAAAAATATGTATTTCAGCGGCGACGGCGCGCGTCGCGATGAAGATGGCTATTACTGGATCACCGGGCGTGTGGACGACGTGCTGAATGTCTCCGGTCACCGTCTGGGGACGGCAGAGATTGAGTCGGCGCTGGTGGCGCATCCGAAGATTGCCGAAGCCGCCGTAGTAGGTATTCCGCACAATATTAAAGGTCAGGCGATCTACGCCTACGTCACGCTTAATCACGGGGAGGAACCGTCACCAGAACTGTACGCAGAAGTCCGCAACTGGGTGCGTAAAGAGATTGGCCCGCTGGCGACGCCAGACGTGCTGCACTGGACCGACTCCCTGCCTAAAACACGCTCCGGCAAGATTATGCGCCGTATTCTGCGCAAAATTGCGGCGGGCGATACCAGCAACCTGGGCGATACCTCGACGCTTGCCGATCCTGGCGTAGTCGAGAAGCTGCTTGAAGAGAAGCAGGCTATCGCGATGCCATCGTAACCCACAATTGCCCGATGCGAGTCGGTAACGGTTTGTAGGCCTGATAAGACGCGACAGCGTCGCATCAGGCATTGATTGCCGGATGCGGCGTAAACGCCTTATCCGGCCTACATTCGGCAAGGGTTACCCGAGCGTTAACCTTCTCCCATAAGGGAGCGGGAATTAAAACAATCCCTACATTACCTCTGGAGAATCTGTGATGAATGGCACTATTTATCAGCGGATAGAAGACAATGCGCATTTCAGGGAGTTAGTCGAAAAACGGCAACGGTTTGCCACCATCCTGTCGATTATTATGCTGGCAGTTTATATCGGCTTTATTTTACTGATCGCCTTCGCGCCCGGCTGGCTGGGCACGCCGCTGAATCCGAACACCAGCGTCACACGCGGTATTCCAATTGGTGTTGGAGTGATTGTGATCTCCTTTGTTCTCACCGGTATCTACATCTGGCGGGCGAACGGCGAATTCGACCGTCTTAATAATGAAGTCCTGCATGAGGTACAAGCATCATGAAAAGAGTTCTGACGGCGCTTGCCGCCACACTCCCTTTCGCAGCTAACGCCGCGGATGCTATTAGCGGGGCCGTAGAGCGCCAGCCAACGAACTGGCAGGCGATTATTATGTTCCTGATTTTCGTCGTGTTTACGCTCGGCATTACCTACTGGGCATCAAAACGCGTACGTTCTCGTAGCGACTACTACACCGCAGGCGGCAATATCACTGGCTTCCAGAACGGGCTGGCGATTGCCGGGGACTATATGTCCGCCGCCTCATTCTTGGGGATCTCCGCGCTGGTGTTTACCTCCGGCTATGACGGCTTAATTTACTCGCTGGGCTTCCTGGTGGGCTGGCCGATCATTTTGTTCCTGATTGCCGAACGTCTGCGTAACCTGGGGCGCTACACCTTTGCCGATGTGGCCTCTTACCGTCTGAAACAAGGGCCGATTCGTATTCTTTCGGCCTGTGGTTCTCTGGTGGTGGTGGCGCTTTACCTTATCGCCCAGATGGTGGGCGCAGGTAAACTGATCGAGCTGCTGTTTGGCCTTAACTATCACATTGCGGTGGTGCTGGTCGGCGTGCTGATGATGATGTACGTCCTGTTCGGCGGCATGCTGGCGACCACTTGGGTACAGATTATCAAAGCCGTGCTGTTGCTGTTCGGTGCCAGCTTTATGGCCTTTATGGTGATGAAACACGTCGGCTTTAGCTTCAACAATCTGTTCAGTGAAGCGATGGCGGTACACCCGAAAGGTGTCGACATCATGAAGCCGGGCGGGCTGGTGAAAGATCCGATCTCCGCGCTCTCTCTGGGTCTGGGACTGATGTTTGGTACGGCGGGCTTGCCGCACATTCTGATGCGCTTCTTTACAGTCAGCGATGCCCGCGAAGCACGTAAGAGCGTGTTCTACGCCACCGGGTTTATGGGCTACTTCTATATTCTGACCTTTATTATCGGCTTCGGCGCGATCATGCTGGTTGGTGCGAATCCGGAATATAAAGACGCGGCGGGCCATCTGATTGGTGGTAACAACATGGCGGCCGTTCACCTGGCGAATGCAGTGGGCGGCAACCTGTTCCTCGGTTTTATTTCAGCGGTTGCTTTCGCCACTATCCTCGCGGTGGTTGCGGGTCTGACGCTGGCGGGCGCATCCGCGGTTTCGCATGACTTGTACGCTAACGTCTTCAAAAAAGGCGCGACCGAACGTGAAGAGCTGCGGGTATCAAAAATCACCGTACTGATCCTCGGCGTGATTGCGATTATCCTCGGCGTGCTGTTTGAGAATCAGAACATCGCCTTTATGGTGGGGCTGGCGTTTGCCATCGCGGCGAGCTGTAACTTCCCGATCATTCTGCTTTCTATGTACTGGTCGAAACTGACCACGCGTGGCGCGATGATGGGTGGCTGGCTGGGGCTGATTACCGCAGTAGTACTGATGATCCTCGGCCCGACGATTTGGGTACAGATCCTTGGTCACGAAAAAGCCATCTTCCCGTATGAATACCCGGCGCTGTTCTCTATCACCGTGGCATTCCTCGGCATCTGGTTCTTCTCGGCAACCGATAACTCAGCGGAAGGGGCGCGCGAGCGTGAACTGTTCCGCGCGCAGTTTATCCGCTCCCTGACCGGCTTTGGCGTTGAGCAAGGCCGCGCGCATTAATCTCTCCCCTTCCCCGGTCGTCTGACCGGGGAATACTCTTCCTCTCCCAAATGCATCACCTTTTCCCATAATATTAAACAAATAAACTCATTAAAAAATGAGCGATTTTTGACAGTCGTAGAAAATGATAATGCAGAGAATATGCCTTTTCTTTCTTGTTAATTATAAGGATATTTTATGCGCTATAATGGTTTAAATAATATGTTTTTCCCTCTTTGCCTGATTAACGATAACCACTCTGTCACAAGTCCATCACATACAAAGAAAACAAAATCAGATAATTACAGCAAACATCATAAAAACACGTTAATTGACAATAAAGCCCTCTCTCTTTTCAAGATGGATGATCATGAAAAAGTGATAGGCTTGATTCAGAAAATGAAAAGAATTTATGATAGTTTACCATCAGGAAAAATCACGAAGGAAACGGACAGGAAAATACATAAACATTTTATAGATATAGCTTTATATGCAAATAATAAATGTGACGATAGAATTACGAGAAGAGTTTACCTTAGTAAAGAAAAGGAAGTATCCATTAAGGTGGTATATTATTATAAATAATGTCGCCGTCCATAATAATACTATCGAAATTCCACAGACAGTAAATGGTGGTTACGATTTTTCACACCTTAGCCTGAAAGGTATCGTGATTAAAGATGAAGATTTATCCAATTCGAATTTTGCAGGTTGCAGACTACAAAACGCTATTTTCCAGGACTGTAATATGTATAAAACGAATTTTTATTACGCCATAATGGAAAAAATACTTTTTGATAATTGTATTCTCGATGACTCAAATTTCGCTCAGATAAAAATGACTGACGGAACTCTAAATTCATGTTCCGCTATGCATGTTCAATTCTACAATGCAGCAATGAATAGAGCCAATATTAAAAATACCTTTCTTGACTATTCAAATTTTTATATGGCATACATGGCTGAGGTAAATCTTTATAAAGTAATAATTTATTTAGAGCCGACCTTAGCTTCTCTAAACTTGATTTAATTAACTTTGAACATGCTGATCTGTCTCGTGTCAACCTGAATAAAGCAACCCTCCAGAATATAAACTTAATTGATAGCGAACTCTATTTTACGCGGTTAACAAATACGTTCCTCGAAATGGTTATATGTACCGGCTCTAATATGGCTAATGTTAATTTTAATAATGCCAATTTAAGCAATTGCCATTTCAACTGTTCTGTTTTAACAAAAGCCTGGATGTTTAATATCCGTCTCTATCGTGTTAATTTCGATGAGGCTAGCGTCCAGGGAATGGGTATTACCATTCTCCGTGGTGAGGAAAATATCTCCATTAATAGTGATATCCTGGTAACACTACAGAAATTCTTTGAAGAAGATTGTGCCACTCATACTGGCATGTCACAAACTGAGGATAATCTTCATGCAGTCGCTATGAAGATTACTGCAGATATTATGCAAGATGCAGATTGAGGTTAAGTCGAAGAACAGCCAATGAATTGACTTTAAAAGAGAGATA
>ERZ791912.1456-NODE-1456-length-10906-cov-39.942125_pt1 | contig 10906 bp, 7 predicted proteins | sample MGYA00510141_ERZ791912 | MGnify/ENA primary metagenome ERZ791912 (study PRJEB30046, sample SAMN00792082) | human gut metagenome | study: EMG produced TPA metagenomics assembly of the A metagenome-wide association study of gut microbiota in type 2...
CGACTCATAAATCTACCCTTAATCGTGTATTGGATGATAGTTGCGGATTTTAGGAATACAACATAGTGTATCTTTATGTCTTTCTTCTATTGAGCAGAAGTGTAATGTCGAAAAAAAGATTTTACACAAACTATTAAAGCAAAAGCAGTATCTGCTCCGCCAGATGTTTATGTAAACATCTGGCGGAGCAAGTATTGCTTCTGTTTTTGATAACATTCTCCCAACAGGGTAGCTTTCCTTTCTTTCTCTGTAATGGCATTTAGTATTTTGACTATAGCCTTTTGCTCTTCAATTACAGGAAACCGATGCTTGGTGTTGAAGTAATCTGCCATAGAGACATTCAGCAGACCATGATTTCTTGCCCCTTCACCAGCAATATCAGACAAGCCTCTATGCCATTTAGTTGATTCGAAGTAATATGCAAGATAATCAGAATCAACAATGGTTTCATTTATTTTGAAACATATATAAAGAGTTGATAGAACACCTTCGTCATAATTTTCTAATCGTTTGACGGCTCCCCAATCATATCCAGCAGAGTAACTTCTGTTATAAGCAAATTCTCCTTTATGGAGCAAATAATATCCTGTAAGATTTTCGCTTGCAACAGATTTATTAAAGAAAGACTCTTGATTAACCAAACCATATTGGGCAGCGATTGTTAGCACTAATGAACACTTGGAATCCTTGTTTTTTGTAGCTATGCGAGAACTAAAGTCACTCATCTTGTAAGTAGATAGTGCTTGCTCAAATCCCTCAATACGACACATGGGATATTCTTGGTTTGGAGAACAAAAGACCTTTTCAACAATCGCAGACTTTAGCTTCTTCAAATCCTCAATGATTTTGTTTTGGGTCGCGATACGCTCGTCAAGCAAAGAGAGCATTTTACCAATTTTCTTTTGTTCTTGTAAGCAAGGTCTTTGGTTAGGCAACAATTCAAAGGCTGATTTTGAAATTATGGGAACTGCCTGGACTGCAATGGAGGACAAATAACGAGGAAAAGCACTCTGTATAGCGTAGTAAACAAATTCATTGTCGCTATTATCATTAACTACAATGGAATTAATCTGTTGGTTAGTTGACATTTCTTTTGTGGCCATTCCCATTTTACCAATAGTAGAGCCAATACAGGTTACAAGAACACTACCCTTAGGTAATGCTCTTGTTTTTGAAAAGCCTTTTGCGGACAACATTGTCTTTGTCTCTGAAATTGACTTTATTGTCCCTAAATCAGCAGGAGAAGCCCAAAGGAATGTTCCATTCTCGTAATTCTCAACATCTTTAGTTGGAGGGGTGTTGCCAGTTACGACTTTTCCGTAATCTCCTAATTTGCAATTCTCCCACTCCCCCTCAAACTCAGGGAATCTGAGATTTGGGACATCAGAGGTCTATTTTCTCTAATTATATATGTACACCTTCAAAATTAAGGATTACAATGACAACAAAAACAATTAGAGAAATTGCGTTGGCTTGGAAAAGTGACAAGCAACGCTACGTTAAGCAGTCTACATACGCTGCTTATGTGTTAATTCTGGAGAACCACATTCTGCCATCGTTTGGCGATTGTGAGGCTCTGAGTGAGAAACTTGTGCAGGAGTTCGTTTTGCAGAAACTGAATGGCGGTCTAAGCATTAAGACGGTGAAGGACATCCTGATTGTCTTGAAAATGGTGATGAAGTTCGGAGTAAAGAACGAATGGATGAACTATTGCGAGTGGGACATCAAGTACCCCACGACAGAGACCAACAAGGAAATTGAGGTGCTGACGGTGGCACACCACAAGAAAATCCTCGATTTCATAAAACAGAACTTCACATTCCGCAACCTCGGCATCTACGTCAGTCTGACCACAGGCTTGCGTATCGGAGAGATTTGCGGTTTGAAATGGTCGGACATCAATACCGACAACGGCACAATTACCGTGAACCGCACCATTGAGCGCATCTACATTGTGGAGGGCGAACGCAAGCACACAGAACTGGTCATCAACACACCAAAGACCAAGAACTCATGCCGTGAAATACCGATGAACAAAGAACTGCTGGCTATGGTAAAACCTCTGAAAAAGGTGGTAAACGAGGACTTTTATGTGTTGACCAACGAAGAGAAGCCAACAGAGCCACGCACCTATCGCAACTATTATCATCGGCTGATGAAACGCCTTGACATTCCTCGGCTGAAATATCACGGACTACGCCACAGCTTTGCCACACGCTGCATTGAAAGCAACTGCGACTACAAGACAGTAAGCGTATTGCTCGGTCATGCCAACATCACCACAACCCTTAATCTCTATGTTCACCCGAACATGGAGCAGAAGAAAAAGTGTATCACCAAGATGTTCAAGTCTCTTGGGAAATAGGGAAGCCTGAAAACAATGAGAATATATTGTCTTGGACGGCGAAACCTCGAAATTAGATAATATAAGCTTGTATATGTGATGGAAAAAATGTAACTTTGCACCGAGATTACACACAGATAATATTCATTTTTTAAACACAAATTTATGATTCTTCAAAATTTGCAAGCCGATTTCAAGGGTTCCAATTGGAAGAGAGAAATCGATGTGCGTGATTTTATCCAGTCTAACTATGAGCCGTATGAGGGCGACGAGTCGTTCCTTGAAGGTCCGACTGAGCGTACCCAGCACTTGTGGGACATCCTTTCTGGCATGTTCGAGACAGAGCGTGAGAAGGGTGTGTACGACGCTGAGACCAAGCTGCCGCAGAGCATCGATACCTACGGTGCCGGCTATATCGACAAGGATAGCGAGGTTGTCGTAGGTTTGCAGACCGATGTGCCCCTTAAGCGTGGTATCTTCCCGAAGGGCGGCATCCGTATGGTGGAGAAGGCTCTCAAGTCATACGGCTATGAGCTCGATCCTGCAACAAAGACCATCTTCACAAAGTATCGCAAGACACACAACGAAGGCGTGTTCTCAGCATACAACGATGATATCAAGGCAGCACGTCATGCCCACATCATCACCGGTCTGCCTGACGCTTACGGACGTGGACGTATCATCGGCGACTATCGTCGTGTGGCACTCTACGGAACTACTAACCTCATCGAGGAGAAGAAGCGCTACTTCAAGCGCATCGACATACAGGAGTTTACAGAAGAGATAGTTCGTCATCGCGAGGAAGTTTCGGAGCAGATACAGGCTCTGAAGCAGTTTGAGAGAATGTGTGCTTCGTACGGCTTCGACGTTACAAAGCCCGCACGCAACGCCAAGGAGGCTGTACAGTGGACTTACTTCGGTTATCTCGGTGCCGTTAAGGACCAGGACGGAGCTGCCATGTCGCTCGGTCGTGTATGTGCGTTCCTCGACATCTTCATCCAGCGCGACCTCAAGAACGGCACGCTCACAGAGAGCGAGGCACAGGAACTCATCGACCAGATGGTGATGAAGCTCCGCATCGTGCGCTTCCTCCGCACACCGGAATATAACGACCTCTTCTCTGGCGACCCGATCTGGGCTACTGCTTCTATCGGCGGTATGGGCATCGACGGACGCTCGATGGTTACGAAGACCGACTATCGCTTCCTCCATACATTATATAATATGGGTCCTTCGCCCGAGCCTAACCTCACGGTTCTCTGGAGCGAGCACCTCCCTGAGGCTTGGAAGCGTTATTGCGCCAAGGTGAGCATCGACACTTCAGCCATCCAGTATGAGAACGACGACCTTATGCGTGCTGACCTCGGCGACGACTACGGCATTGCATGCTGCGTGTCGCCGATGAAGATAGGTAAGCAGATGCAGTTCTTCGGAGCTCGTGCAAACCTTGCCAAGTGTATGCTCTATGCCATCAACGGCGGACGCGACGAAATGTCGGGCGAGCAGATTGCTCCGCAGTATGCTCCCGTAGAGGGCGACTACCTCACATACGAGGAGTTTATGCCTAAGTTCGAGCAGATGATGAGATGGTTGGCTAAGACTTATGTCAACGCCCTCAAGATCATCCACTACATGCACGACAAGTATGACTATGAGGCTTTCGAGATGGCTCTGCATGACGGCGACGTAGAGCGCACACGTGCTACGGGTATCGCGGGTCTGTCCATCGTGGCAGACTCTATCGCAGCGATGAAGCATTGCAAGGTGCGCATTATCCGCGACGAGAGCGGTCTGGCTGTCGACTACAAGATAGAGGAGGGCGAGTACGTGCCGTTCGGTAACAATAATGACGAGACAGACGAAATCGCCGTTTCCATCACAGAGAAGTTTATGGAGTATCTGCGTCAGCACCGCACATACCGCGACGCCATCCCGACACAGAGCCTTCTGACCATCACCTCCAACGTGGTGTACGGCCGTAACACAGGCGCCACACCTGACGGAAGAGAGAAGGGTGTGCCGTTCGCACCGGGTGCCAATCCGATGAACGCACGCGACGTGAAGGGAGCCGTTGCTGCTCTTGCTTCAGTAGCCAAACTTCCCTTCCAGCACTCACGCGACGGCATCTCTTACACCTTCGCCATCGCTCCTTCAGCACTCGGCAAGACTCCTGAGATGCGCTCAGCCAACCTCGTGAGTCTGCTCGACGGCTACTTCACTCCTTCAGGAGGTCAGCACATCAACGTGAACGTCTTCGACCGTCAGCTTCTGCTCGACGCTATGGAGCATCCTGAGAAGTATCCGCAGCTCACCATCCGTGTGAGCGGATATGCCGTTAACTTCGTCAAGCTGACACGTGAGCAGCAGCTCGACGTGCTCTCAAGAACCATCAATCAGGGACTTTAAATGCACATAATAGCCAAGTCGTACAGGACACGATATCCTGTGTGACTTGGCTTTTTCCTTTTCTTCTTTCATAAAAATCCTAAATTCATTTTGTTGTTTCGTATTATTTGGCTAATTTTGGCAGTAAGTTTTCGTTTCAAGACGACTTTAAAAGAAGGAATAAAGTGAAAAAACATATATTTTCTACATTATTGGCTCTCGCCATCCCGTTTACGATGATGGCGCAGAAGATAACCCTTGGCTCGTGCAAGACTCATGACAACGGCCAGTACAAGGGACAAATGCAAGCTGGAAAACCACACGGAAAAGGTAACACACTTTTCGAGAATGGAGACACTTATGAGGGTGAGTATGTAAAGGGAAAGCGCCAAGGGCAAGGCATCTATACCTTCTCTGACGGAGAAAAGTATGATGGTGAATGGTTTCAGGACCAACAGCACGGATACGGCACATTCTGGTTTATGAACAATAACCGCTATGAGGGTATGTGGTATCGCGACTATCAGCAGGGTCACGGCGTTATGTATTATTATAACGGCGACAAATACGACGGTTACTGGCAGCAGGACAAGCGTCAGGGCAAGGGCAAGTATACCTTTGCGAGCGGCGCTTTTTATGACGGCAACTGGAAGGACGACCAGAAAAGCGGAAAAGGCTTCTTTGCTTGGGGAGACGGCACCACGTACGACGGTATGTGGTTAGGCAATCAGCGTTCGGGCAAAGGCACCAACAAGTATGCTGACGGCGATACGTATGTGGGCGACTGGCTTAACGACATACAGAACGGAAAGGGCATTTACAAGTTCCAGAACGGCGACGTGTATGAAGGCGACTATGTGCAGGGCGAACGCACTGGCGAAGGCATCTTCAAGTATCGTAACGGCGACAAATACATGGGCCACTTCAATGAGGGCGACAAGGACGGCAAGGGAACGTTCACTTGGCGTAACGGCGACATGTACGTAGGCGACTGGAAGAACGACATGCAGAACGGACATGGCAAGCTGATAAAGAAAGCCGGCGACATCTTTGAGGGCAACTTCAAGGACGGCAAGGTGGACGGCGAGGTGATCATCCATTATGCCAACGGTCTGAAGTTTAAGGGCGTCTTCAAGAACGGCAAGCCCAACGGACCCGCCATCGAGGAAACAAAGGACGGCAACCGCTTCGAAGGTTCGTACGTGGACGGACGTCGCGACGGCAAGTTCGTAGAGAAAGACCGCAACGGACAGGTGGTGAAGCGCGGACATTACGAGCGCGGAAAACGCTTCGAGGACTGATGCGCCAAGCCTACGTCTATACATTATAATATATAGTAAACATTTATAAACACCATAAATCACTCAGCAATGGCAGTAAAAACAAAGAAGTCGCAGGCTGCAGCAAAAGCAAAGCCGACTGCGAAACATATCGGACTGGTGAAGAATGACGCTTATCTGGAGCCTTACGAGGACGCTATAAAGGGACGTCATGATCATGCGTTGTGGAAACTTGACAACCTGACAAACCACGGCAAGCAGAACCTTACCGATTTTGCCAACGGACACAAATATTACGGACTACATAAGACCACACGCGGATGGGTGTTCCGTGAGTGGGCTCCGAACGCCACAGATATTTATCTCGTTGGCGACTTCAACGGATGGAAGGAATCAGACAAGTATAAGGCAAAGCGCCTTAACGAACATGGCGACTGGGAGCTGAAGCTCTCGGCTAAGGCCATCAAGCATGGCGACCTCTACAAGATGCACGTCTATTGGGACGGCGGACATGGAGAGCGTATCCCGGCATGGTGTAACCGCGTGGTGCAGGACGAGCAGACAAAGATATTCTCCGCACAGGTATGGAATCCTGAGAAGGAGTATGAATGGAAGAAGAAGACGTTTAAGCCGACAAAGTCGCCGCTGCTTATATATGAATGCCACATCGGTATGGCGCAGGACGCAGAGAAGGTTGGCACGTACAACGAGTTTCGTGAGAACGTGTTGCCCCGTATCAAGGCAGACGGATATAACTGCATTCAGATTATGGCCATTCAGGAGCATCCTTATTACGGATCTTTCGGCTATCATGTCAGCAGCTTCTTCGCTGCTTCCAGCCGCTTCGGAACGCCCGAGGAACTGAAGGCCCTTATCGATCAGGCACACAAGGACGGCATCGCCGTCATCATGGATATCGTACACAGCCACGCTGTGAAGAACGAGATGGAGGGACTCGGCAATCTGGCTGGCGACCCCAACCAGTATTTCTATCCCGGCGAACGCCACGAACATCCGGCTTGGGACAGCCTCTGCTTCGATTACGGCAAGGACGACGTGATGCATTTCCTGCTCTCCAACTGCAAGTACTGGATGGAGGAGTTCCGCTTTGACGGATTCCGCTTTGACGGCGTAACCTCAATGCTCTATTACAGCCATGGCTTGGGAGAGGCATTCTGCAACTACGGCGACTACTTTAACGGACATCAGGACGACAACGCCATCTGCTATCTGACGCTTGCCAACCTCCTCATCCATGAGGTCAATCCGAACGCCATAACCATCGCAGAAGAGGTGAGCGGTATGCCAGGACTGGCAGCCAAGTTCACGGACGGCGGCTACGGCTTCGACTACAGAATGGCAATGAACATTCCCGACTACTGGATTAAGACCATCAAGGAGCTGCCCGATGAGGCTTGGAAGCCAAGCAGCATCTTCTGGGAGGTGACCAACCGCCGCTCCGACGAGCATACTATAAGCTACTGTGAGAGTCATGACCAGGCACTCGTGGGCGACAAGACCATTATCTTCCGACTTATCGACTCGGACATGTACTGGCATTTCAGAAAGGGTGATGAGAACGAGCGTGTGCATCGCGGCATAGCCCTGCACAAGATGATTCGCCTTGTTACGGCTTCCACGATAAACGGTGGCTATCTCAACTTTATGGGTAATGAGTTCGGTCACCCGGAATGGATCGACTTCCCGCGTGAGGGTAACGGATGGAGCTATAAGTATGCACGCCGCCAGTGGAACCTCGTGGACAACAAGGAACTCGACTATCATTACCTCGGCGACTTCGACCGTGCGATGCTCAAGACGCTCAAGATGGTGAGAAGCATCCAGTCGAAGCCGGTACAGGAGATTTGGCACAACGATGGCGACCAGATATTGGCGTACATGCGTGGCGACCTTATCTTCATATTCAATTTCAATCCTACGAAGTCGTTCACCGACTACGGCTTCCTGGTTCCGACCGGATCGTACGATGTGGTGCTCAATACCGACGCGAAGGAGTTCGGAGGTAACGGTCTGGCTGACGACACGATGACACACCTTACCAATTATGACCCCGCATACGTTACGGAGCATAAGGAATGGCTGAAGCTGTACGTTCCGGCTCGTTCTGCAGTAGTGTTAAAGAAGAACTAATGGGTAACAACAGAAATATTAAATCTAACGACATATTTGTGAACATCACATGCACCATAGTGTTTGTGGTGTTCACATTTGTGTATCTATACTGTTATCAGGCAGACCTGCTGACAGCCATGCAGCATGTCTTCTCCAAAGGACAGACTCACTATAATCATCTTATCGGAGCGTCGCTCATCACCTTCATCCTTTTATTGGTTCAGCGTGGCGTTTCGAGGTTGTGTCAGGGGGTGAGAGTGGCAAACTCTCTTACCTACGTCCCTTCCGCCTTGCTTCTTACGTTTCTGACCTCAGCACATCCTGACATTCAGGACGGAGGGTTCTCGTTTGGAGGGTGGCCGATAGCCTTGCCGGTATTGTTAGTGGTGTTTGCTGGTTTTGTGATATTTTCGTTCAGGAGCGGACTGTCCGAAGTCCTTTCGGATATTGTTCCCACTCAATATAGACGATTATGGGTAAACCTCGCCATTATGACGGCAGAGATGTTGTTTATAGGATGCTTCAGCTATGACGATGCCACATTCCATAATCGCATAAATGCCGAACAGTGCATATTGGACGGCGATTATGACGGGGCTCTTTCTTCAGTGGCTCGTAATGCTGAGCCTGACGAGAATCTGACGATGCTTGCTGCTTATGCGCTTTCGAAGAAAGGCACGATGGCAGACGAACTCTTCGAGTATAAGCTCAAGGGTAAGTCGGCTTCGCTCGTTCCTAACAAAACCATCACAAGCTTTGTGGTCTATCCTGACAGCGTCTTCTATGGTAAGATGGGAGGATGGTTCAGACAGCCCATGTCGGCTTCACGATACTTCGATTATCTCCGTCGTCATGGTAGGTTGCGTGGCGCTTCGGTGGATTATTATCTGTGCGGAATGCTCATGGACTGTAATCTGCCTGGCTTTGCCAAGCAGCTCCCTGAATATTACACGCTGAATGATTCGCTGCCCAAGCATTACAAGGAGGCTCTGATACTTTATCGTCACAGATATTCCAATCCTGCCGTTGTATACGATAATGCTGTGACGAATGCCGACTATCAGGACTTCCAGAAGTTGTCGGCTTCGTTGCCAGACCCAAAAGAGCGCAAGAAGCAACTGGCAGATACATACGGAAACACTTACTGGTATTATTACCAATATAACGCTAAAAGAAAAAGATGATAGTAGATACTACCACATATAAAGAACTGACACGTCCGATGTACGTCCTCGAAGAGTGGCGACTAAGACGTAACCTGGAAATCATAAAGGGCGTTGCTGACAGCGCCGGTATAGAGATTATTCTTGCTTTCAAGGCATATGCACTATGGAAGACATTCCCTATATTTAAGGAATACATACAGTCCACTACGGCAAGCTCACTTGCTGAGGCGCGTCTGGCGTATGACAAGTTCGGCGAGAAGGCACATACCTTCTCTCCCGCTTACACGGATTATGAGATTGACGAGATAGCACGTTGCTCGAGTTGTCTTACGTTCAACTCGCTTTCGCAGTATTCTCGCCTGCACGATAGGGTGAGGGAGGTCAATCCCGAGATAAGTCTTGGTCTGCGTGTCAATCCTGAATATTCTGAGATTGAAACAGACATATACAATCCTTGTGCACCTGGCACCCGCTTCGGTGTTAGCGCTGACGCTCTGCCAGAGACGTTGCCGTCGGACATAGAGGGATTTCATTGTCATTGCCATTGTGAGAACGGATCAGACGTGTTTGTGCGTACCTTGGCTCATATAGAGGAGAAGTTCTCAGGATGGTTCAGTCAGATTAAATGGATAAACTTTGGCGGAGGCCATCTCATGACTCGCAAGGACTATGACATCCCCTTGCTTGTCCGTACGCTTAAGGACTTCCGTGCCCGTTATCCTTGGCTGAAGGTGATAATGGAGCCAGGTAGTGCTTTTGGTTGGCAGACGGGTCCGCTTGTGGCGCAGGTTGTGGACGTGGTGGAGGATCATGGCATAAAGACAGCCATACTTAATGTAAGTTTTTCTTGTCACATGCCCGATTGTCTGGAGATGCCGTACCATCCTGCTGTACGTGGAGCCGAAACCATAGAGGAAGAATGCCCCGATTATTCCGTTCCTTTTACATATCGTCTTGGAGCCAATAGCTGTCTTTCGGGCGATTTTATGTCTGCTTGGCGCTTTGATCATGAGCTTCAGGTGGGGGAGAATATCATTTTTGAGGACATGAATCACTATACGACGGTGAAGACAACCATGTTTAATGGCATTTCACACCCTGCACTCGCTATGGTGCATAATGGCACGAATGAGCTCGAAATACTGCGAGAATACACTCCAGAAGACTATTTTTCGCGTATGGATTAGGGGAAAATGCAGAAAAAACGCATTTTTTTTGAAAAAAAGCTCTGAAAAGTTTTGGAGGTTTCAGAAAAAACACTACCTTTGCAACCGCTTTCGAGAACGAAACTTTTCAGAGCAAAACATGATGCGGCAATAGCTCAGTTGGTAGAGCACAACCTTGCCAAGGTTGGGGTCGCGGGTTCAAGTCCCGTTTGCCGCTCATAACAATAAACTCTAAGGGGTCTACTGATAGGACTTAGGTCTTCAAGCCCAGGTGGCGGAATTGGTAGACGCGCACGTTTCAGGTGCGTGTGTTTAACAACGTGCAGGTTCGAGTCCTGTTCTGGGCACAACCCCTTGAGTAAAAACATAAATATGTCGGAGAGGTGGCGGAATTGGTAGACGCGCTACTTTGAGGGGGTAGTGACAATTGTG
>ERZ791912.1457-NODE-1457-length-10903-cov-22.672566_pt1 | contig 10903 bp, 2 predicted proteins | sample MGYA00510141_ERZ791912 | MGnify/ENA primary metagenome ERZ791912 (study PRJEB30046, sample SAMN00792082) | human gut metagenome | study: EMG produced TPA metagenomics assembly of the A metagenome-wide association study of gut microbiota in type 2...
CTTTGCAAGCAAAGTGAGCTACAATGCTTCGCCGCAGTGAGGGCCACGGACACGTCGCGAAAGTGCTTAAGGCCGCTATAGGTTCGCCACAATCTTCGGGCCCCTCACTTTGCAAGCAAAGTGAGCTACAATGCTTCGCCGCAGTGAGGGCCACGGACACGTCGCGAAAGTGCTTAAGGCCGCTATAGGTTCGCTATGAGTTCGCTCTTTGCGGCGCCAGCACTGTAGCTCACTTTGCTCGCAAAGTGAGGGCCACGGACACGTCGCGAAGATGCTTGAGTCCGCTATAGGTTCGCTATAATCTTCGGGCCCCTCACTTTGCGAGCAAAGTGAGCTACAGTGCTTCGCCGCAAAGGACGTTAAAATGCTTCGCCGCAAAGTCCGCTATAGGTTCGCCACAATCTTCGTCCCCCTCACTTTGCAAGCAAAGTGAGCTACAGTGCTGCGCCGCAGAGTTCGTTACAATGCTGCGCCGCCCATCCTTATAGAAACTAAATTGTAAATCCATATATACTCCGTCTTATGAAAATACGATTGAACCCACATACTTTGCAGCGTGCTTTCGTGCTGCTTCTCTTCAGTCTTGTTGCAGGCATCTCCAGTGTCTTTGCACAGGACAATTATACCTATCTTCAGTTTTCGGGCAATGGCCGTACGGTGTTGCTCGCCAAGGACGGTGCCCTTACTGTTGTCAGTACAACGGAAGATGCTCCTGCTGGCGACGGCTACCAGTGGACGCTTGAGACCGTGTCGGGCGATAACGTTCGCTTGAAGAATAAGGAGGGCATGTATGTGACTCCCGACCTCGCGCTTACCAGCCATCAGAACCAGGCGGCGACGTTTACGAAGACGGAGAATACCTATTCTAAGGGTACGTATGGCGGCTCCCGTTATGACCTTGTCTATGGCGACAAGGCCCTTGGCGTGAAGAATGGCCAATTCTTCTGGGCAGTGAGAAATTCCCGCTATGGCTGTATCCGCATGGCCAATAATGTCAGGGGCGCAAAGGTCACTCCGTTTGTTAGTAGCGAAGGAGATGTGGTGCATTGGTATTATATGGAGCTGTTATTGAATGGTTCGGAATGTATCAAGGACGCAGGTGCAGAGAAAAAATTGGAGAAAGATCCCACACCGTCTGACAAAAACCTGCGTGCCTATATGTGGTGCGTTTACGAGGCCAATGAAGAAGGAGATGTCTATTTCAAGAGCGCCGATGGGAATTATATATATCAGAATGGTTCTTATCCAGGTTCTCTTCAATATGCTACGTCTACCAAATCCGACGTATGCAAATACCGCATTTGTGATGTGGCAGATCAAACAGATGGTAAATGCCAGGATGCTTTTTTCTTGAAAAATACCCAAAAGAACCAATTCGTATACCCTTATGGAAGTGATAATCCAGATGTCGGTATGGGAAGTAATCCAAATCCAGCCGAAGCCATGCGCTTCATCCCCACCACTCCCACTGGCCCCCACATCTACCAATTCTCAGCCAACGCCGCCACCGCCATTTACGACAATGGCACCGGCGTCACCATGCAGCCTGTTGGCTCAGAAGTTGCTGGCTATCAGTGGACGTTGGAGCAGGTTGGCGGTGCTTACGTGTTTAAGAGCGGCCACAACAATTATTTGAAACAAGCAGGCGAAGCCCTCACCGTGACCACCAATCGCGATGAGGCTTTGAAGCTGATCCCCTATGGCAGTGCATACGATGACAAACACGATGTGCTGACCTTGGCAGCCGATGCTTCCAAGGCCGTTGGTGTCAAGGACGGCCAACTTGCCATTGTCGAGACTAATTCTTTTTATAGCGTGGTGCGCATTCTGGACAGCACCGATGAGGTGAAGGGCGCAGTAGCTCCTAAATTCTCAGACATCAGCAATGCCTATTATTACAAGTTGCAGTTTAAGGCCAATCCCGAGGGCGACAATCGTTTGACGTTGACAGGCACGGACTATGACAATCCTGTTACGAGAATGGAGTTTCAGCCTACCAGTGCGCGTCAGAACTGGGAACTCCGGCCTGCCAAGCATCCCAATAGCAAGCCGGGAGATTTCTACCTCGTCAACCAAGAGGGAGAATACCTCATATATAAAAACGGCAGTTTCAACTTCAAGCCGCTTGATGTCAACGAGACCACCGTCTTCCGCCTCAAGCAGACAGACGAACAGCCAGAATATTGGGCCATTGATATGGTGCTTGAGGGCGATGACAACCACCGCCTCGGTTTGCAGGATGGTATGACCCCATACACCTTGAAGGCCTGCAACAGCGCGTCAACGTATAATGCCCTAAGCTTCAAAGAATCGGAACGTGGTTCTGATTACGACTACCTGCAATTTTCTGGCAGCGGCCGCGTTGTGCTTTATGACGACGGCCAGAACGTCAAGGCCGTTGCCACCACCACGGAGCAACTGGAAGGCGATGGCTACCGATGGACTTTCGATCCGATTATGGATGGTGCAGGCAAGGTCAACGGCTACAATCTGAAAAACAAAGCGGGCCGTTTTCTCCGTTATGATACCGCTGCCAAGACGTTCACCAGCGTGACCGACCGCAGCAAGGCCAGCGTGTTTGATGCTGACCAAAACACCTATTATATTGTTCCTGCGCATGTTTCAGGCGGTACCTGCAATATTGCTGGAGGCTTACGTTACAACGCCGTGCTTCGCGGTGTTTCTGAGCCGTATAACACCCTCGGCGTGAAAAATGGGCAATTGCAGCTCGTGAAGAAAAACTCCCGTTATGCCGTGGTGCGCCTTGCAGAAAATATCGAAGGCGGACTCGTCAACCCTTATGTCAGCACCAGTGACAATCCGCGTTACTATGCCTTCAACTTCTTTCAAAACGGCAGCGGCGAATATATGCAGGACAACACGCCCGGCGACATCTTGCTTAAATCGCCTGTTGCGCCTTTCCCGTTGAGAAGATATTGCTGGATACTTGAAGAAGCCAATGACGACGGCGATGTCTTCATCAAAAGCACCGCAGGCAACTATATCAGCTATAATCCCGCCTCAGACGGTTATCAGCACAAGGTCAACACGACTCCGAATGCGTACAGTCGTTACAAAATCTGCGATGTGGCCGATCAGCCAGATGCGTCGCTTGACGGGCTTTGGTCGCTCTACAATTGCGAGAATCATTACTTCGTTCGTCCATCTGATAGAGATAATTCCATTGGGCGTGCAGAAGAGGTAGGGAAAAATACCAGTATGACCTTTGTCGACATTGCTGCCGACACCACCAGTTACCACCTCGTATTTCCGGCTATGGGCCAGCGAGCCCTCATTATGGACTATGACGAGTCCAAAAATCCACGCGTAAGGGCACGTGCTATCCTCGCTTCAGACAAGGATGCACGCCTTTATCAGTGGGTCGTTGAAGGGCAGCATATCCGCAACCGTGCAGGCTTCTATCTCACCTACGACAAAAAAAATGAGCAGTTTGGCGTTAGCAAACAAAAAGCTGATGCCTACACGTTCGTGTATGATAAGAACACCTACCAGAACAACAACAGTGTGCGTTACGACTTCCTTTCTTCCGATGGCCGGCAGGCCCTCAGCATCGGTGCGGAAGGCGTTCTCTGTTGGGCGGCACCTGGCACCCGCAATTCGGTGGTTGACTTGCGCCCGTATATCATCGCGCCAGAGCTTCCCATCCCGTCGTCAGGCGGTGTGGACCATCACCTCTATTGCATTCGCACTGATGGAGGCGACCGCTATGCCTACCACATGGAGGATGCTAACGCCATCTCCTTAAAACCTTATGTGGAGAAGAACCTGTGCCAGTTGTGGATACTTATCAGAGACGGACAGGGAAAGGGTGATGCCTATTTGCAGAGCGCCTACAACCGCTGCTTCCTGAAATACGACACTGGCAGCAACACCTTCGTGGCGGTGGCAGATAGAAATGATGCCACGCGCATCCGCCTCGTGGAGACTTCGGGCAATTACGACCATTGGCAAATTGAACTGCCCGATGTTGGCGGCAACAACAATCTCATCTCCCACAGCTACAGCGGAAATCCGAAAACCGTCACGCTGTCGTTGCAAGGTCCGAACGACGGCAACAACTATGTTGACCTCATCCCAGTGGATATCACCCCCGATTTCTACGAAGAGGCGGGTGGTGCTTTCCGCAATCTCTCTCTCAACGAACTGACTTCGGAACTCGAACTCACAGCTGACGGCACAGCGCTGAAGGCCAAGGCATCTGCCTCGGAAGATGATGCCAACAATAGCTGGAAGAATATCGGCACCAAGGACGACTTCGTGCTGCGCAATGGTCATGGCCAATATATCGGTGCGGATGACGACGGCAACGTGTTCCTCACTGAAGACAAGGCACAGGCCACCCATTTCTATCTCTGGCTCAACCACGGAGAAAAGGATGGCAATGTCAGTTGGTGTTTCGCCCAGTTGAACGCCGATGGCAGCAAACCAGAGGGCAAACCCGAAAAATGTCTCGGCGTTTCTGACGTTGCCAACGGCACCGTCGCCATGCTGCCATTCTCCACTTATGAAACCGACAAGCAGCATACGCTCTGCTTCACCTTCGGACGCTTAACGTGTCCAGAACTCTCTGATGCCGCAGCAGGAAAATATTACTACAACTTCATCTGCTTTGACAAGGTGGGAAATAAATTTGTCAGCGATGGCAATGACACTAATAAGGTGGTCTTCGCCGAAAACGGCAAGAAACTCGTCAACGACCAGATGTGGGCCTTGGTGGGTCAGAATAAGGACGATGTTGTCTTGATGAGCAAAGATAAATATTATGTGTATTTAGACGGCGATCGTTTTTACGTGACGCACGACCCTGAGAAAGCTGTTCATTTCAGTGTTAAGTATATCTCCAGCCAGAAACGCTATGCTCTTACCATCGTTGAGGGACCGAATGATGGAGGAAAGAGTGGTTACAGCATGAATTTGCATGGTGGAGACAAAACAACTATCCTTCCTTATAATGGTACAAGCATTCAAACAGACCGCAATTTCTGGCTCAACTTCATCGCCGTCCCCCAACCAGAAGACTATTCCGATTACGAGGTACTCCCCAAGCGCTCTTGGTTTGTCAAGCAGGCGCAAGAGGCTACCGCTGACCCGATGACTGGTTTTATCCAGCGCGACGAAAGCGGCTGGACCAAGAATCCCTATACTGGGAAGATGATGCAGAAGACGAGTACTTACACTGTCACCCACTATCTCAAGGCGGAGAGTACGCGAATGCTTTATGTGCCTACCTGTATGGTTGGATCGGCTAATACCCGTTCGCGAGCCTTCCAGCGTTGGTACAACTACAAGACTGACGAGGCCGTGAGCGACTCGGTGCTCAACCTCGACCTCAGCAGTAGCCGTCGCTATAAAAACGGAATTGTTGTGGGCGACCAACTGAAATTGAACGGTCAGAATTTTGGTAATTACGTAGACCACTCTGTCACCTTCCAAATGCCAGAGGTCATCCCCGACGATTGGGAATACATCCTTGGTGCCGACCTCACTCCCTACAGCGATTTCGTTGATTATTTCGGCGACAATGGTAACCCCATATATAATGGGAATGTCACTAACGACATCATCCTGCCCTCGAAGCAAAGCATTGTGGAGCCGACCATCACCGGCCGCAACCTCTATGTCATTCGCAATGCCCGCGCCATTGCCAACGAACTGCTCCAGTGTAAGGAAGATAAAGGCAAAGGCAATGATAAATGGTATGAAGAGCACACCATTGCTTTCCCAAAGAAGAAGGTGACGCTCAATTACAGTTCGGTTGCCCTCAACATGCAGAAGCAGGACTATTGGTTTTATAACAATGGTAGTGCCTCAGAAGACAATCTTCAGAATGCCGTCAATGGTGGGGCAATCGAGGTTAAAGTGGAAGACCTATTGGGCAGTGGCATCACTTTCGCCAAGTTCCTCAGTAGTGGCGCTGGCGGTGACGCTACCGACCGCGCCATCGCCTTTAATTATCCAGGCGATGACGACGACGGCAAGGGCACCGGTACCGCCACGGCCGGCAGCTGCACCTTGAAGGTGTATGGAGTGGCCAGCGACGGCACGCGCTATCAGATTGCCAAATTCAATCTGACGTTTGAAGATAATTTCGAACCCATCATTTATTCCGAAATCATCGGGAAAAAAGACGGCAGTTTCAAATCGGAGCGTTCGCCCGAAGCCTTGCTGAAGACCACTGGCGACCCTGTGGCCACCATCACCTTCGACCCCGATCAGTTTGATGCCTTTGTCTCGCCACCTGTGGGAACCTATACGGGATTTGATAATGTGGTTGGTGCAAGTACGAAATGTGGTTTGACATATCGCTATCCCTTCAACTACGATAACACCTCTTATTGTTTTGCGCCAATCGATGGAGATTTTAACAGTATTAGTGGTAGAACTCCCGAGTGTACGTGGGGTAACTACACTGTTGCCCATCGTTTTAATATGGGAGATAATCGTGGTAATTTCTTCGCCGTTAAGAAGTATTACGAGAATGAGTATGGCTCTCAAAACTATGATGCCAGCCAGAGCGGCTTCCTCTATATTGACGCTTCCGACCTTCCCGGTAAGATTGCGTCTATCGACTTTGCTGGTATGCCTTGCAAGGCCTCGCGTCTCTTCGTTTCGGCATGGATGAGCAGTCCAGACCGTGGCAATGAAAGTCCGGCCAACGTGGTGTTCTCCATTCAGGGATTTAAAAACGGCAAGGCCACGACGCTCTATTCTTATTGCCCTGGAAGTATCTTGGGCGAAGCTCGTGATTCCCTTAGCAAGACGTTGAACCCTAAGGATAATGGTGGCAAAGGCATCTGGCAGCAGGTGTATTTCAGTTTCGTCAATAAGAATGCTGACGACTTCGACAGTTTCCGCCTTACCATCGACAACGCCTGCACCAATACTCAGGGCGGCGACATCTTGATTGATGATGTCGAAGTGTTCAGCGTGAAGCCAGAAGTACAGATTGAGCGTACCATTCCAGTCTGTGGCGACCAGCTTACCTTGTGTAAGATGACCGTCGACTACGATCAGGTGCGTGCCCAGTTGGGCCTCAATACTGGCGAAGTGATGAAGGAGAATCCTAAGGTGTGGTATTGCCTCCTCGACAAGGAGATGTTTGACGCCGAATTGGGCTTCGACACAGGCACGCCAGAAGGAAAGGAACGCCTCTACCGTATGTCCGACGCCGAGGTGAAGCCCGCCTTCGTCAAGGCCCTCTTGGGCGACCCCAACAGCCAGGCATCTGGAGAAGGCATTTTCCGCTCTGTGGAGTTTAAAACCAAATTCGATGACCTCCCGCTCTTCAAATACAGAGCCGCCGTGGAAGCCACTTCGGGAATGGCCTCTCGCGAAGTCACCAGTGCTGGTGTGCGCCACTTCGTCATCAGCGACAAGGTGAAGGAGCCGAGAATCAAGCCCAACCACGACTATTACTTCCTCTTCGTGCCGCGCTTCTCCGATGACCCCGTCACGCTGGCCAATGCCTTCCATTCGTTTGAGATCAACACGCGATGCAGCGTCCGCTGCAAGTTCCGCACGCTGTCGCCCATCCGCGTGGTGACGGATGCCGACGACGAGGCCGCCGTTGAACACGAAACCCAGACCTGTGCCGGCAAGAGCGTCTCGCTCAGCGTCAAGCAGGTGGGAGAGGATGATGAAGGCAATATTGGTGAGCGCATCGTGCAGTATGACTGGTGGCGCGATTATGTGGGCGACGCATTCACCGACGTGTGCATCAATGTCGACAACGCCACCTGGCGCGTCTTGGGAAAGAACGAAAGCCGCCTCTCCAACGAGATTTCGCTCCGCGAGGCGCTCTTGGCTTTCCGCCATTTCTATCCCAAAGCCACCACCGTGGCGGGCGCCGCGCCGAAGAACGACGAGGGATATACCCTCGAGCAGAGCGTCATCGACGTGCTCCATCAGTTCACGCTCAACAGCGCCGACAAGGTGGCATCGCTCGTGTTGCTCAACAACACGTGTAACGTTTATGTGCCTGCCGCCACAAAGCAGGGCGAAATCCTGAAGGTGACGGTGGTGCCCATCGACCATGAAGACGGCAACGGCACGCAATATTGCTACGACCCTCAACAGGTGGGCATCAAAGTGAGCGGACAGGCACCGCAGCTCTTCGATGGTCAGCATGGCAACCAATATAAATATCCCAAGAAACTCACCAACGTGCCAGTGCGCAGCAGTTTGGCCGCCGTGGAAGAGGTGAGGGCCAGGGCCGATGGCAGTGCCGCCAATGTCCTGCGCGTGCCTTTGCGCGACATCAAGACGGTGACGGATGGCGCCATCGGTCTGACCAGCGTCAGTCCAGACGTCTTCCTCGCGGGCACCAACGACCCCAATATGAAGGCGTATGAAACGAAGGCTGCTGAAGAACGCGCTGGCCTCAGTGTGCAGAACTTCCGCATCGTGGGCCAGCTCAAAACGCTCGTGGCCGACACGGCAGACCGCGGAAATGCCCATGCCGACATCGTCTTCAACAACGATTTCCAGCCGCGCGAGGGATATGTCTATACGCTCCGCTTCAACTATCGGGAGCTCTTTAATGCAGGCAATGCCACGCAGTCAACGGTGTGTGACGGCAATGTGCTCGTTGACCTCATCATCGTGCCGAAATACCAGAAATGGACGGGAGCGGCAGGCAATACCGACTGGACGAACGATGCCAACTGGCAACGCGCCGACCTCGCCGACCTGCATTTCAAAGCCGATACGGAGACGGGCTATGCCACCAATGCCGACAACGGTACGGCGCAGGGCTATGTGCCGATGCTCCACACCAGTGTCATCGTGACGCCCGACAAGGCAGGACCGCAGCTCTATGAGACCAACTATGCTGGCGGTGAGGACGCTTTCCTCCATTTCGTCGACCACGAAAGCGAGCAGCGCACGGCAACGCCCGACATCGAATATGCGCTGCTGGCAGCGCCGAAAGCCGAAGCGGGCGTCAACCGTTGCGACATTTACAGGCCCTATCAAAGTAAGGACCTCGTGGTGCAGAGCGGTGGCGAATTGCTGCATGCCGAACGCCTCACTTATGAGAAGGCGTGGGTGGAATATGCGCTGACTCCCGACCGCTGGTACACCCTCGGTTCGCCGCTGCGCCAGAGCTACGCGGGAGAATGGTATGCGCCTAACAACGATGCTTGCCAGGCCACGCCTTATTTCAAGAACGTGACTTACAACACGACAGACTACCATCGCTTCGCACCAGCCGTTTATCAGCGCAGCTGGGACAAGGCCAAGTCTACGCTTTACTACCTTGATACTTATTCGGCCGAAAATCCGCAGACCGCCAATGTGAAAACCACGACGGAGAATATTTACCAGGCCGCAAACTGGAGCGCTGTCTACAACGACGTGCAGGAGGCTTATTCGCAGGGGGGCTTCTCTGTCAAAGTCAACGGCGTTGGCATCGGGGCGCAGAAGTACACGAAGTCGCTCTTCCGCCTGCCGAAGGAAGACACGGCCTATGGCTATTACACGGAAATGAACGTGACGGACGGGAATACTTATCTTGTGGACCGCACGCATCATCATAAGTTGGCGACCGACCAGTTGAAGTCTGGCACCGAACTGACCGTGACGCTCAGGAACGAGAATGCCAACAACAGGTTCTTCCTCGTGGGCAACCCGTTTGCCTGCGCCCTCGACCTCAACGAGTTCTTCACCGTGAATGCCGCCCAGCTCAATGGGGCGAAATATTGGGTGCTGACGGCCGGCGGACAGGAAGGGGCGATGCGCCAGCCCAATGCCGGAGAATGGATTTCCGTGAACGGCACGACGGAGGCCGCGCTTGCGAGTCTGCCATCGGGACAGGGCTTCTTCGTGGAAGGCAAGGAAGGCACGAACACCATCAACTTGAAGTTCACCGCCGACATGCAGACATCGCTCCACACCAGCGGAACGCTGCTGCGTGCTCCAGCCATCGGACGTGCTGAGGCTCCTATGCTCCGCATCCGCGCTTCGCGAAGCGGGCAGGCGAGTGAGGCTCTGGTGGTGAAAGACACCACAGCGGTCAACGGCTACGAGGCTGCGGAAGATATGCAACTCTTGCTCGACAACTCGTTGCAGGAAATCCCGATGGTATATACGTTGGCCGGCAACCGCACGAGCACCATCAACCGCCGCCGCTCGCTCTGGCGCGTCCCCTTGGGTGTGTTGAGCGACAGCGAAGCTCCCGTGCAACTCACGTTCTCGGGCATGCGCTCGTTTGGCGAGACGCTCTCGCTGCTCGACAGTCAGACGGGGGCCGTGACACCGCTGCGGGGCAATGGCAATGCCGACTGCGTGAAGGTGGAGGTGCCGGGAGTGACGACGGGCCGTTATTTCATCCTCTCTTCAGAGCGTCCTTCGCTGGAAGAGGAACAGGATTTCGTCCAGCCGCTCATCCAGGCCGACAAAGGCTGCGTGACGGTTACTTCTTCCGCCGCCCACGTCCTGACGTATGTGCATATCGTGGCTGCCGATGGTCGCACGGTGTACAAACTCACGCCGTATGTCTCACGCCTCTCCCTGAAACTCCCCACTGGCGTTTATGTGGTGGAGGCACGCACGGATGAGGGTGAGAGTGTCGGGAAGGTGTCGCTCTGATTTATGTATATATAATGTGCTCTGATTTATATATAATGACAAAAGCTATAATGACAAAAGCGCCGGAGAATGCTCCGGCGCTTTTGTTTTTGGGGGACAATGAAAAAATGGGGGGGCAGACGGCGTAACAACGAATGACACGAATTTCATGGGCGGCGGATGGGGCGCCAGCACGGTAGCTCACTTTGCTCGCAAAGTGAGGGCCACGGTCACGTTGCGAGCATGCTTAAGGTCGCTATGAGTTCACTATAGGTTCGCTACAATCTTCGTCCCCCTCACTTTGCAAGCAAAGTGA
>ERZ791912.1459-NODE-1459-length-10900-cov-82.408022_pt1 | contig 10900 bp, 10 predicted proteins | sample MGYA00510141_ERZ791912 | MGnify/ENA primary metagenome ERZ791912 (study PRJEB30046, sample SAMN00792082) | human gut metagenome | study: EMG produced TPA metagenomics assembly of the A metagenome-wide association study of gut microbiota in type 2...
CCGCATGCGTTCCCACCTGATGACCGATATAATCGGTGCTGGAGCAGCTTACTGCCAGCAAGTCGGTTTCATCATCAGCACCCAACTGCTCTCCGTCTATCGCAGCCTTCGCCAAATTTATCGTCAGCGAATTGCCGAAAGGAGTCTTGCGGATAATGCTATAACCATATTTCTTATAAAGGGCAGGGAGATTGAGCGGTAGCGTAGCCTTCACGCCCTTGCGGATTCCATCCTCATACTCGTTCTCATCTTCCGTACTTTCGATGTAAGTATTCTTAGGATAGAGAGTGTTCCATTTTTCCGAAAGATAACGATCAGGCAGATGCTGGTTGTTGAAAGCTTCCACCCATTTTGGCAACTGGTTCATATAGTAAGAACTGGTGATGAACTTGCCGCTCTCATCATCAAACCAGTAGGCACCGTTGGGATTATGACCTGCAGGAAGGATGGAAGCACGGTCTTTCAAAGCCACCCCCACCACCTTGGCTCTGCCGTTGGATGCAATCTTCATCTCGTCGCCAAGGGTAGTAACCCAGAGATTTCGTGGCGACATCAAGCCCGCCTTACTGTTGGCCCCCACCGGTTTCACGGTTTCATCATCCGTGCAATACACCTTCTTACCATTCTTTACGAAGTTGTTTCCGGTGATTCCGTGGATGGAAGGAACACTGCCTGTATAGAGACAAGTATGACCGATGGCGGTAACCGATGGAACATACGGAATACGGGTGTTTTCGCAAGAGAAGCCCTCATTGAGCAGTCGCTTGAATCCACCTTCACCATAGCGCTTCTGATAGCGATAGAGATAATCCCATCGCATCTGGTCAACCACAATGCCCACTACCAGTTTGGGGCGCTGAACGTTAGAAGCATTCACCTGCTGGGCAGAAACAGAGCCGCATCCCAGGAATGCCATTACCATAAAACTAAATACCTTATTCATTTTTTTCTTATAAAATTCTATTCTTTCTTATAAAAAACAGTAACTCTTTTTACCGCTGCAAAGGTATTTAAAGAATGTTGCTATCGTGTTACAAATAGGTGAAAGAATAGTGAAAAGGATAGTGAAAGGATAGTGAAAAGAGAGGATTCCAAAACGCCCTGAAAGGGTAAAAAGCTTCCCATAATCAAAAGCTTTTTCACTTTCAGGGCGCATAGGACATGATAAAAAATCTTACTTCTGCTCCACCTTCACTCCCGTAATGCGACTCTTGAAATCGCCTGCCTTCTGGAGCGGGAACACCAGCGTGCGCTGATAATACATCTTGGCAGAAGGATTATACACCACAGGCTGCCAGGCTGTAGCATCGCTCTTCTGGAAAGTAGCCAGGTCTTTCAGCTGCATCGCATAAAGGGTGAGCGCATCAAGCTCCTCGCGCAACTTGCCATCTACATAAAGACAGGTTTTCCTGTTGTCGCCCGTAATCGCCAGGGTAACCTTCTTGCCCTTCTCTACCCTGTAGTTGAACTTGTTGAGATAACCCTCGCGGGCAAAACCAAGCTGACCGCTTTCAGGGTCAGAAAGATAGAACGTGGCGTTATCGGATGAGAACAACACCGTGCCCTTCGGCTCATCAGCTCCCTCGATGGTGAACTCCACCCGATAGCCATAGCCCACTTCCTTCTCGCCCGTGGTCTGACCAGGGTTCAAAGTCTCTATCCTGAGCTGCTTGCCCTTCTGCCAGCGTGCTGCCTCGTTTACCGCAGGAGCCTCGCTGAGCGCAAGACGAAGACGATTGAAATCTTCAAAGGAGAAAGATGTAGCAGCACCCGTCCAGCACTTGACAGATAGCGTCTGCAGGGCAGGGAACAGTCGGTCGTGAATATCCTTCACCGTAATGCCGTTGCCCGCATGGTCGTTCCATACGGCAAACATACCGCCGAGAATGGCATGGTCGTTCTCCTCGAACTTCTCGTTGCCTATCTGCGCTGGAGTCCAAGAATCGTAAAGATACTGGCAATTCAGGTAATCGTAATAATAGCCCGCTGCCGGAACGATGTAAACCAATCCGTCAGGAATGCTCACCAGTTTGTAGCCCTGGCGCTTCATCTCCTTCGGGTCAGCATAACCATTGTACCAGCAATGCATCATCACGTTCTCTGACTTCACCTTGGTGTCGCCCTTGGCATGAGTAAGTGCGCCCCAAACGGCAGCCTGCTTGCCAAACGACTCCACATATTTAATATAATGGTCGGTGAAATAGCGGAATTTCTCCACCACCTCCTTCTTGGCGTTGGAATACTCATCGGTTCCGATGTGCACTACCTTGCCACGGAACACGGGGTTCTTGCCCTCCAGATACTCCTTGAAGAGCCCATCCACAAACTTGTAGGTCTCGGGATTGAAGAGGTCGAGATGATCCATGCCATATTCCTTGGAACCGATTTCCGGCTTGTAATGGGTGAAGGCGAGCGAATGGGCAGGCACATCTATCTCGGGGATGATGTTGACGCCATACTGCTCTGCCAGTTTCTGGAGTTCGATGAACTCAGCCTTGGAATAGCTGCCATCCTTTGCCGTGAGTCCCGGATAGGTGTCGCATTCCAGACGGAAAGCTGCCGGGGTCTTCGCCCAGTCGTTACCGAAATACTGTCGGAATCCGTTATCGTTGAGATGAATCTGCAGGGTGTTCATCTTGTAATAAGACATAATCTTGACCAGCGAGCGCAGATAAGACATCGGGATGAACTTTCTTCCGCAATCCATCATGAAGCCTCGCAGCCCATAGGCAGGCTTATCCTGGGTAGAACCCTTTGGCAGCACGAAACCTGCCGAACGCTGCTGCTCTGAAAGCTGCAGCACGGTGCGGGTACCCCATACCAGTCCTTCTACCGAAGAAGCCGTGATGGTAGTTACGTCGCCGATGGTGAGGCGATAGCCTTCCTTGCCGAGCAGTCTGGCTGATTTCTTATCAGACTGGAGCACCAGCACGATGTCGCCGGCAGAGGGCTTTCCCGTCTTAGGCGTGAGCAATTTTCCCACCAGGTCACGGTAATCGGCAGCAAAGAGTTTCGCCACATCCTGGGCGTTCTTTCCGCCCTTCACCACGTATTTGCCCGATGGGGTAAACATTCCCTCTGCCCCGCTCCATTGCTTGAGTTCAGGGATTACAAAAGGTTTTTCGTTGACCGTTGCCCAGCCACACGAAAGCACCAAGGTGCAGCAAGCCGTCAGCAAGAGACGCTTGAAATCATTTAGGTTTTTCTTCATATTTTACTGTTTTAATCTTAAAGATTTCAGAAGTTAAAGATACGTCTTTTAATCATAGAGATAGAAGATGCGCTCCATCATGTGCCACTTCTCATCGCTCGTAGCACCCTTGCCGCATTTCTGGAACTTGCCTACCACTTCCTCCCACTCTGCCTGTCTAGGAAGGGTGGCGAGCTCTGCCATCGACTTGTCCCAATCGAAATCTACAGGAGCATCCACAACCATCACCAGTCGGTTGCCGAAGATGTAAATCTCCATCTCCAGGATACCAACCTGACGGATTCCGTCACGAATCTCCTTCCATTGCACACCTTCTGAATGCAGGCGGCGATATTCACGGATAGCCTCCTCATCAGATTCCAGTTCCAACCACTGCACGTAGCGCTTGGTGGCTACCGGATACTTCTTCTGTTCATAACCTTTCATCATAATCATTAGGTTTTTAAAGATTCAACATTATATTATCTGCAAAAATATGAAAAAAAATTGAGCAGAACAAGACAAGTTACCGATATTTTGTTTATTTTTGCATTATCATTGCAGAAATGCAGGTTATGATTTACAAAACAATTCTATAAGATTAAAAAACTAAAGATTACGATATGAAGAAATTACTTTTATCCATCGCCTTTCTGCTCCCTGCTATGGGAATGATGGCGCAGACTCAGGTAACGACTGCCGAAGGTATTCTCGAAGGAAAAGACCTCTCAGGCATCACTGTTTTCAAGGGTGTTCCATTTGCTGCCCCTCCGGTAGGAAATCTCCGCTGGAAGGCTCCTCAGCCAGCCCAGAAATGGCAGGGCGTTCGCGAGGCAAAGGAGTTCGGACCGAACCCGATGCAGGAACCTATCTTCGGAGATATGAACTTCGGCACAAAGGCAAACAGCGAGGATTGTCTCTATCTGAATATCTGGACTCCGGCAAAGACCATGAAGGAGCATCTGCCGGTTTTGATTTATTTCAACGGCGGAGGACTGATGGCTGGCAGCGGAAGTGAACCTAGATATGCGGGCGATGCAATGGCGCGCAAGGGCATCATCTCCATCACAGCCAACTATCGTGAGGGCATCTTCGGCTTCTTTGCTCATCCTCAACTCTCCAAGGAAACATCCTATAAGGGTTCCGGCAACTATGGATTCATGGACCAGGTGGCAGCCATACAATGGGTGAAGGATAACATCGAGGCTTTCGGCGGCGACCCTAACCGCATTACCATCGTAGGCGAATCGGCTGGTTCCATGTCGGTTAGCGCCCTGATGGCTTCCCCTCTCTGCCAGGGACTCTTTGCCCAGGCAATGGGTTCCAGCGGTTCGGTGATGGGATTCAAGAAGATTGCCACCCAGAAGGAAGCCGAGGAGAAAGGCGTGCAGCTTGCCCAGAAAATCGCAGAGAAGATGGGTAAGGAAACGGGCAAGAAGGTGAAAAAGAACATAGGAATGAAGAATCTCAACGAGCTTCGTGCCCTGCCTGCCGAGGAACTGATGAAGCTGGCGGGAGTAAGAGCGGTTCCTGTCTATAATATCGACGGATATTTTATGAAAGAACAGCCTGTAGATGTCTTCACCAAGGGCGAGCAGACCAAGGTGCCTCTGCTCATTGGTGGCAACAACCAGGAGATGACTCCATGGGCAGTATTGATGGGCAAGCAGCCTACCGTTGAGAATCTGAAGGCTGGCGCTAAGGCCACCTTTGGGTCAGAGAACATCGATGAACTCTTCCGCCTTTACGGAATCAACAGCGACAAGGATGTGTTGGAGCAGCCGGGTGTGAATCTGGCTTCGGATATCTTCCTGGATTATTCTACCTGGAAGTGGGGCAACATGCACAAGTTGACCGGCGGACAGCCAGTTTACCGCTACCGCTATTGTCATCCTCGTCCTGCAATGGCCATCAAGGGAAAGGTAGCAGCTTTGGCTGGCGGCGTGGTAGATGCTAAGGAAGATGCAGCTCCTGCTCCACGAGATAAGGGTGCCGTTCACTCTGCCGACATCGAGTATGCAATGGGCACTTTGCCTACCAACCACGTGTTCAACTGGCAACCGGAGGATTACATGATCAGCGACATCTTCAGCCAGTATTATGTAAACTTCGTGAAGACCGGAAATCCAAACGGTCTGGGTCTGCCTGAGTGGCCATCCACCAACGGCAAGGCAGTAGCTCCTGTGCTTCAGATAGATGTGAACACAAAGGTGAAGTCTGATGCCCAGATGGAGAAACGCTATGATTTCATCGACAAAATGTTCTGGAAGAAGAAATAAGTCTCATTATAGATTCAATTTATAAATTCAATCAGAAATAGAGATGTTTCAGAAATTCATCATCAATAGAGACGGAGTGCTGAAGTTCGGGCACGTCTATCTTCACCGTGACATGCTGGCACCAGGCGAGCAATGCACCTACGGCGGAGGTTTATGGAAAATTGATGAAGGCAGGGGCGCCATCGTTCTCTATGGAAGAAGTTTCGACTTCGGTCCTCCCGATTTCGACTTTGTGAAACAGATAGACTGGACGGGCTTGGGGGGAACCCCTCGCCCGCTCCTCTATCTGCCTCATTGGCCTAACGAAGAAGAGATAGTGCCAGTCATCATCAATTGAGAAAATAGTATAATATTCTATAAATTCTATGCAAAAAGTTTGCCCGTAACAGATAAAAGCGTATTTTTGCGAAAAGAATTCACTTAAAAAGCAGTATAGTATGAAAAAGAAATTAGTTTTGACAGCAGCCGTTATCGCTGCATTGTCAGTTGTCTCTTGCAATAGCAAGAAGACAAATAGCCAGGGAGCTGATCAGGATAGCCTCAGCTATGCAGGAAATGATTCGCTCAATTCTAACGATATCGTGCTCGATTCCATCGCCGGCACCTATGAGGGAACTCTTCCTGCTGCCGATTGCCCAGGAATCAAGACTGTATTGACGCTCAATGCCGACAGCACCTATCAATATTCTGCCGACTATCTGGAGCGCAAGGATGGTCACGACGAAGCAAGCGGTATCTTCAAGGTATTGGCTAACAACGTAGTAGAAATCATCCGCCCATCCAGTGGCGAGGCAACTTACTTCAAGGTGAAGGATGCCAACAGCCTCATCATGACCGACTCGCTCGGTACTGAGCCTGAAGGCGCCATGGCTAAGCACTATGTGCTGACCAAGAAGAAGTAAATTCCTTATTTTAAGGAAGAAAGAAAACAAAAGAATAATGTAAAATCCCTCGTTCGAAAAGAATCGGACGAGGGATTTTTCATACTTAATTATCAACTTATAAATAGGAATTTGTATTATAAGCCAACATTGGTGCCATTATTGTCTGAAGAACTGTCACCAGTTTGGGAATTGCCACCCGATGGAGTATTACCACCTTCACTGGTTGAAGCACTACTCACAACACTAGCCTTCTTCACACTGGCAGAACTGTTAAGGTTAGCATTGCTCAAGGTACCGGTAGCACGAGCTCTGAGTTTCACACCAGCAATATTGTTTGCCGCAGTAAATTCAGCCTCAGTCTTGGCTCCCTCCTTATTGCGGATACCCACGCTGAAGATGGCAAGGTTGTCAATCTTCACATTCTTACCAGCCAGGAGCTGCTCCTTGATACACTTCACCATGGCAGTCATCATACCCAGGCACATCGCCTCAGTGAATCCCGTATTGTGCTCCTCCATGTGCTTGGCAAGTTCTGCCAAATCCATCGTCTCTTCTACCACAGGGAAAGCATACCACTTACCAAAAGCAAGACTCTTCTTGTTCTTGTTCTGCTTCAAAACGTACTTAATCATACCTTTCAAAATTTTGAGTTAATTACTGTCAAATCCACATCTCTATTTTCCTTCAAAGGCATAGGATCCATCGCCTTGTCCGTCAGAAAGTTTCATCGAGTAAACCCCTTTGGTTTACATAGCAAAGATACAACATTTTTAAAGGTCATTCAGACGATAGCATACGTTGCGTGAGATAGCATACTTTATAAGGATTTTTTATGGTTCACCCAGGTATTCAATGATAAAAGCCACCTCCTTAAGGGTGAAAAACTTGGCCGACTTACGATAGCCTAACTTATGGAGCCCATTTACGAGATCCGGGTTGCGACGTACCCAAGCCATCAAGTGATTCACAGCCGTATGAGCCGAATTGGCTGTTGGAAAATAAAGCCAGGCAAGCTCTGACTTGCCATAGGCTCTGACTTTAAATTCTGTCATATTATCAATCTTTTGAAATTACACAATGAATAAAATTATTACCCCCATACTTACGCCTCGTAAAGATGATACTTACGGAGCGTAAACCTTATGTTTAGAAAGGGCAGACATCAGAAGGAGGTGGCAGCAGGATTTCGGGTTTCTGTTGAGCCTCACCCAACAGAATATCGGCAATATCAGTATTCGCCTCAAACTGCTCCATGAAGTCCACTACCCTATAATCCCGGCATCCGCTCCTTGCCATCTGCTCCTTCCACTTATCATACTCTCCGCTATCGGGATAAACCACGAGTCGCCGATGCTGCAAGGGTATCAGCTTATCGGTCTGCAGATTTCCACATCCGCCCGTTGCCAGCCACAGGAACTGTGGATAGCGGCAGGCACAGATAAGCGATGTCTTCTCACTCTCCACGATACATACCGTCTTATCGGGATAGCGGGGAAGCAGATGCTGTCCAAAGAGCACCTTTTCGGTATTCTGAAGCTGCGGTCCTACATGAGAACGCTCGCAGATGGAACGCATGGTATTGGCCCATCCCTGCACCCGATGACCGTCATTGCGATAAGCCATCAGCTTGGCATCATGCACCCGCTGCTGTTCGTCTATCAGCCAGAACACCACTGCCCTGCCATAGTTCACGCCCTGCACAACGACATCTCGGGCAGTACCTCCCACACAATAATCGGCTAGCACCTGCCGGGCATCACCACCGATATTCAGGCCTTCAAGCCACATGCCGAAAGCACTCTGCCTCAGCATCGCCTTCTGTACCCATTCGGGGCTGAAGAACTCGGTCTGTCGCCTATCCTGCGATTGCATCATCAGTCTGTTCTTATGAACGTTCAGGGTGTTATCTGAGTCCTGTCTCCTGTTTCCCAATCCCAGCAAGGGCTTACCGTTTACGTATTCCGTCTGGTAATTTCCCCTGCAGCTAAGTTCCGGATGATCATGGAAGTATTGACGTGGTGAATAATGATAGCCGCAGGATGCCGTATGGTCGCATTTACCACAGTCGTCAGCCACATACTCGCCCGTTTCCAGGTCTACATATCGTGTAAAGCACTTCTTGCGTCCGCATTGAGGGCAGACATAGCGATTGGCTCCACCGACATGATAGCGCTCCAAAATAAATCTTATATCATTTTTCATTTTTTCTGAAATTTAATGATAAAAAAAAGTATCAGAGTGTATCATTTCCGAATCGACACAAAACAACCATTAACCTATTGATATTCAGAAGGTTATTATGTATCAAAGATGATACATTCCCTTTGTATCAGATACAGCAGCTGTATCACTCATGATACAGCTTAACTATATCTATATCAATTAATTAAGTATCATTTTGTATCAAAAATCGGAATGAAACATCCCTGATACAAATGCTTACTTCTTGTAAGGCTTACTTGCCTTTTCTGTTCAAGTTATTGCTCTTGGCAACACGCTGAACCATACTCAAACTGGTACCCAGTTTGTCAGCAATTTCCCGATAAGAAGAGCCATTAGGCTGCTTGAGTTCCTTCACGATGTCACGCTCCAGTTCAGCCTTCTCATCTCTTGATCTTGGCAGATGTGCCCGTTCTTCATCATAGCCTCCATATTCAAAATGGAGCCATCCGTCAGAACTGGTCAACGTAAGTTCCTGCACGTTCTTGAAATCAAGTTCGATTGGGAGAGAACGATACTTCAGCTGAATGAGGTAGCGCATGTTCTTGTCCTTCTTCGATTTGTTGAAACCAATTACGTTATCGGCAAGGTTACTGAGAAGCTTACTACCAGCCAGGTCGTCTATTGTAAGTGGATCGCCCTGCTTGCGCTTAGGCGTATGGGCAAGGATAAGCATGGTCCAGTTGTGAGTCAAACGCATAGCTACCAGTTTCAACATGATGTTTCCGGCTTCGGCAGCCTCCTTAGAATTGATACAGAGATTGGTAAAGTTATCTATGATTATCAACTCTATATTCAGTTCCACGGCCAGTCGCTCAATCTCAGAAAGAATCAGGTTCTGGTCAGTAACATCGTGCATCTTGGTATAATCGATGCTAGCGTGGTAGAGCGTATTAGGAAACTCCTTGTTGGGATATCTCAAAGCCAATTGCTGCTTCGAAAGCTCAAAGTTGACAATAAGCGCCCGCATTCCCTGTCCAGCCAACTCAAAAGCTATCTGCGTGGCGAGGGCTGTTTTTCCCACACCTGGACCGCTAAAGAGAATCGTAGTCTCATGCTCCACCAGAATATGTGGACAAAGTTCCTTCGGTGGATCCATCTTCCGTCCTTCTTCCAGACACTCATTGAAAGGAGACACATTGACAAAGCTAGGCTTATCTCGCTGCTGAGCAGCCCCTGAAGCAAAAGCCTGAGCCTGTTTCTGGGATTCAGTCTGCTGCTGGGCTTCCTGAGCCATGAACTCATCTAACTTCTGCTTAGAATCAATGTTAATCATACAGTCCTCCTTTCTTGATATGAACAACAGATTCCTTACCTGCCATCATCTCCAGTACATGCTTGCGATAAGCCGCAGCCAGAGGGGCGTTGCTGTGGAGTAAATACTCATTGAGGATTTCTCCGATGTGACGAGGGGCAGTTGTCATTGACTTAGAACCACCCATACAAACATTATTATTATGTTTCATAATAAAACAGCAAAAGATGTTATTCCCAAAGCCTCAACAGGCACCTTTTGCAAAAAACCAACACTGCGAGAGACTTATATATCGCAATGCTCCAAGAATCTAGCTTAATGCGCATAACTATCTTGGTTTCTGAGTGCAAAAATAGTAAGAATTTATAAGAATCAAATAGCTTTTGCTAGACTTCTATTTTTAGCAATTTTGGATAAAATATGGTCGTAAAAAGTGCACTTAGGATAAAACTAGCCCATTATTATTACAAGGTATGACTATTTAGGATAACTTAGCTATTAGTTTATCCCAATTAGGATAAAAAAAACAGTTATAAGGATAAAAAAAGGATTGCCGGCAATAGACAATCCTAAATACTAGTATGCGAATATACAAAAAATCCTATGAATCGAGAATTTCTTTTACCTTTTCATCAAAGGCCTTTTTCTTATTATCATGATCAGACATATTGTTCTTTGCATAATTAAAAGCCTTATATATTTTATTTACATCTGCATCTGCCTCTTGATTGCGCAGTTTACAAAAATAATCTCTCAACAGTTTTTTCATAGGATAGTTAACCATGACTGAATTATCCATATCTTCAACCATGAATGCCAGAACCTCGCCATCAGTAAGAGTTTTCATCTGATGATTGCATCCCTCATATTTGGTTTTTTGCAGTTTAGCAAAATTATAAATGAGTTTTCGTGTATTCAAAGCAGCTTTCTCACGCAGCATAGGATCTTTGATTTCTTTGAAAATATTATGCTCTATCTCCGTTAATTTGCCATAATGATTTTCCTTATCTTTAAGAAGTATCAATACTCTGTTAATTCTTATGTAATCGATTGAAAATGAGAGAGTTAATTA
>ERZ791912.1466-NODE-1466-length-10868-cov-2.423657_pt1 | contig 10868 bp, 10 predicted proteins | sample MGYA00510141_ERZ791912 | MGnify/ENA primary metagenome ERZ791912 (study PRJEB30046, sample SAMN00792082) | human gut metagenome | study: EMG produced TPA metagenomics assembly of the A metagenome-wide association study of gut microbiota in type 2...
AGTCATGAAGATGTTGAAAGAGGCGTATGCTGAGGCAAAGCGTCTTCTCTCCGAAAACCGTGATGCGATGGATCAGATCGCGGCGTTCCTGATCGAGAAAGAGACGATCACCGGCAAGGAGTTTATGAAGATCTTCCGTGAGGTAAAGGGAATCCCGGAGCCGGAGGAAGGAAAGAAAGAAGAGAAGAGCCGTATGGGCGGTGAGTTCGCGGAGGACGCAGCGAGCCAGCCGGTACAGGCTGCTGAGGCTTTGGAGGCCCCGACGGAGCAGAATCCGGAGCAGCAGAACTAAATATGGATAAATGTGGGCAGGGTGACAAAAAGTGTCATCCTGCCCATTTTTCTATATCAGCAAATTAAAAGAAATAATTCATGAAAAAGACAAGAATATCTGGTAAAATAAAATACAGATTTGAACACAGCTCAGAAGACAGCAGAAACGAATTGCGAATGTCCGCTTTGCAGGGCTGGAAATGGAGAGAAAAGAGAATTTTTATGGATCAGAATGATTATGGAAAGAGAAAAGCGGTCTGCAGACATGCGGCGGGATTTATGGCGGCGGTGATGCTCGCGGCAGTGGGACAGCCGTCTATGGCGTATGCGTCTGAAAAACTTCAGACGAATGACCCGTCCGCGTCAGAGCAGTGGGCGTTCTTCAACGATGGATCGTTCACATCGGAAGAGGTTACGAAGTATCCGGTCTACTCGGATCCGTTCGGTCAGCCATCGGAGAATGCGGAGCTTCTTGGAACTCTCGTGGAGGTAAAGAAGAGACAGGCGGTTTCCGGCGTGGATATCAACCTGAAACAGGCATGGGAGACATATGGGAACGGAAGCCATGATACCATCGTCGCAATGATCGATACGGGAATTGATGCTTCTCATGAAGATCTGAAGGACACCTTATGGGTCAATACCGATGAGATTCCGGAAAACGGCATCGACGATGACGGAAACGGCTACGTGGATGATTGTTATGGGTGGAATTTCTACAATGATAACAATCAGATCTTCACCGGGAATGAGGACAGCCACGGAACCCACGGGGCCGGGACGATCAGTGCCGGGACAGGAAACGGGATCGGAATCTCGGGAATCGTTCCGGGAACCTGGGTTCGGGTGATGGCGTTAAAGGCCCTTGGAGGAAATGACGGCGGCGGAAGCACGGCGGCTGTCATCAAGGCGATCAAATATGCGGAGGATAACGGAGCGGTGATCTGCAACCTGAGCCTGACGTCGACGACAGATGATAAGGCGTTATATGAGGCGATGAAGAATTCCGGTATGCTGTTTGTAGTGGCGGCGGGAAACGGAAATCCGAAGACGGGAAAAGGCGTTGATACGGACGTGATCCCGTTTTATCCGGCGGCGTATGACCTGGACAATATTATTTCCGTCGCGAATCTAAGCTTTGATGGGGCACTGTCCGCAAGCTCCAACTATGGAAAAACGACTGTGGATCTTGCGGCGCCGGGAAGTTATATTTTAAGTACGACCCCTGGAAACACCTATGGATACATGAGCGGAACGTCCATGGCGGCGCCGATGGTGTCCGGGGCGGCTGCAATGATCTATTCGTATTTTGACGGGATCGGGGTTGCGGATGTGAAGGAGATCCTGATGTCCACGGTGACACCGATGGAGAGTCTCAAGGACGTGACGGTGTCCGGCGGTATGCTGAATGTGGGCGCAGCCCTTTCCTATGATATCAGCAGTTTATCAAGAAGGGGATTTCAGAACGGTGGAACGAGACCGGCGAACGGAACGGCTCCATATCTGGAGATGCAGACCTCGAACCGGAATGGCGGAATGTATCTGACTGTCCGCGTCCTCGATATTGATGGGGATCTTGATAAGCTTTTCTATGCAAAGGGAGAACACACGGCAGAGGAGTTTGCGAGCGGGACTGTGGAAGGAACGGCGTTTACGGTGAATGATAAGGATATGGCGGCGTTCCAGATCACGGAAAAAGGAACGTATACGTTCTATGCCGTGGATAAGAATGGAAATGGAGCGGTGAAGATCGCGAAATTCGTGTCGGAGAGCGACGGACCGGGGGCATTTCAGTAGGATCCTGATGGGAGAAATGCCGGAGGCAACAGATGATCGGAGGGAATATATGAAGACAAGACGATTGGGAAAAACAGATCTCATGGTGAGTGAGATCGGATTTGGCGGGGAATGGCTGGAACGGCATACGGAAACTGAGGGCATTGAGCTGATCCGGTATGCGTCAGAGAAAGGGATCAATATTCTGGACTGCTGGATGGCGGATCCGAAATCGAGAAATATCATCGGTGAGGGAATGAAAGAGAACCGGGATCAGTGGTTTATTCAGGGACACATCGGGTCTACCTGGAAGGACGGACAGTATTTCCGCACTCGGGAGATGAAATATGTGCGTCCGGCCTTTGAGGACCTTTTAAAGAGACTGCAGACCGACTATATCGATCTCGGAATGATCCACTATGTGGATTCTGAGGAAGAGTGGGAGAAGATCCAGCACTCTGATTATCTGGATTATGTGATGGAGCTGAAAGAAAAAGGCGTGATCCGGCACATCGGCATGAGCTCCCACAATCCAAAGGTAGCTATGAAGGCGGTTGAATCCGGATATATAGAGATGATCCTTTTCAGTATCAACCCGGCGTTTGATATGCTGCCGGCGAGTGAGGATATCGATACGATGTTTGCGGAGGAGTTCGACGCGGGACTTAAGGGGATCGATCCGGACCGGGCGCTGCTCTATAAAGCCTGTGAGGAGAACGATGTGGGGATCACGGTCATGAAGGGATTCGCGGGCGGAAGACTTTTCGATGCGAAGAGATCCCCGTTCGGTGTCTGTCTTACCCCGGTCCAGTGTATCCATTATGCGCTGACGAGACCGGCTGTCTGTTCCATCATGTGTGGATATGATACAAAGGAGCAGGTAGATGCGGCAGTGGGATATGAGACTGCCTCAGAGACGGAGAAAGACTATGCGTCTGTGATCGCGAATGCGCCGTTCCATTCCTACCGGGGCGAATGTACATACTGCGGACATTGCAAGCCGTGTGCCGCAAATCTGGATATTGTCATGATCAACAAGTTTTATGATCTGGCAACCATGCAGCCGAAGATCCCGGCGACAGTGCAGTCTCACTATGAGCTTCTGGAACATAAGGCGTCGGAGTGCATCGGATGTCATTTGTGCGAAGCACGGTGCCCGTTTGGAGTTCCGATCGCGGAGAGGATGGAGAAGACTGCGAAGTTATTTGGATGCTGATATTACGGAGATCGAAAATCCAGTCAGCGAATTATCAACAAAGGAGAAATAGGATCATGTCACTTGAAAAAGCAAAAGCAGATCTGGAACAGAAGGGATTTCTGGATCATGTGATCGAGCTGAAAGAATCAACGGCCACAGTGGCAGAGGCTGCGGAGGCACTGGATGTGAAGCCGGGAATGATTGCGAAGACCATGTCCTTTTTACAGGGTGAAAAAGCCGTCCTGATCCTGACGGAAGGGACGGCAAAAGTCGATAACCACAAATATAAAGATACATTTCATGTAAAGGCGAAGATGATCCCGTTTGATCAGGTAGAAGCGCGGATCGGCCATGCGCCGGGTGGCGTGTGCCCCTTTGGGATCAACGAGGGGATCGAGGTCTATCTGGATGACAGCCTGAAGCAGTTCACAACGGTGTACCCGGCTGCGGGAAATGACCACAGTGCGGTAAAACTTACGATCCCGGAGCTCGAGCGGGCTGCAGGAGCAAAAGGATGGGTGGATGTTACATCGAGATCCACCCAAACGCGTTCGCCACAGAACTGATCAGTATGATCGCCGCAAAGATCGGGCAGAGATACTGGATCATAAACTGGAAGATCACTTTTCTGCGGAACGGATGACCGCCGTCTGTGACCTCATGTTCGATCTTTGCAACTCCGATGACTCTCGATACGAGAAGGCAGGTCGCGATCGCCGCGATCGGCATCATAACAGAGTTTGTCAGGAAATCGAAGAAGTCAAGGAACTGCATTCCGATCACGGTCACACCGGCCAGTGGACCATAGCCAAGACAGGAGAGCGTTCCGAGCAGGAGCATAATGACAGCCATAAATACCGTCGCCTTTTTCCGGCTCCAGTGCAGCTCATCCTCAAAAGTGGAGACGGCACTCTCGGTCAGGGCGATGGAACTTGTGACAGCCGCGAACAGGACCAGAACAAAAAACAGGATGCCGACTGCGGCTCCGAGTCCCATGCTTGCGAACACCTTCGGGATCGTGATGAACATCAGCGCAGGACCGGCCTGCAGGGTATCCGGGTCACCGCCGGAGAAGGCGAAGACGGCCGGGATGATCATGAGACCGGCCATGATCGCGATCGCGGTATCGAAGATCTCAACATTCTGGGTGGAATCTTCGATCGAAGTATCTTTTTTCATGTAGGAACCGAAGGTGATAAGGATTCCCATGGCGATGGACAGGGAGTAGAACATCTGTCCCATAGCGGATACCACCGTCATCCATGAGAAGTTCTCAAGGTTTGGTACCAGCAGATATTTCACACCACTCATAGCCCCCGGTCTCGATACGGAATAGCCCGCGATGAGCAGGGAAAGGACCACGAGGATCGGCATCATAAACTTCGATACACGCTCGATCCCGTTGCGGACACCTGCGTAAATGATAACAACTGTAAACAGGGCGAAGAGAATAAAGCAGATCTCCGTGGAAAAACCGTTGGAAATAAACGCGGAGAAGTATTCGTCCGTGGCAAGGGCCTGTCCATGCCCAAGAAGGTATTCCGCCAGATATTTGATGACCCAGCCGCCGATCACAGAATAGTACGGGACGATCAGGATCGGGATCACAGCATTGATCCAGCCGCCGAAGGACAGCCATTTTGACTTTCCGAAGGATTCATAGGCACCCACCGGACTCTTTTTTGTCATGCGGCCGAGAGCAGTTTCCGCCACGATCATCGTGTAGCCAAAGGTCAGTGCCAGAATGATATAGACGAGCAGAAAGATTCCCCCGCCATATTTTGCTGCGAGATAGGGGAAACGCCAGATGTTTCCAAGTCCTACGGACGCGCCTGCCGCCGACAGGACAAAACCGAGCTTCCCGGAGAACGAACTTCGTTTACGATTCATAATTAATGTCTCCTCATGTTTTTGTCACAAATACATTTGTGCGTGTAAGGGATAGTCTATCATAGAATATGAAAAAAAGCAATTTGAACTGTCGGGGAGACTAAAATTGGAATAGAACCGGTGGAAGGTATAATCAGAACGCAGAAGAATGTATAAAAAAAGGAACAACCGGAGAATCTTATAATTTGATGGCGAAATTATCGGTTTTGCGTTATAATACACTTATTCCTACCAGATAAATACAGTTTATATTTGGATACAGACGCAGGAATGGTGTCGATGTACATGGGCTTTTATCCGACAGGGTCTGAGCCCATTGATAGATACAGTGAGGTGAAATTGTGTTAAAAGCAGAAAACTTGATCCTCCATGTGGAGGATAATGGGGCGAAAAAATGTCTTCTGGATCATATTTCTTTTCAGGTGAATGATGGAGAAATGCTGGTGATCACGGGACCAAACGGCGGTGGAAAGTCCACACTGGCGAAGGTCCTGATCGGAATCGAGAAGGCGGAGAGCGGCAAGATCTTTTTAAACGGGGAAGATATCACGGATTACGATATCAACCACCGGGCCAACGCCGGGATCGGCTATGCATTCCAGCAGCCGCCGAGATTTAAGGGAATGACGGTGCAGAGACTTCTTGCGCTGGCAGCAGGAAGAGAACTGGAAAATCAGGAGTGCTGCAAGCTTCTGTCCGACGTGGGACTCTGCGCGGAGGAATATTTAGGCCGTCAGATCGACGGAACGCTTTCCGGAGGCGAGATGAAGCGGATCGAGATCGCGACGGTTCTTGCGAAGGAACATACCTTATGTATTTTTGACGAGCCGGAAGCCGGGATCGATCTCTGGAGTTTTTCCATGCTGATCCGGAAGTTCGAGGAGATCCACAAAGAGAAAAAACAGAGTCTGATCGTCATTTCCCATCAGGAGAAGATCATCAGCATGGCAGACCGGATCATGGTGATCGATGACGGGAAGATCAAGGCGGAAGGACGGAAGGAAGATGTCCTGCCGTGTTTAGACGGCCTTGATAAATGTCATGCATGTGCAGGAAATGCGGGGGTGAGAGCGTAATGGTAGAGCTGGATCATGTAGTAGAAGAAGTACTGAAAGTCATCAATGACAACGGATTTTCCCAGAAGGGCGCTTTCAACCTGCGCCAGAATGGGACGTCCATCTGCCACGGTGACAGTGAACATATCAAGATCAAGAAGAAGACGGATAAGCCGGGGATCGATATCTATATCGACGGAGATACAAAGGGTGAGAAAGTCTATATTCCGGTGGTCGTCAGTGTTTCCGGTATGACGGACCTTGTATATAATGACTTTTATATCGCGGACGGAGCGGACGTTACGATCATTGCTGGCTGTGGGATCCACAACAGCGGATGCAATGAGAGCAGACATGATGGGATCCACACCTTTCATGTTGGAAAGAATGCGAACGTCTGTTATCAGGAAAAGCATTATGGAGAGGGAAACGGAACCGGTGGCCGTGTGCTGAATCCGGTGACGAATATCTATATCGGAGAAAATTCCGTATTTACGCTGGATACGGCACAGATCAAGGGCGTTGACTCCACAGTCCGCGAGACGCTTGTGGAGATGGAGAAAAAATCCAGATTGTATGTGACGGAACGCCTCATGACTGAGGGGGATCAGACGGCGGAGTCCAACATCGAGGTACGCTTAAACGGTGAGGACAGCTCAGCCCAGATCATCTCCAGATCTGTCGGAAAAGGCAATTCTATCCAGACCTTCCACCCGAAGGCGGTCGGAAATAACAAATGCCAGGCCCATATCCAGTGTGACTCCATCATCATGGACCACGCCGAGATCGGCTCCATCCCGGAGATCCGCGCGCGCGATTTAAACGCGGCGATCATCCACGAGGCGGCCATCGGAAGGATCAACGATGAGCAGCTCTTAAAGCTTAGGACACTTGGACTTACCGAGGAAGAGGCGGAGAACGTCATTATCGAGAATTTCCTGAATTAAAATCAGAATTTTGTATAATATTAAGAAAAGCAGGTCTGCAGGTAACATGACATGTTGCCGCTGCAGATCTGCTTTTTTGATGTCATACACTTGAAAAAGCTGCCGCTGCCTGACTGCTTTTTCAAGTGTTAGAAGTACGTCCGTCTCTTCGGCGTATTCCAGCTTCCCACCACGCGTTTCACGTTAGAGATCGTGACAAAAGCGTTGGGATCTTTTGTCTGGACATAGTCCATAAACTGACCATATTCCTTTTTGGTGAGAATAGCCAGAATCTCCTCCTTCTGCGCATCACTGTAGCCGCCGGTGGCGGTGTAGACGGTGATACCTCGCTGGAGCGTCTCGATGACGTAACGTTTAAAATCATCATTGTGCTCGGAGATGACGCAGACGCGGATCTTTCCGGTGAACTCGTCAATGAAGTAGTCCAGAACGAGACCGCTGAGGTAAGTGGACAGGGCGCCGATAATCACGGTCTGGAGATCGTAGGCAAAGTAGGAGCTTGCGACGGTCACAAGACCAGCGATGATGATGGATTTTCCGAGGTCCATATGGAGATATTTGTTCATGATTTTCGCGATAATGTCGAGACCGCCGGACGCAGCGTTCGCGTTAAAGAGGACAGCCTGTCCGTAGCAGATCACGATGATCATAGCGACCACGTCCAGAGCGATATTTCCCGTCGGGGATACCGGACCCGGGAACAGAAGCTCGAACACGAAGAGAAGCGCCGGCAGCAGGATGGAGATAAAGATGATCTTTGTCCCGAAGGCCTTATCCACAAAGAGGAACGCTAAAATGATGCAGATGATGTTTAAGAACAGTGTCATCACGGAGAGGGACAGTGGGACAAAGTTTACAAGAACCACGGCGAGCCCGGAGATACTTCCGCTGACGATGTGGTTCGGGTTCATGAAGAAATAGACTCCCACGGCGATGATGAAGGTGCCGAAGAAGATCGTGGAGAAATATTTTAGTTTTTCAAACATGGTGAGATTCCCTTTTTCGTATTAGTATTTGCGTGTCAATCATATGTGAAAAATGTACAGTTGTCAAACGTGCACGTTACAGTGTGAGCGCTTGTATGCGGCAAAGTGAAAAACAGATATTGATAAAATATGAAGGATGACCGGGGATGGAAAACGCGTTGGAGAAGGAAGAGGATGACGAATCCAATCGTGTGAGATATAATGGATCTGGAAGAATTTGCCGGTGTTTGGAGCAGGAAAAGATGAGGTTGGTAATATTATGAATCAGGAGTGTAGAATTATGTTTAGAGAGATTCGAAAAAAGAGAAATAAGATCGAGGATAGCGCGGCGGAGGAACTTCTGCAAAACAGCAGGAGAGGTGTTCTTGCGGTGAATGGGGATGATGGATATCCGTATGCGATCCCGCTCAATTATTTTTATGACAGGGAGAACCGGAAAATCTATTTTCATGGTGCGCGCGGGGCATAAGGTCGATGCACTGCGGGTATGTGATAAGGTATGTTTTACGGTTTATGGAAATGAGACGATCAGGGAGGAAGACTGGGCACCGTTTATGCAGAGTACGGTTGTGTTCGGGAGATGTCATTTGATGGAAAATGGCAGTGAGAAAGCAATGGAAATGTTAAAACGGTTTGCGATGAAATATTATCCGAATGAACAGCTGGCTGATGAGGAGATCGCGCAGGCGGGAAGGGCTGTGCAGATGTTTGAAATCGAGATCGAGCATTTGAGCGGCAAGGAGGTGCAGGAGAAGTAGAATGAGATTGAGGAATATTTTGATCGTTGTCAAGGATATTGAGAGATCGAAAAAGTTTTATCATGATCTGTTTGGACTTGATATAGTACTTGATAATGACGGAAATATAATCCTGACGGAAGGGCTTGTGCTGCAGGAGGAGAAGATATGGAAGGATTTTTTAGGGAAAACTATTATTCCGGAAAGCAATTCGTGTGAGCTTTATTTTGAGGAACAGAACATAGAGAGATTTGTTGAAAAATTGGAGCGGTTATATCCCAATATCCAGTATGTGAACCGCCTTATGACACATAGTTGGGGACAGAAGGTGGTCCGGTTTTATGATTTGGATGGCAATTTGATCGAAGTTGGGACACCGATGTGATTTTGTGCGTCAAAGTACAGAACGTATGTGTAGAATAAATAGCTGAGGCAGAGTCCCGCCAGCACGGAGGTTGCGATGCCGCTGCCAATGATGCCCGCCTCATGGGGACGCTTTTCACCGATTTTCTGCCCCACAAGGACCGTGATGCCCATGGCGATTTTCGTGATCACCGTCATGACGCTCTGAATGATCTGGCTGCCTTCCGTGAAATCATTTGTCTTTTTCATAGTATTTTCCACCTGAAATTTCCAGTTATATAAAAAAGCCGGATAAAATACCGAACGATCCTTCGGCATCTTATCCAGCTTTGTAAATGCGTTTACAAGCCCTCCGATGAGCTGTAAGACAGTATAGCAGGGAAATACAGAATTGTCAACTCAGCGACTTTTCTGATTTTTTAAGCTGAAAGATATTGCTGATGTTCACGTGATACTATATTTATTTCTGCATAGTCTCGATCATGCATTCGTGTTTCTTCGTTGTTTTGTTATAATTAATTCCAACAAGTAATATACTACCATGATAATCTTTCAATGCATTTCCATACTGTTTTTCTCTGATCTGGTCTAAAGCTCCAGATGCGCTTTTATCCCATTTAAGTTCGATCACTACCGCAGGCTTATCTAAATGCAGTTTTCTCGGAATCAGACATATATCAGCAAAACCCTTACCTGTAGGCAGTTCACGGATTATCGTATAATATTCACGTGCAAAGTAAAATGCAAGATTTATGGTACAGCTCAGAGAATTTTCATCGTTGTACTGAAGAATCGAAATTTCATCGTGAGCCTTGTCAACTCCTGCCGCAACTGCGTCGGCGTCCATGGCCCACAATGATTCTAAAAGTTTACGGGATGATTCTACGGAGTCGATCACGCCATGCCAGTTCATGGTGCTGATTGCATTCACATATTCCTGTGAGACTTCTTTATTAGGAATGGCAACGGTACCATCTACGCTGTTGTATGTCAGGTAGCCGAGATGGATCAGTAATGTCAAGACATCATCTTTAGTGGCAAATGTGGTCATATCATTGCTGAAAGTTCCTATATTGATTTGTACTGCTTCACCTGCAAGCATTCTGACCACAGAGTCCTGCAGTCCGTCCATATCCATCTGAATGTAAATTTTTAAGGCTTCATATGTTTCCGTCTGATTCCAATAAGTTCCCAACTTGTGTCGCAGCATGGCTTCCACAACCGATTTAGGACTGTAAATAGAGTAATGTTCATCACCATTCTGGCGATGTGCGATCAGATGATATCCATCATACCATGTTTTCGCTTCCTCGAAATTCATATCGTATGTATCGCAGAGTCTGGATACTTCTTGTTCAGTGAAGCCGAAATACCCGGCCAGATCGCCTGGATCGGTCATGGAATATTCTGTAAACATATTTAATGCGGAATGGGAGCCATATTTTTTAATGGGTAATATGCCGGTCATGTAGGCCAATGCCACATAATCCTTATCCTTCAGCCATGCGCGCAGAAAATCTAAATATTTTTTCTGAGCCTCTTTATTCTGCTTGTACTCCCGGAACAGGCAGTCCCACTCATCGATCAGGATCACAAAAGGACATTTGGTATAACGGAATACGTCTTTCATGACCTGAATCAGA
>ERZ791912.1467-NODE-1467-length-10863-cov-4.969560_pt1 | contig 10863 bp, 8 predicted proteins | sample MGYA00510141_ERZ791912 | MGnify/ENA primary metagenome ERZ791912 (study PRJEB30046, sample SAMN00792082) | human gut metagenome | study: EMG produced TPA metagenomics assembly of the A metagenome-wide association study of gut microbiota in type 2...
AGTGACAAAAAGGGGAGCAAGGTGGATTTGCGAAGCAATGACGGAGAGGGCGAGGACGCTTGGCGGGGGTCTGGTTTTTTGCCGCAAAACCAAAAAGGGGAGAGGGAACAGCTCCCGTCTCCCCTTTGGGCTTCAGGTATGATTCAGGTTTGGGTGCGGGGGTTAGTCGACAATGCTACTAGAAAAAACGACGCTGCCTTCATACTTGCCAGCCTTTTCAGCAGTATCAGGAGTGGTTGTCAACTTAAACTCCAGCGCCTGTTCCCCCATGTTCGTACCAGAGGGAACTCTTATGACCTCGTTGTCCGTTTTATCCAGCGGCTTTGCAGTACTACCCACGCCAACGGCAGGCTTGGTAATGGTAAAGTAAAGCTTTTCAGTCCCGGACTTCACATAGAATCCATTGTCATCGATAGTCACATTCTCTCTCGCATCAGTACTAACGGCAATCTTCAATGTCTTACCGACACCAATAACGTTCTTGGTGACCATAACCTTCGGTGCAGTGCCATTTGTCGCGCCAGCCACCGTACCATTTCCAGTTTTCAAGTTAGCCTCAACGACACGCGTCTTAGACTCAGGACCAGCATTTTCACCAAAGTCAATGGTAATCGGAACAGACCAAATATAACTTTCCGTAACCTTGTAAAGGACAGTGGTGTGCCCGACCCCAATACCAACAGGAGAAGTACCCTTGACCTCCTGCGAACCCATATTCGGAGTAGTAGTACCAGCATCCTCCGCAAACACCGGGGTCGCACACACGGACACCGCCAGAGAGGCTGCAAGGAGCAGGGCGGCGGCCTTTTTCGTTAACTTCATAATCTTTGTTCGGCAATGGGGCCCGCGGCTGACGGTCAGCCTTGGATCTGCCTACTCCTTTCACACCGTATGGTTTGTTGATCCCCAATTCAGTTTTTTTATCGTCAACACTGCCGGTTTTGCCCGCTGTAGGGGGCTTAGCCCACGGTCAGTGTCAGCTTTACGATGCCGCTGTTGGTCTTGGTGGCGCGGTCCGAAAGATAGGGCTGGCACACCACATAGGCCGGGTACTCGCCGGGGGCAAGGGCGCGGGTCATCTCCATCTTTTGCACATACAACCCAGGCGCTACAAGGCCGGACTGGAACAGCAGCTCGTCGCCGTCCTCTAAATACAGCCCAAAGGCGATGTAGTAGCACTCCTCCTTGCCGGTCACGGTAAAGGTGTACTGCTTGCCGTCATCGGTCTGCACGGTCAGGGTCTTTTCGCCCTTATAGTCCTTGATGGCCTCGATGGTGTACACGCCCTCGTCAGTTTTTTGGATCTCAAAATAGGCGGGGTCGGCGTCCAGCACCTTGGTCACCTGGGCCTGAATGCCCGCAAGACGCAGGTAATGGCTCAGTTCTGCGGTCTGGCCGCTGTCCACCACCAGCTTTTCCAGCGGGGTGCCGTCAAGGCTTACCCAATCCTCGTACCAGAGGTTCTCGGCGGGGTTATGGAACTCGAACCCCTGGTTGATGATGTTGGTGTTTGCGGGGATGGTAAAGCCGCCCCAGCCCGGCAGGGTGACGTTTTTGCTGCGGTCGATGGGGGTCTCCGGCTTGACGTACTGCGCCTGATAGGTCTCCATGGGCAGCGCGGCTGCTTCGGACGCGCCGGTGCTGCCGGTGTCCGTGACAGCGGACTTTCCGCCCCGTGCCGCGCCGGACACCGCGATGTAGCCGCCCAGCAGCAGCACCAGTACCACCAGCACCCCGATGACAACTCTGCTTGTGTTTTTGTTCTCCATGGGCTCCACGCTCCCTTTCCGTCAGAACAATAAAAAAAAGCCGCCCGACTTCGGGCAGCTTTGATGATACGAGCAAAATCCGGCGTGCTCTTGAAAAGAACACACCTGTGGTTTTGGACGTTCCCGGCACACGGAAGTTCTCCCCTCCAAACCGAGAGCAACCGGCTGGCATCATCTGGTACATCTCCAGACCTAAGCCCCTGTGGCTTTGCGCCCTTATCTTTCGATAAGTTTGCCCAATATTTTGCCCAATAATTTTTCATGAACAACGCATTATTTTGTGTGATATCATTTTATCAACAACAACCCTGTTTGTCAACGGGATTCAAGGTTTTACTTTCTATATAAAAAAAACGAAAAACGTTTATTTTTGTATAGTCTGACTGCCGTATCCATTTTTTTAAGAAAATGGAAGAGTATCGTCGAAAATGATGGAATTTCCCATTGTTCGTCTGGTTTTGGGGGCTGCCGCAATGGGCAGCAGCAGGCACAGCTCCAAAACAGGAACGCCCCCTGGTATCGCTGCGATACCAGGGGGCGTTCCTGTTTTACTTCTACTTCAAAGTGTTCAGAACTTGAACAGATTCACGATGCGCTCCCACAGGCGGGTGAAGAAGCTGCCCTCCTGGGTGGTGGTCTCGGCCACAGTCGTATTCTCGGCGGCGGCCACGGTCTCACCGGTCTTGTAGATGAATTTCACGTTGGAAGAAGCGCCTTCCGGTGCACCGGCGAAGCTGGTGTAGTTCTCCAGGCGGCTGGTCATCTCGTCCAGGACCGTCTTCAGGGCGTGGATCTGGTCGGTGTCCAGCGAGCCGGTCAGCTTGGAGATGCCCTCCTCGTTGAACTGGACCAGGCCATTGCTCAGCTGGGTGGCACCGTCGGTCAGCTGGCTGACGCCATTGTTCAGGGTGTTCACGCCATCGTAAAGGGTCTTGCTGCCGGAGGCCAGCTGGGCGCTGCCGTCCTTGGCAGAGTGGGCACCGTCGGCCGCAGTGGCGACACCGTTGGTGTACTGGTTGACGCTGGAAACGAAGTACTGGATCTGGCTCAGGCTGGTCTTCAGGGCGCGGACGCTGGCGATATCGTCGCTGTTCTCGGCCTGCAGCTTGAGCTCCTCGTGGGCGATCTGCCGGGCGTCGGCATTGGTCAGCAGCTGCACCAGACCGCAGATCATGGAGGGATCGTAGTTCTGCATCAGGCGGAGGGCTGCTTCCAGATCATGATCGGTCTTGGTCGCGGAGAGGTAGAGGGCCAGGTCGAGCTGGCTGTCCTTGAAGCTGGGGGCCTGCTCCCAGATGGTGCGGACCATCTTCTTGCGGGCAGCGGCCAGCGTCTTGTCGTTCATGGTCAGGACTTCGTCGATGACGGCTTCATAGTTGTCCCAGGTCATGGGAGTGTCGATGAGGCCGCCCTCCATCAGGGTCTTGTTTGCGGAAGCCAGAACGCCGTCGGCCACCTGCTGGGCACCGGCATTCAGGGCGGCATTGTTGGAGGTCAGGGTGTCGAGGCCGTTGGTCAGCTGGCCGAGGCCGTTGTCCAGCGCGGCAACACCGGTCTTCAGCTGGGATGCACCATCCAGCAGAGCCAGCGTACCGCCGGCCAGCTGCGAGACGCCGTCTTCCAGCTGAGACGCACCGTCCATGAGCTGGCTCATGGCGTCGTTCAGCTGCTGGATGCCGTCGGTCAGCTCGTTGATGCTGTCAAGGTCAAAGACATTGTCCGTGCCCAGCGCATCGGGGCTGGTAGCTGCGGCCAGCATGATCTGCGGAGCTGCCAGATTTTCCACATCGGCTTCCACAGTCACGCTGTCCTGCAAATAATCTTCCACCGTAGAGAGGTCCTTCGGCAGCAGGCCGGACAGCGAATCCTTCACGCCTGGCAGGGTGACGAACGCGGCCACGTTGCTCTTGGCGGCAGACTCGATCACGCCGTGCTCAGCGGTCACATTGGAGGCGTCCTCCCCAAAGATGACGCCCACCGCCGTGATGAGCGGGGTGACGATGGTGCGGTCGGTGCCGTTGACATTCACGGTGCCGGTCTCGTTGTTGGTCAGGTCGATTTGAATGGTCAGGTGGCCGCTCTTGCCCATCAGGTTCTCCAGGCTGTCGGTCACGCCGTCCAGCGTGTAGGTGACTTTGGCCGAGATGGGCAGGTCACGGTCGGTGGTCCCTTTATAATAGACGTCGGTGTCGTCGGTGTTCCAGACCAGCTTTTCGCCGTCCTGGGTAAAGGCGGCATCGCTCTCGGTGTTCTGGATGTCGGTCAGGGAAGAGACATCGGTCACACCGGACAGGCCGTTGGCGTTGTACAGATGCTCGCTGACGGTGGTGCTCTTGATGGAGCCATCGGCGTTCATGACGGCGTAGACGTTCTCAGACTTGGCAAAATCGGACTTGCCTGCGGCAAAGGCAGGCATCGTCATGCTGGCGGCGAGAGTCAGCGCCAGCGCCGCACTGGCGAAACGAAGCGATTTCTTCATGGTGATTACTCCTTTTCAGATTTCGAGGCGGATTCAGGGACCAGCCAGTGCAGGGTGGTGTGGCGGATGATCCAGTCCAGCAGCATCAGGGCAGCGGGCAGGACGATCAGGATGACAGCCATGCTGATGAGTGCGCCGCGGGAGATGAGCAGGCAGATGCTCTTCAGCAGCTCCATCTTACTGATAGCTGCCACGCCGACGGTGGCGGCGAAGAAGGTCAGACCGCTGGTCAGGATGGACTGGCTGCAATGCTCCAGCGACTGCTGGGCTGCTTCCTTCGGAGTGCGGCCGTAGCTGCGCTCCTCGTGGTAACGGGTGGTCATCAGGATGGAGTAGTCCACGGTCGCGCCCAGCTGGATGGTGCCGATGACGATGCTGGCGATGAACGGCAGCTGGGTGCCGGTGAAGTACGGGATGCCCATGTTGATGGAGATGGCGGCTTCAATGCTGGCCACCAGCAGCACCGGGATGGACAGGCTGCGGAAAGAGATCAGGATGATGGCGGCAACGGCTAGAATGGACCAGACGTTGACGTTCTTGAAGTCCACATCTGCGACCTCGATCAGGTCTTTGGTCATGGCACCCTCGCCGGTGATGACGCCTTCGGGGTCCACCGCTTTGATGGCGGTGTTCATCTCGTCCAGCTGGTTGTTGATGGCGTCGGTACCGGTCTTATAGGAGCTGTTGGCGAGGATAAGCTTGTACCCGCCGGACTGCAGGATCTCGGTCACGCTGTCGGGCAGCAGGCCGGTATCAAAGCCGGGGCCGGTGACGGAATCCAGGCTGATGACCTGCGTGATGCCGTCCACGTCCTTGAGCTCGTCGCACAGGTCGGAGACCTGGGTGGCGGTCAGGTCGTCATGCACCAGAATGAAGTGCGAGGTGGTCATGCCGAAATCCTCGCCCAGCTTGTTGGTGCCGACGATGCCGGTCAGGTCCTGGGGCAGCGAATCGAACAGGGTGTAGTAGACTTCAGTCTTCTGCTGCGCCGCCACAAAGGGCACCAGCAGCACGAGGAAGACCGCCACAATGGGGGCTGCGTGTTTGGAGACGAAGTAGCTGGTCCTGGTCAGCTGCGGGATGATGGTGCGGTGTTTGTATTTCTCGACCCACTTATCAAAAGTCAGGATCAGTGCCGGCAGGATGACGACGGTGCAGATGACGCCCAGCGCCACGCCTTTTGCCATGACGATGCCGATGTCGCGGCCCAGCGTCAGGCGCATGGCGCACAGGGCCAGGAAGCCTGCGATGGTGGTCAGCGACGAAGCGGAGATGGAGGTCATGGTCTTGCAGATGGCGCTGACCATGGCTTCCTCATTGGAGGAGCGAAGCTCTTTTTCCTCCTGATAGCGGTGCAGCAGGAAGATGGAGAAGTCCATCGTGACGCCCAGCTGCAGCACGGTGGACAGCGCCTGGGTGATGTAGCTGATCTGGCCGAGGAAGATGTTCGTGCCAAAGTTGTACACGATGGGGAACAGCAGGCCCAGCATGAACAGCACCGGGGTGATGGTGCTCTCCAGCGAGAGGAACAGCACCAGCATACTGGCGCCCACAGCGCACAGGATATACAGCGGCATCTCCTCATTGATCAGGGCCTTGGTGTCCTGCAGGATGACGCTCATGCCGCCAAAGAAGGTATCCTTCCGGAGCACCTTCTTGATCTCCTTGACCGCATTCATCGTCTCATCGCTGGCGCTGGGGCCGTCGAACCGGACGATGAGCATGGTGGAATCATTTTTGCCGAACATGAACTGCTGGATGTCCGCCGGGAGCATCTCGGTAGGGATGCTGGGGTCGATCACATCGCTCAGCCAGAAGGTCTGGGTGACACCGGGCACGGCGTCGATGTCCTTCTTCATGGCGATGAGCTCGTTCGTGGGCAGGCCCTCGACCGTGATCATACCGGTGGAGGCCAGATGGAAGTCGTCCTCCAATGCCCGTTCGCCGATCATGGAGTCAAGCTCCTGCGGCAGATAGGTGAGGACGTCGTAGTTGATGCGGGTGGCAACGGCGCCTATCGCGGAAGGGATCAACAGCAGGATGGCTACTGTTAAGATCAGTTTGCGCAGACGCACAATGCCCTGTGCGATCTTTTTCATGAAAACCCTCCATTGAAATGTTGGAACAGAATCGGTGCTCAAAAATGACTCGCAGTCACTTCTGAGCAAGCACTATTATAACCAGCTGGCGGAAAGTGTCAAGACAAAAACTGACCAAACGTCAGTTTTTTTATCATCCACTGAAAATTGTCTAACACCGATTGGCTATTTGGGGCTTGCACCGGGAGGAAAGCATTGCTAAAATAATGTTTACACGACAGAACATCGCAGAAAAGAGGAATTGACCCAAAGCATGAATACCGTGGAAGGCAAAAAGCAGGAAAAGCGCCGGGCGCTTCTGGATGCAGCATACGAGCTGTTCCTGGAGCGGGGCGCATCCAAGACCAGCGTGGAGGATATCACCTCCCGCGCCAAGGTGGGCAAAGGCACCTTCTATCTCTATTTTGCCGATAAAGGTGCTGTGACCCAGGCGCTTCTGGCCCGCGTGAGCTACCAGCTGCTGGACGACGCCGTGACAGCCTGTGAGCGCGCCAGCGCGCCGATGGATTTTCCCGACAAGATGATCTTCGTCATCGACCACATCATTGAGGCCCTGCGGAACGACACCCTGATGCTCCGTTTTCTGGAGCGCAGCTTCGTCTGGCCGGGGCTGGACAAAATCGAAGCCTCCGGCGAAGCCGAGCCGCTGATGTGCAAACTGCTCCACGCCATCATGTCCAGCCCCGAAATGGCCGGCCTGACCGAGCGCGAAGTCTACCAGCGCATCACGGCGCTGGGCAGCATGTGCATGTCGGTGTGCTACTCGTCCATCCTCGAAGGCAAGCCCGACCACATCGACGCCATGAAACCCGTGCTCTACAACATCATCCGGAAGGCCCTGCAATGATTTTTGCAGAAATTTGCAAAAAAGGCTTGCAATCCGGCCAAAGATGTGGTATCATAATCAAGTCGATACGACATCTGGACGGTTAGCTCAGCTGGTAGAGCATCTGCTTGACGTGCAGGAGGTCACAGGTTCGAGTCCTGTACCGTCCACCATACAGTTCGTACTCGAACCCGATTCTTTACGAAAAAGGGTTCGGGTACGTTTTTTGTTTACAGAAGGTTCTGCGAAAGGACTACTCGGAACAGTAAACGAGCAAAGGCAGGGTATCACCATGACGGTGGTATCCTGCCTTTTGCTTTGCGGAATCAAGTTCGCTTTGTGCGAACTTGGTCGTCATATCAGGGATGTTCTTTCATTGGCGGGTATGGTATACTCGGCTTAATAAACTGGAATGAAGTGGTGCACCACATGAAAGACGTACATTGTATAGAATTCCATACAGGCAGCAGAGAAGAGCGCATCCCGGAGCTTGCAAAGGACTTTCCATATACTGCCTCAAGAGCCACGTTGGATCGCTACATCGGCAGCACTGTGCCATGGCACTGGCATCAGGCGGTAGAGCTTTTCTACATGGAAAGCGGCTGCGTTGAATACACCACACCAGGTGGAAAACTTGTATTCCCGGCGGGAAGCGGTGGTTTTGTCAATTCCAACGTACTTCACACCACAAGGGCGATTTCTCAGACGGAAGAGAACGTGCAGCTTCTTCATATTTTCGATGTTTCTCTGCTGGCAGGGGAACGAGGAAGCCGAATCGAGCAAAAATACATTCTGCCCATTACATCCGACCCACAACTTGAGATCCTTCCTCTTTTACCGGATCATGCGGCAGGGCGAGAAATCCTGAAACGACTCAAAGAATCTTTTTGTTTGTCTTGTGATACATTCGGGTATGAGTTGAAACTGCGAGAGATCCTGACCGAGCTATGGTTAATGCTTGTGGAGCAATCGCATTCTGTAAGCTCTTCCAATCGGAACTCTGCCGGAGGCAACGATAAAATAAAGCTGATGTTGATTTATATCCATGAGCACTACCCGGAAAACCTCTCAGTCAAGGAGTTGGCAGCAGCAGCCTACACAAGTGAACGAGAGTGCTATCGCATTTTTCGTGAACACCTTCATACGACCCCGATTGCTTACCTGACCGCATACCGCATTCAGATCGCCTGCCAGATGTTGGCGGAAAGCAAGGCTTCTATTACAGAGGTCGGGACTGCTTGCGGTATGGGAAATTCAAGCTATTTCGGAAAAGTTTTTCGGGAGGTTGTCGGCTGCACGCCACGTCAGTACCGATACAAACGGCAGAATAACAACACCATCTGACAGCATCAAGATATTATTTTTAGGCTGTAGGCGTTATAATGATAGTAGCAGAAGTGCACGATCCGTAAGTGCATATCATATTTGAAAACCTTTGATCTTCGGATGCGTTTTGCTATGAGAGAAAGGACGGTCCCCTTGGAGCTGAATTGCAATACAGCAGAAGCCGCTCTGGCTTGGGCAGGGCAGCAGAATCCCGGAAATTGGATCGGACATTCCCGTTTTGTAGCCCTTGCCTGTAAAAATATAGCAGCCAAATGCAACAATATGGATGCAGATCAGGCATACTGCTTTGGGCTGCTGCATGATATCGGGCGTTATGCAGGGGTAAGTTCTGAACGTCATTTGATCGACGGATACCGTTTCTGTATGGAACGAGGATGGAAAAAGGCTGGACAGATCTGTATTTCTCATGCTTTTATGATCCAGGATATCCACACTTCTATCGGAACCTTTGACGTTTCAAAAGAAGATTTCCGTTTTATGGAAAAATTCATTCAAACCGCTGTCTATGATGATTACGACCGTTTGGTACAGCTATGCGATGCCTTGGCGCTGCCCACCGGATTTTGTCTTTTGGAAAAACGTTTTGTAGATGTAATGCTTCGGTACGGTGTCCATCCGGCAACGATAGACCGATGGAAGAAAACGCTTGAGCTAAAAAATCTGTTTGAAAAACGAATCGGAGGATCGGTTTATACCCTGCTCCCCGGCGTTCTGGAAAATAGTTTTTCGCTGGAGGTAACCGTATGATAAAAATCGCTTTTTTTGATGTAGACGGAACTTTGCTCAAGTTGGGCAGTAAGGTGCCGTCATTCCAAACCGTACAGACCTTACAGCAGTTGCAGGCAAAAGGGATCTTACTGTGCATGGCGACAGGCAGAGGCTACCTCTCCGTCCCACATTTTGAAGGCGTTGATTTTGATCTCTGGCTGACCTTCAACGGCTCTTATGTCCGTAGCAAGGATGCAGTGATCTCGAAGAACCCACTGGACGCTGACGACAAGCGCAGAATTTTGCATAATCTGAAGCAAATGCACCGGGCGGCTGCCATCAGCAACGAACACTTTATCGTGACAAATGGGACAGACCCGGACTTGGAGCAGTATTTTTCCTTCGGCAACGAGAAGCTGATGATCTCCGAGCATTTCGACAAGCTCTGTGAGGAGGATATCTATCAGATCATGTGTTCCTGCAGCCCTTCTGAATACGAACGCATCCTGTTGGGAACCCACGCCACACAGATAACCGCATGGTGGGACAAGGCAGTGGATATCATTCCGCTGTCCTGCGGAAAGGGAAATGCTGTAAGAGCTGTTTTGGCGCATTACGGCTTTTCAAAAGCAGAAGCAATCGCCTTTGGGGACGGCCGAAACGACATTGAAATGCTGGAAGCAGTCGGCACAGGCGTTGCCATGGGAAACGCCCTCGATGAAGTCAAGGCAAGGGCAACAGATTGCTGCCGTTCTGTGGATGAGGAAGGCATCTATCATTATTGCCTTGAAAAACACCTCATCTAAAGGAGCTGTAGGAGCTGTTTTCTGGGTTTTTGTATCCGTCTACAGCAGGGTTTGGGGCAGGCACGCCCCAACAAGAAGCATCCGCCTTGCGTCCGTAGTCATTTTGTGATACGGTAGTGAACTCTATGAAAGGGGCTGCTGCACTGGCTTTTCGCCTTGTGCAGCAGCCCCTTTTTTAGACTCCGAAAAATTCCTTGGCGATATCGGCGCTGCGCTTGGCGTCCTTCGCGTACCAGTCGGCGCCGATCTTTTCGGCGTATTCCGGCGTCAGGACGGCACCGCCGACCATGATCTTGCAGTCCAGTTTGGCTGCATGGAGGGCCGCAATGGTCTCTTCCATGCTCTTGAGGGTGGTCGTCATCAGGGCGGACAGGCCGACCAGATGCACGTTCTTCTCCCGGACGGTGTTCACGACCGTCTCCACCGGCACGTCGCGGCCCAGGTCGATGACCTCAAAACCGTAGTTTTCGAGGATGACCTTCACGATGTTCTTGCCGATGTCGTGGACGTCCCCCTTGACCGTGGCGATGACGATGCGGCCCTTGCTCTCGCTGGTGCCGCCTTTTTTGGCGATGGCCGTCTTGATCTCCTCAAAGGCGCTCTGGGCGGCGCTGGCCGCCTGCAGCAGCTGCGGCAGATAGAGGGTGCCCTTCTCGTACTTGTTGCCCACGATGTCCAGCGCCGGGATGAGGGCTTCGTCCACCAGTTCCAGCGCCTCCTTCGTCTCCAGCAGGGCGCGGGTCTGGGCGGCGGCTTCGCCCTTCAGGCCCTTTTCCACCGCCTTGATGAGGGGCGCATAGGGGCCGGAGACTTCCGCTGCGCCGCCGGG
>ERZ791912.1471-NODE-1471-length-10820-cov-3.964515_pt1 | contig 10820 bp, 8 predicted proteins | sample MGYA00510141_ERZ791912 | MGnify/ENA primary metagenome ERZ791912 (study PRJEB30046, sample SAMN00792082) | human gut metagenome | study: EMG produced TPA metagenomics assembly of the A metagenome-wide association study of gut microbiota in type 2...
CGACGACGCTGTTCAGGTCTTCCTGCACAGCGTCCTTATTTCTATCCACGCCCTCCGCGAGGAGGGCGACCCTGTCACATAGACATTCCTAAAATCTTGCAAGTATTTCTATCCACGCCCTCCGCGAGGAGGGCGACAAAGGCGAGGGCTGGCACTGCATGACCCGCATTATTTCTATCCACGCCCTCCGCGAGGAGGGCGACCCCTGCGTTTCCACAAGGGCAGACTGCGCAGCCTTATTTCTATCCACGCCCTCCGCGAGGAGGGCGACGAGGGATTCGTTGGAAAAGTACAGACACGTTTTTATTTCTATCCACGCCCTCCGCGAGGAGGGCGACGGCCAGAAGCGCACCGCCACCGAGTTCGTGGTGCAATTTCTATCCACGCCCTCCGCGAGGAGGGCGACGGGGTTCGCAAATGGTCCTACGTCAACGGCATCCTATTTCTATCCACGCCCTCCGCGAGGAGGGCGACCGATGTTGTAGTTCACCACATCGGGATCACCAGATTTCTATCCACGCCCTCCGCGAGGAGGGCGACCCGGATGCCTGATTGTCGGCCGCCAGATTCTTCAGATTTCTATCCACGCCCTCCGCGAGGAGGGCGACGATACCCCGGAGCAGCTGGCCCGGTACAAGGAGATTTCTATCCACGCCCTCCGCGAGGAGGGCGACGCGGTCATGGCAGCGCTGGCGCACCTCTTGGGTATTTCTATCCACGCCCTCCGCGAGGAGGGCGACGGCGACGCGCTGCACCCGTACCATGTTATTCACACGGACGATTTCTATCCACGCCCTCCGCGAGGAGGGCGACCTCTCCATCTCCCGTCTGGTTTCCGAGGCCGTCAATTTCTATCCACGCCCTCCGCGAGGAGGGCGACGCAGTGGTGCCTATTTTTGCTTTTTTTCACCTTGAATTTCTATCCACGCCCTCCGCGAGGAGGGCGACTTTCTTTGTTCACATCGGTGACTTTACCGAGGCATTTCTATCCACGCCCTCCGCGAGGAGGGCGACAATCGAGCGGGATATTTACGCCAGCCGTTTCCAATTTCTATCCACGCCCTCCGCGAGGAGGGCGACGGCTGTGCATGGTGGTCGATGACGAGGGGCGATTATTTCTATCCACGCCCTCCGCGAGGAGGGCGACGCAAGTTCGAGCCGTTGAAACAAGGCGGTGATTGATATTTCTATCCACGCCCTCCGCGAGGAGGGCGACAAGATGTTGGACCTCTACCGCGTTTGGTGCCAGCAATTTCTATCCACGCCCTCCGCGAGGAGGGCGACAGCAAAAACGGAGAAAAACATCTCCGCTTTTGTTTCATTATAAAACGATCTGCACAGATTTGGAAGAGCTTTTCCAAAAGCATCCGAAAAAAGAGCCGCGATCTGCACAGAATGCCTTGAAAACATGGTGCGAAGGAGACGGAAAAAGGATGAGCACTTTCCATTCGCACCGAGGGAGAGGGCTAGAAGATCAGCACGTCTCCGGATTCAAACAGGGGATGAACCCCGATGTGCTCGACCTTGGTCTTATAGTTGTTGCCCAGTTGATAAAACCGCAGACTGTCCAGATCGGGGTCGATGAGAGTGGCAAGCTCAGACTTCAGAACAGCAAACTGTGCGGCGTCCAGCAGGCACTCGAAGACAGAATTCTGCACCCGCTGCCCGTGGTCCACGCACTTTTTGGCGACTTTGCGCAGGCGTTTGCGCCCAGCAGCGGTCTCGGTGTTGACATCGTAGGTGATCAGGACCAGCATAGACGCACCTCACTTCCAGAAGAATGGCGGATACAGTTCCAGATCACCGCGCAGAGTCCGCGCCAGAAGGAGCGCCTGCACGTAAGGCACCAGTCCCCAGGGCAGTTTTTCTTTCAGGAAGGGATGGGTGATCTGCTCCTGCTTTTTGGTCTGCCAGGCTTTGAGAAAAGCGCGGCGGCCATCGTCGGTCAGGAGGACAGCACCATTCTCCTGTTTCTGGAAGTGCTTCGCTGTCAGCAGCTTTTGGTTGATGCAGGACAGCACGAACCGGTCTGCGTAAACGGCGCGAAGCTCTTCCATAAGGTCCAGCGCCAGACTGCGGCGTCCGGGACGGGCGCGGTGCAGGAAGCCGACATACGGGTCCAGCCCGACGCTGCTCAGTGCGGAAGCGCAGTCGCGGGCCAGCAGAGAATAGGCAAAGGAGAGCAGCGCGTTCACATTGTCCAGCGGAGGCCGACGGTTTCGGGACACGAACGGAAACGCTTCATGCTGCTGTAAAATGAGGGAGTCGAAGCAGTCAAAGTAGCGCTGCGCTGCTTCCCCTTCCAGACCGCGCAGCTGGTCGAGATCGTCGCACTGTTCGATGAGCGGGAGCGCCGCCGCAAGCTGGGCACTCGTGCGTTTGAGTTCCTCTACGGGTACGCGCTGCGGGTGGTCGCGGGTGGCGCGTTCCAGTACCCAGCGGGCGTTGTAAACTTTGCCAAGGATGAAGTACCGCGCATAGCGGCAGCTCAGCGCTTCGCTGTCGGAGATGCGGTACTGGGTCTGCCGCAGCAGGACATTGCCGCGCTCTTCGCCGACGGTGCGCGCCAAAAACTGGCCGTAGGGGCTAAAAAAGCAGAGGTCGATGCCCTTGGCCGCGCATTTGCCCATGAGTGCCGGGCTTGCACCGGAGCGGCTGAAGCAGACGATCCCTTCCAGCGTGTGGAGCGGGACCCGCCCGATCTCGGTCTTCTGGCGGCTAACCACGACATTTTCACCGTCGAGCGAAAGATAGGCGTCTTCCGAAGTGACGTAAAGCTGGGTCAAAAGCTGTCTCATGGCGTGTCCTCCGCTTGCACTTCGTCCAGATAGGTTTTCAGGTAGGCCCTGGGGTCGGCGCGTTTGTACAGTGCGGGCAGGCAAAGCTCTTTGAGGGAGCAGGCGTTGCAGAAGGTTCCCGGCTTGACTTTTGGCGTGTAGCCGCGGGCGAAATACTGGTTCATCTCGTCGGCCATGGCCTGCGTTTTTTGGCGCAGCGCGTCCGTCAGCGGGACGAGTTCCCGCCGCCGCGTTTCCTCATAGAAGAGCGCGGCCTGCGGGATATCACAGGCCAGCATCTCTTCCAGAGCCATGGCCTGCGCGCAGAGCTGCAGCCGGTCGGCGTCGTTCTCCTTGGCGCGGCCGTGTTTGTACTCCACCGGCATGGGCCGCCAGCGGCCTTCGGTGTGCTGCAGCGGGATGCCCTCCGGGTCTGCCCGGAATTCCACAACGTCGCAGTCTCCGCTGAGCCGCAGGCGGTGGCTGACGACCTTCATCCCCCGTGTGATGAGCAGATCGCCCCGCCGCTCGGTCTGCGCGGTATCATGGCAGCGGGTATGTTCCAGCCGCCCCTCCGCAGTGCGAAGGTTCTCAGACCATTGCTGTTCGAGGTGGATGAGCGCCCACTGACGGCGGCAGAAGCAAAAATGCTGGATGCCGGACATCAACAGGTAATCGTCCGGGGCGGACATCAGGACATCCTCTCGCAGGTGACTCCTTCCGGAAGGGCGTCGGATACGGTGACAGTGTAATCGCGGTAGCTGCGCGCCGGGGTGGTGGGGTCTCTGCGTTGGACGGTCACGGCATCGAACAGCTTGTAAGCGGGGGCGTTGCCCAATTCCGAAGAATGTTTGAAGACGATGAGCTCCCGCACGGCCATTTTACCGCGCGCAGCGCTGTGATCGTTTTCGAACATGTTCAGGATGGCCTCCCACAGCAGTTGCAGGTCATCTTCCGAGAAGCCGGTGGTCTTGCGGGCGAGATTGGCGGAAATATAACCTTCTGCACGGTAGAGGGCATAGGGGACGATGTGCTTATGGCCGAACTCGGTATCTTTGTTTTCCGCATCTGATTCTTTTGTGATTGCCACACGAGTAAGCGTGATGTTGCGGGGCTCAATGGGGTCGATGGAATGTGCAAAGCCGAACTGAACTGGACCACGAACCTGGCCGCAGTTGAGCGCGCCCTTCACAAAGGTGGTCATAACAGCGCCAAAGGTGCGGATATCATAAAAGTCGGAACACATGAAGTTGCGGATTTTGATGTCGATATCCGGGTCTTTAGATTTGAGCTTGGAAGCAACTGCTTTGGCTTCTTTGGTGCTGGCCTTTTGGATGGAAACCAAATCATCGTGGATGCCGAGTTCATCGCCAGCGGTCAGGTCGCTTCGATTCAGCGTAACACTGTCCTTCACATAAATCCGATAACCGGGCGCATCTTCTTTTACGGTCTGGACGTAGTTCCGAATCTTTCTCTTCAAGCAGACGTCGGTCACGATGCCGTAACCCGTTTCGGGGTCCATGCGAGGCATGTTATCTGCATCGGGATCGCCGTTCGGATTTCCGTTCTCAACATCGAATAGAACAACAAAGTCGTAACGATTTTTGATGGGTTCAGACATAATTAGTCCTCCTTATCCTTTTTGGTGTAAAACTTTCGCATCTGATGATAGTAGCCGATTTGGAAAGCGCCCTGTTCGGGAAGTGTGGTGTGTGCAGGTAAGGTTTCATCGATTTTGGAGAAAAGGTGCGTCAGAAGCTTATTGTAATTGATTTGTTGTGCAGGTGTCAGCTTCTTCAGATGCTTTTGTGCGAGATTGATCAACGTGGGAAAAACAACTTCGGGGGTTTCGCAGGCGGCATTAAAGTAACGGTCCCGAATCGTTGTGTTGATTTCGGAATTGGCGTCACTTTGAATATGCTCTAACGTGGCAAACAGGCGGCCGAGTACGTAAGGGCAGTAATTCGAATCATCGTTTAACTTCATGTCCAAAATCTCCTTGTGATTTGAAAGAGTGGATGCGTTCCTCAGATAATACGCTTTCAGAATGGCGGCACGATTTGGGGTGACTTTCTGGTCAGCGTGGATTCTGGAAGCAATGCTGTGAAGGAGGGTGGAAGGATAAGGGACTCCTGTAAGGGCGGCTCGCAGAAGCACACCAGAAAGCTGGGGGGATGGTTTGGGATTGCGCTCTTTGAAGTTTAATGTTTCGCGGACGATTTTTGAAATGGAGATAAGTGGTTCCTGGTCGTAAGGAGGACGGTCGATCTCCAGTGCTTTCGCATGCTGCTGCAAGTGTGCGGCAAATTTGCCCATCGTATCACGGTAGAAAAAACGTACCGAAATACGTGCCGCGTTGGGTGAGAGCCCCAGCACATAAAAGTGCTGGCCGGGCTGCAGATCTTCGCCCATCCAGCTGCAGGGCTGCCCTTTGGCAAGGTTGTCCAGCGCTTTACTCAGGTCGTCTTCGGTAAGACCATGGTTTTCCGGGATGCCGAACATGGCCATCATGCCGAGGGAGGAATAGCTGGGGGACGCGTTTTCGGCCCAGCAGACCACGGCGGTATCGCCGAGGATACGGCAATGATCCCGGCTGGCCAGCAGCGTGTTCAATGCAGTGGTGTAAGCAAAGGCGGCATATTCGCTGACAGGGGCGTTCTCGCCCTGCTCGTGCCCATAGGAACAAAATGCCGGGGCGTTGAAGGAAACGAGCGCGGCTCCGGAGCTCTGTGCGCCGGGAACACCCTTGATGGAGGGATGCAGCCGGGCGGCTGGGGCCTGCTGGCCGGTCACGAGACACTGGACCAGCGGAGCGTCGGGCGAAGCACTGTTGTAGTGCTGCTGCCATGCCGCTCGGATCGCTTCATCTTCAGTGGACAGGATGCTGCCCTCCGGCCCTTCATAGTCGAACAGAAGGTTGGTGTTTCCGGTGATATCCTTCCAGCGGTCAGCCAGTAACGGGTGGGCCGATGCGTCTTCGGGCTTCCAATGGTCAAAAAACGCAAGGACCGCTCTGGCCGCAGGGGAATCTACCCCGTCCAGAATGGCATGGTGCAGCTTTGCACAGGCTTCGAAGCACTGGATGGAGCGCTCCGGCTTGCCTTTTTCGTCTGCACCCAGCAGATAGGTGGAATTGTCACACAGAAAATTTGCAGCAATGCCGGAAGCTCGTTTGACATGGACAGGAACTGCCATTTCCCGCGGGGCGAGCACTTCTTTTTTGCCGCGCGGAACCATCTGGCGGCAGTCCACGAGGTCGATGAGCTGGCCTTCCGCGTTGATGCGGAGCCAGTAGCTGACCTTGAACTGATTCTCCCAGCCGGGGGCTGAGATCTGTCCGGTGCGGAGCAGCTGCTCATAATAAGCAGTCAATGCCTGTAAGATCATGTGAACACCTCCACATCCCGGCAATCCATCACCCCGTTGACCAGCTTTGCCCGGAAGAACTGCGAGCGGATGTTGGCCGGGTCGGAATAATCCAGATCATACAGCATGAATCCGAGGTCCTGCGTGGCTTCTTCCAGTGCAGGAATGTCGCCGCCGGGCCACTCCCGGAAGTTGGCAGGGAACTCGCGGCAGCCGAAGCAGGGCTGATGATAGCACTGGCCTTTGCTCAAACGGCGGCGAAGGATATCCTGGAATTTTCCGGGGTTGTCGCCGGGGGCTGCCTTGTCGGTCATGGTGAAGTGACACTCGATGACATAGTGGACGTCCTGCAGGACCATGGCGGCGCGCTGCTGGATGTCCTGGCTGGTGTAGAGCACCGGCGGCGTTCCTCCCTTGGCAGCAGACAGTGCTGCGGAAGCCAGCAAGGTGGAGCGGACCTCGTTTCGCCGGATGTTGGTGAACTGGATGGGACTCAATAAGTAGATGCGGTCGATGTGGTACTTCAGGCCAGGATGCCAGTAGATCGCTTCAACGAGCCCTCTTGCGGCCGACGGTGTGATGATGTCGTAACTGACACGTTCGGTCTTCATTTCGGGCCTGGAGAAGCATCCATAGGGTCCCCAGACTTCAATGCGCATGGACATGCGCATCACCTCCTTTCAAACGGTTGTCGGACTTTCAGGCGAACATCGAATTTGCCCATTGCAACCACCTCTTTGCTATTAACTTCTGTTGTATGTTATTTCAAAAAGCTCCTTGTGACTTTAGTATAACACACTTTTTGCGAAATGCAAGATGCTACTTGTATAAAATCCAAATTCAACCTATAATAAAGGAGTCATTCGGAGAAAAACGAATGTGGATTGAAATTGTTGGATGTTGTTTCAAGCAATGGGGAAAAGCAGTGGAGTCGTGTGCTCTGCTGCTTTTTCCATTTCAGAGGATGATCGCCCTGCCTTCTTCGATCTCCATCGAAAGGCCGGTCCTGCGGCTGTACAAGTCTGGATCAGCGAGGATGGCGGAATCATCGGGGAAATCCGGAGAACGTTCCAATGCACCGGCGGCGTCCAGCGAACGGAACTGCTTTTCATAGCATTCTACGCTGTAAATGCCCAGGCGGCGGAGCTGAGCACGGCTGATGTGTCCGCCGCGAAGCGATGCGCAGAGGTCGGCACCTTCCTCAATGGGAAGATAGATCGTGTAAGTGTGGTTATCAATGAGGTGGAACTTTCCGGCAACCTGTGCAAAGGGAAACTGACATCCCTTGATACCATGCTGAAAAGCGTCCAGAATGTTCTGTTTGTCAAGCGTTGCACGGGTGCGATAGAAGGATTCAAAATAGCTGTGAATGGCATCCGGTGTGTCGAGCAGGTCGTAGGCCCGCTCGGTGGCATTCATGGCGTTGACATTCTGCGAAAGCATGGGGAGCGGTGCCAGACCTTCCAGCTGGAAGGAAGCAACGATGCTTTTTTTCGGGTCGCGTCTGCCCTCCCGGTTGCAGCGCCCGGCAGTCTGGAGCAGGGAATCCAGCCCCGCGGCTTCACGGTAGGCGAGCGGAAAGTCCACATCGACGCCTGCTTCGATCAAGGAGGTGGAGACGACCCGGCAGGGAAGCCCTGCCTTGAGCCGTTGGCGGATCTCGTCCAACTGTCGGCGGCGGTCAGCGGCACAGAGGAAGGTGGTCAGGCAGTAGCTGCCTTCGGCGGGGAGCTGTGCAAACAGATCCTGGGCGGTCTTGCGCCGGTTGACCACACAGAGCACCTGTTCGGCAGACGAAAGCTGTGCGCAGAGGGCCTCAGCGGAGAGGGTGCCCAGATCTTGCCGGGTCACGCGGCGAAGGACTTCATAGAGGTGAGCCGTGTCGGGGCTGAGTTCTTTTGCGGTCAGGCCGGGGGCAAGCTCCTGAAGCAGCGGCGTCAAAGCGGGCTGCGTTGCGGTGCAGAGAACGGCGGTAGTGTGGTAGTGCTGGACCAGCTGTGCGATGGCGGAAACGCAGGGCTTCAGGTAATCGGTAGGGAACGTCTGTGCTTCATCAAAAAGAATGACACTGTTGGCAATGTTGTGCAGTTTGCGGCATCGGCTGCTGCGGTTGGCGTAGAGGGATTCGAAGAACTGCACAGCGGTCGTCACCACGATGGGAGCGTCCCAGTTTTCACTGGAAAGCAGTTTCCGGTACTGAGCAGGTGTCAGGTCGTCTTTTTCGGTCAGCTTGTAGTCTACACCGGAAAAGTGAGCCAGCACATTGTCTTCTCCCAGAAGATCTGCGAACGTCTGCGCCGTCTGGTCGATAATGGAAGTGTAGGGGATGACGTAAATGATGCGCTCCATCTGCGGCTTTTGTGCCACAGCATGTTCCAGCGCAAAGGCGAGGGACGCGAAGGTTTTGCCGCCGCCCGTGGGAACTGTGAGCGTATAAAGCCCCTGTGGTGCATGAGCACCCTGTTCCATGCAGGCCCGCAGTACTTTGTTCCGCTCCTGCGCGACAGGGGAAGCGGCAGGGCTGTCAAGGTAGCGTTTGGCCTGTGCCCGGACTTTTTCCAGCAGAGAGGAAAGTGGTTCCCCCATCCCACGCGGGGCGGCTTTACCGTCCATGAAGGTCTCGGTGTCGATGAAATCGGCATCGACCAGGCTGGAGTAGAGCATCCGGGTGAAAAAGGCCATGGTCAGGTTGTCCGGCTGGCGGAGCAGCCACGGCGGCAGAGCGGCTTTGGCAGGGGAAATCTCCTGTTTCCACTGGGAGCAATCTTCGATCCGCCGCTTGGAGCGGCCGACCAATGTGCTTTCGTCGGCAGTGTCATGCGGATTTCCGAGGTCGGGGATGCCACTGTGGTGTCCGGCAATGGCCAGCGCGGCGGGAATGTTTCCGTCCTGGATCGCGGCCTTGGCTCCAGCAGTGGAGTGGTCAACGGGCGGGCCGCCCTGCAAGCGTTGCTGGAAACCAGAGCTATATTTTCCGATGTCATGAAGCAGGGCGGTATACGCTGCTTCTGCTTGTGCGCCAAACGCTGCGGCAAAGTTTCCGGCCAATGCAGCCGTACTGGTCAGGTGTTCTTCGATGGTCTGTGTGCGGGTCTTGTCATCACTGATGTGCGCGAGCAGCTTCATAAGAGATCCCTCCTGAACGATAGGATACCGTTACCATACGAGAAATGGAAGTTGTTGTCAATTGGCATCCTTCCTATAATTTCAGTATAAATTCTGTTATATCCCATAAATCGTACTTCCACGCTCCCTTCTCAAAAAATCTTGCCTTTTCCCCAAAAAAGGCTTACAATAGCTTCGGCAACCGAAAAGACAAGGAAACAATTTCGGAGGACAGAGCAATGGCTTGTACTACAATTTTAGTCGGCAAAAACGCATCATACGATGGCTCCACCATGGTCGCCCGCAACGACGATTCGGGTTCGGGGCATTTCACGGCCAAAAAGTTCGTGGTCGTGCAGCCGGAGGAGCACCCGGCCGTCTATCGGTCGGTGATCTCCCATGTGGAGGTGCCGCTGCCCGGCCATGCGCTGCGGATGACGGCCATGCCCAACGCGGTGGAAGGCGAGGGCATCTGGGCGGCAGCGGGTGTCAATGCGGCCCATGTGGGCATGACGGCCACCGAGACCATCACGTCAAACCCGCGCGTTCTGGGCGCAGACCCATTGGTGGTGTACCAGCCCGCCAAAGGGGAACGGCCGGAAGTGCCCGGCGGCATTGGCGAGGAGGACATCGTCTGCCTCGTGCTGCCCTATATCCGCTCGGCCCGCGAGGGCGTGGTGCGCCTGGGCGAGCTGCTCCGGACGTACGGCACCTATGAGATGAACGGCATCGCGTTTCAGGATGTGAACGAGATCTGGTGGCTGGAGACCATCGGCGGCCACCACTGGATGGCCCGCCGTGTGCCGGACGACAGCTATGTCGTGATGCCCAACCAGCTCGGCATCGACAGCTTCGACTTTGCCGACGCCTGCGGCGCACAGGAAAACTACATGTGCTCGGAGGACCTGAAGGCCTTTGTGGACAAGCACCACCTCGACCTCTCGCTGGACGGCAGCTTCAACCCGCGCGGTGCCTTCGGCAGCCACGACGACGCTGACCATGTGTATAACACACCGCGTGCCTGGTTCATGCTGCGGCATCTGAACCCCAACACCTGGGTCTGGGAAGGCCCCGATGCAGACTATACCCCGCATTCGGACGACCTGCCCTGGTGTATGGTCCCGGAGCGGAAGCTCACACCGGAAGACGTGAAATACCTGCTGTCTTCGCACTATCAGGGCACCCCGTATGACCCGTATGCCGCCTATGGCGACCCGAAGAGCCGAGGTGCCTACCGTACGATCGGCATCAACCGCAACAGTTTCATGGCGCTGACCCAGATGCGCCCGGATCTGCCGGAGGAGTTCCGCACGGTGGAGTGGATCGCCTATGCGTCCAATGCCTTCAATACGATGGTGCCGTTCTATGCCAATGTGGACACCACCCCGGCCTACCTCGCCTGCACCACCGGCGAAGTCTCCACCGAGAGCTTTTACTGGGTCAGCCGGATGATCGCTGCCATGGCCGATGCCGCTTACGGCAAGTCCATCTTCCATGTTGAGCGCTACGAGGAAGGCGTCCTCTCCGCCACACGCGCTCTGTTGAACGCCTACGACGAAAAACAGGCCCAGG
>ERZ791912.1475-NODE-1475-length-10790-cov-4.202422_pt1 | contig 10790 bp, 8 predicted proteins | sample MGYA00510141_ERZ791912 | MGnify/ENA primary metagenome ERZ791912 (study PRJEB30046, sample SAMN00792082) | human gut metagenome | study: EMG produced TPA metagenomics assembly of the A metagenome-wide association study of gut microbiota in type 2...
AGCCAGACGTCTGGCGCTGGCGGCGGCCCGCTCTTTGGCCTGCGCCGCCTGCTGCTCCACCTGTTCGGCCGCCTGTTCGGCCAGCAGGCAGTTGGAGCAATTGCCGCACTTCTGCGGTGCGGCCTCGCCGAAGTAGCTCAGCAGAAAGCCCCGCAGGCAGCGCGGTGTGGTGGAATAAAACGTCATATACTTGAGCCGCTCTTCGGCCTTGCGGGCGGCTTCGGCCTTGACGTCGGCGGGCAGGCCGTTGTCGGCCTCCATCTCCTTTTCGATGAAGAACCGGATGGTCCGCACATCGGTGCCGGAGTAGAGCAGGGTGCACCGGGCCGGTTCGCCGTCGCGGCCGGCCCGCCCGGCCTCCTGATAGTAGCTCTCCAGATCCTTGGGCATGTTGTAGTGGATGACGAACCGGACATTGGGCTTGTCGATGCCCATGCCGAACGCATTGGTCGCCACCATGATCTGGATGCGGTCGTACAGAAAGTCGTCCTGATTCTGCCGCCGGGCATCGGGGTCGAGCTTGGCGTGGTACGCCGCTGCCCGGATGCCCCGGCTCTGCAGCAGGCGGGTGGTCTCGTCCACCTGCCGGGTGGTGCTGCAATAAATGATGCCCGCATGGTCCCGCTCCCTGAGCACCAGTTCCAGCAGAACGCGGGGCTTCTCGCTGGGCAGAGCGCGGCGGGTCTCGAAGTAAAGGTTCGGGCGGTCGAAGCTGGCCGTGACCTCGTAGGGGTCTTTCAGTTCGAGGCAGCTCCGGATATCGTCCCGGACGTGGGCCGTGGCCGTCGCCGTGAACGCCCCGATGACCGGGCGCCTGGGCAGGCCGTCCACGAACGCCTTGATGCGGAGGTAGCTGGGGCGGAAGTCCTGCCCCCACTGGCTGATGCAGTGGGCCTCGTCCACCGTCACCATGCTGATCTCCCGCTCCTGCGCGAACCGCTGGAAGCCCGGCATCTCCAGCCGCTCCGGGGCCACGTAGATGATCTTATACCAGCCCTCCCGCGCACGGCGGAGCATCAGGGCTTTCTGGTTGTCGGTGAGGCTGTTGTTCAGGAACGCCGCCGCCACACCGGCCTGCACCAGTGCCCCCACCTGATCCTTCATCAGGCTGACCAGCGGCGAGACCACGATGGTGATGCCCGGCAGCAGCAGCGCGGGCACCTGGTAGCAGATGGACTTGCCCGCACCGGTGGGCATCACGGCCAGAACGTCCTGCCCGGCCAGCAGCCGGGAGACGATCTCTTCCTGACCGGGGCGAAAGCCATCATAGCCGAACACTTTTTTTAGAATCGAATGCGGGTTTTCCATGCGTTCCTCCGTTATACTCTATGAGAGCTGCCTTCGCAGCCCTCTCAGTATACCACAAAACGGCCGGTTTCGCAGTGGGATGGCCTCGTTTTTTGCCGGAATGCGCGAAATAACAAACGGATTTTTTCCAATGGATAGCTTTTCAGGCGCGAAAATGATATAATAAGAACACATATCTCCATCCCGGCCAATGCTGTGCCGGATCTGATGAAAAAAGGAGTATTTCAACCTATGCAGAAATTGATCACCTTTGCCGTCCCGTGCTACAACTCGGCGGCCTATATGCGCCACTGCATCGAGACCCTGCTCTCCGCCGGGGAGCAGGCCGAGATCATCCTCGTGGACGACGGTTCCGTCAAGGACGAGACCCCGGCCATCTGCGATGAATATGCCGCCCAATACCCCACCATCGTCAAGGCCATCCATCAGGAGAACGGCGGCCACGGCGAGGGCGTGAATCAGGGCATCCGGAACGCCACCGGCCTGTATTACAAGGTCGTGGACAGCGACGACTGGCTGGACACCGCCGCCCTGAAGACCGTGCTGGCCAAGCTGCAGACTCTTGTGGCCCGCGGCACCGCCCCCGACCTGATGATCTGCAACTACGTCTACGAGCATGTGGAGGACAACACCCGCCACACCGTGCGCTACACCAACGTCTTCCCGGAGAACCGCCTGTTCAGCTGGATGCACGTGGGCCACTTCCGCCCGGACCAGAACCTGCTCATGCACTCGGTCATCTACCGCACCCAGGTCCTGCGGGACTGCGGCATGGTGCTGCCCAAGCACACCTTCTATGTGGACAACATCTTCGTCTACCAGCCGCTGCCCTACGTCAAGAGCATGTACTACATGGATCTTGACCTCTACCGCTACTTCATCGGCCGCTCGGACCAGAGCGTGAACGAGAGCGTCATGGTCAAGCGGGTGGATCAGCAGCTGCGCGTGACCCGACACATGATCGACTGCCAGGACCTCGATGCCCTCAGGAACGAAAAGCGCCTGCGCGCCTATATGCTGCACTACCTTTCCACGATGATGGCCGTCAGCGACATCTTCCTGCTGCTGGACGGCAGCGCCGAGGCGCAGGCCAAGAAGGCAGGCCTGTGGAAGTATCTCAAGGAGAACACCAAACCTGATGTCTACCGCGCCATTCGCTACGGCTTCGGCGGCATCACCAACCTGAACTTCCCCAAGGGCGACACCATCGTGGTGGGCGCTTACCGCATCGCACAGAAGATCTTCAAATTCAATTGAGACCATTCTTGTTGCTTTTTTGCACAAATGTTTCCAAAACCGGGCTGCTGTCGTTTTCAGCAGCCCGGTTTTGGCTTGTATCCCAGCACGTTAAGAAAACTTCAGATTTGAAGCAGATGAACTGTTGTTGATTTTTTGCTTACAATGGAGTATAATTTTTAGGCATCATTTCAACGCGCAGCGCCCGGCGGCCCGGCATCCGCCCCGCTTGCAGCACATTCAAAGGGAGGATCGGGGAGCCGAACGGTAGAACGCGCTCCTGCAATGAACATGGAACAATTACTCATCTGTCTGTCCCTCGCACTGATCGCAGGGCTTCTGATGTCCCGGCTGGCCAAGGCCGCCCACCTGCCCGCCGTGACGTCGTATCTGGTGGCGGGCCTGCTGCTGGGGCCTTTCTTTCTGGGGCGGCTCGGCCTGAGCGGCTGGGGCATCGGCTTCGGGAGCCTGGCCCAGGTGGAGAGCTACGGCCTCATCACCCAGGTGGCGCTGGGCTTCATTGCCTTCGTCATCGGCAACGAATTTCGTCTGACCACGCTGGAAAGCATGGGCCGTCAGGCCATCACGGTGGGCATCCTGCAGGCCGTCGTCACCACCGCGCTGGTGGATCTCGCGCTGGTCGTCCTGCACCTGCTCCGCCCGGATGTCATCTCCATGGCCTCGGCCATCACGCTGGGTGCGATCGCAGCGGCCACGGCCCCGGCCGCGACCCTGATGGTCGTTAAGCAGTACAAGGCCAACGGCCCGCTGACCCATCTGCTGCTGATGGTGGTCGCCATCGACGACGCCGTCGGCCTCGTCCTCTTCTCTGCCTCTTTCGGCGTGGCGAACGCGCTGGAACAGGGCCGCATCGACCCCCTCGGCGTCATCGTGGAGCCGCTGGTGGAGATCGTCCTCTCGCTGGGTCTGGGTGCGCTGGCCGGTTTTGTGCTCAACCAGCTGGAGATCTACTTCCACTCCCGCTCCAAGCGCATGAGCCTTTCGGTGGCTTTCGTTCTGCTGACGGTCGGCCTCTCCATGGTCACCTTCCAGATCGGGCCGGTGCACTGCGGCTTTTCGCTGCTGCTGGTCTGCATGATGACCGGCACCGTCTTCTGCAACATCTGCCCCACGTCCGATGAGCTGATGGACCGTCTGGACCGCTGGGTCTCGCCGGTCAACATCCTGTTCTTCGTGCTCAGTGGTGCCGAGCTGGACCTGAACATCCTCTCGAACCCGCTGGTGCTCCTCATCGGCGTGGTGTACATCGCGTCCCGTTCGCTGGGCAAGATCTCCGGCTCTTACTTCAGCTGCCGCGCCACCCGCTGCAGCGACAACATCCAGAAGTATCTCGGCATCACCCTGCTGCCCCAAGCCGGCGTTGCACTGGGCATGGCGGCCGAAGCCGCCGAGCTCTCCGACGGCCACATGGTGCGGAACGTCGTGCTCTTCTCGGTGCTCGTGTATGAGTTGGTCGGCCCGACCCTGACCAAGATCAGCCTGACTGCGGCGGGTGAGATCGAGCCGGAAGGCCGCACCAGCGCCCGCACGGCCAACAAACCCGAAGCTCCGGTCACACTGGACTGACAAAAAGACCTCTCCGAACACAGCCGGAGAGGTCTTTTTTCAGTAATCCGTTTGACAGCCGAGCAGAAATTTCATGTACGCGAAGGTCCGCTCCTGGCCGAGGTCGCGCACCATTTTCAGCAGCTTTTCGAGCAGGGCGCGGGTCTCCGGGTGGAGCATATAGTGGCCCTTGCTGCGGTCGTAATATTCCCACGGCGAGGCGTCGGTGTACCGGTCGCCCAGATAGATCCGGCTGGCCGCGACCCGGTCGCAGACCATCTCGCAGACATAGCGCAGGGGCATCTTCATGCCCGCCATGCCGGATTTGTTGGTGCTGTAGTCGATCCAGTATTCCAGATGGTGCTTGTTGCGGCCCTTGTGGTGGAGCCACGCCGAGGAGTAGCCTCTGGCCTCCCGCTCGGCCTCGTTGGGGCTGTGGTCGCCCTGATAGTAGATGCAGCCGGGGATGAACTCCGTGGGGCTGTATTTGCTCAGGTCGTGGGCCAGGCCCTGTTCGTACAGACCGCATTCAAAGCAGTATTTCATCACCAGCAGCTTGTGCCGGGTGATGGTCTCAAAATGGCCTTTGATGTTCATGCTTCGCCTCCACGAAAACGTACGGTCACCGTTCCCTCTTTCAGCCGCCGCAGATCGTCGCTCTCCGAGAAATCCTCCCGGTCGCGGGTCAGATTGGGGTTGTAGTAGGGGTCATCCAGGATATCCTCTTTGCCGTGGATGGCATAGAGCCGCTGCTGTTCCGCCGCGAACCGCGCCGCCTTGGCCGGGTCTTTCTCATCGCCGCCGCGGCTCTTGCTCTCGTAGTGGACCAGCTGTGCATAGGGCGTCCAGGCGATGCGGTAGCCCGCATCCCGCACCCGCAGGCAGAAGTCCACATCGTTGAAGGCCACTGCAAACTGCTCATCCAGCCCGCCCACTTCGTCGTAGACGCTGGCCCGGACCAGCAGGCAGGCCCCCGTCACGGCGGAGAAGTCCTGCACCGTGGCGGTGCGGAACAGGTAGCCGCTGCCGCCCTTCTGCTTATACTTGTGGCTGTGGCCCGCATAGCCGCCCAGACCCGTGATGACGCCCGCATGCTGCAGCGTATCGTCCGGATAATAGAGCATGGCACCGCAGATGGCAGCACCGCCCTTGTGGGCGCACTGCCGCAGCAGTTCGGTGAGCCAGTCTCCGTTCAGGACTTCCACGTCGTTGTTGAGCAGCAGCAGGTATTCGCCCGCAGCCGCTTTCCGGCCGAAGTTGTTGATGCCGGAGAAGTTGAACCCCTGTTCCGGGTAGGTGACGACCCGCAGGCCGTCGTACCGCTGCTTTGCCGCTTCGTAGTAGGCAAAGGTCGCCGGGTCGGTGGAGTTGTTCTCGATGACGATGACCTCGTAGTTGTCCCACGTCGTCTTCTTCCAGATGCTTTGCAGGCACTTTTCCAGATCGGCGGTGTGATCCTTGTTGGGGATGAGGATGCTGACCTTCGGGTCGCCCTCGATGTCCCACTTCACGCGGTAGGTGCTGGGGAAAAGCCCATCCTCCACGGTGCCGGTCCGGCCGGTGCGGGCCAGATGGTCGGCCAGCGCCTTTTTCGCGGCTTCGGCCACGTAGGGTTTGGCCTCGGTGCCGCCGGACGTAGACCCGGCGTGGACCCGCCAGTAATAGAGCACCTGGGGCACATGGGCCGCGCCGCCTACCTGCTCGATGAGCCGGAGGAAGAGGTCGTGGTCCTGGCTGCCGTCGCAGGCCGGGCGCTCACCGCCCACGGCCTCCCACAGCGTTTTCCGGAAGACGGCCAGATGGCAGATGTAGTTGCAGCAGAGCAGGTAGTCCGGGGCATAATCCGGCTTGAAATGCGCCACGATGGGCCACTGGATGGTTTTGGAGAAGAGCGCTTCGTCGCTGTAAAGGAAACCGTCCGGCTTTCCCTGCGCCCGCAGCTGCAAAATGGCCTTGCCCATCGTGTACAGCGCATGGGGGGCCAGAATGTCATCGTGGTCGGCCAGCGCAAGATATTCGCCCGAAGCAAGGGCTGCGGCCGCGTTCGTGTTGGCCGCAATGCCCCTGTTTTCGATCTTTTTGTATACGATGCGTTGATTCTTTGCCTGATATTCCTCCACGACCCGCTGCACCCCGGCGTGTTCCGCATCGGACGCATCGGCAAGGCAAAGCTCCCCATTGGGGGCCGTCTGCCCAAGGAAGGAATCCAGAAATTCCCGCAGGTATCGTTCCGGCGTATTGTACAGCGGTGTCAGGATGGAGATGGTCGGCAGGCCGCAGGTATCTGCCGTCTTCCCGGTCCGTTCGGCGCGCTGGGCTTCCAGCACCTTTTTGGCGGGCAGATAGCGGGCCTTTTTGCCAAAGCAGCGGCGCCGGACGAAGCCCGCGCCCCGCACCAGCATGGTGCCCAGGCCCTCGTCCTTCGTCAGCTGGACGGCATAGCCCGCCAGCTCTCTGGCGCGTTTCAGTCGTACATTCATCGCTTATGCCTCGCCGCGCTGCGTTGCCTTGTAGGCGTTGCAGACCGTCTCGGTGTCGCCGTTCATCTTCAGGCGGCCATGGCTCAGCCAGGCGACCTTCGAGCACATCCGCTCGATCTGCTCGATGGAGTGGGACACCAGAATGACCGTGGTGCCGCCCGCCATCAGCTCCTGCATCCGCTTCTCGCACTTCTGCTGGAAGAGGAAGTCGCCCACCGACAGCACCTCATCGGCGATGAGGATGTCGGGCTTGGTGATGGTGGCGATGGCAAAGCCGATGCGGGCCACCATGCCGGAGGAGTAGTTTTTGAGCGGGACGTCCAGAAAGTTCTGCAACTCACTGAACTCCACGATCTCGTCGAATTTCTCGTCGAGGTACTTGGGCGAAAAGCCCAGCACCGTGCCGTTGAGGTAGATGTTCTCGCGGGCGGTCAGATCCATGTCAAAGCCCGCGCCCAGCTCGATGAGGGGCGCAATGGTACCGTTGACGGTCACTTTGCCTTTGGTGGGCTTGTACACGCCCGCAATGGTCTTGAGCAGGGTGGACTTGCCCGAACCGTTCAGGCCCACCAGACCGTAAAAATCGCCGGGCATGATGTCGAGGCTCACGTCCCGCAGGGCGTAGAACTCATCGTATTGCAGCCGCCCCTGCACCATGGCCAGCAGATATTCCTTCAGACTCTCGTGCTTTTCGGTGGAGAGGTTGAAGCACATGGAAACATTGTCCACTTTGATGATCGGTTCCATTTTCTCCCCTCCTTAAATGTGCAGCACAAAGCGGTCCTGCGTTTTGCGGAACATCCAGACGCCCACCACCATGGACAGCACAGCACACAGGCCGCAGACGGCGAACATGTTGAAATCCAGCGAGATGCCCCACATCAACGTGCGGCGGAAGCCCGTAATATACCAATACATCGGGTTCAGCTTGATGATCTGCTGCATGTTGAAGCCGCCGATGGAGAAGGTCATCTGGGTGGGGTCGTAGAAGATGGCGGAGAAATAGAGCAGCGCCGTGATGAAGACGCTCCAGATGTGCATGATGTCACGGAAGAACACCGTGGCCGCTGCCAGAAAAAGCCCCACACCCAGACTGAAGAAGAAGAGGGTCACCAGCGGATAGACGGCCTCAATGAGGGTCAGGTGGAACGGTGCCCCGGTGAAGATCATCACCAGCAGCAGCGCCACGAAGCTGAACACGCAGTTCACCATGGCAAAGCAGCACTTTTCCAGCGGGAAGATATACTTGGGGATATACACCTTTTTGAGCAGCGGGGCCGCACTGAGCACACTGGACATGCTGGACGAGGTGGCCTCGTTGAAGAAGTTGAAGAGCAGCTGGCCGCACATCAGGAAGACCGGGAAGTTGTCGATGCCGCTGCCCCGCATATCCATCAGGCTGCTGAACACGGCCCAGTACACCAGACACATCAGCAGCGGGTTCAGCACGCTCCACAGCACGCCCAGCACACTGCGGCGGTATTTGAGCTTGAAGTCACGGCTGACGAGGTTCCACAGCAGATAGCGGTACCGCCAGAAGCCGTTGAGCATTCCTTTCCATTTTGCCACAGGCGATCACCACTTTTCAAAGAACTCGAACTTCTGGGAAGCAAAGGATTCATGCAGTTTGTCCTTGGCGCTGGTCTTGTGCTCGCAGCCGCAGTCCGGCCACTGCACATTGACGGTGGGGTCGTCGTAGGGGATGCCACCCTCGCTGGTGGGGTCGTAGACGTCGGTGCACTTGTAGCAGAACTCTGCCACGTCGCTCAGCACCAGGAAGCCGTGTGCGAAGCCCTCCGGGATATAGAACATCTTCTTGTTCTCCTCGCTCAGGGTCACACCCACCCACTTGCCGAAGGTAGCGCTGTGGGGGCGGCAGTCCACGGCGACGTCATACACTTCGCCCTTCGTCACGCGCACCAGCTTGCCCTGGGTGTGGTTCTTCTGGAAATGCAGGCCGCGCAGCACACCGCGGGTGGAGCGGCTCTGGTTGTCCTGCACGAATTCCTTGTCGATGCCGGCTGCCGCGAACTGGTCCTTCTGATAGGTCTCCATGAAATAGCCGCGATCATCGCCGAACACCTGCGGCTCAATGACGACGACACCGGGGATCTCGGTCTGCGTAAATGTGAACTTGCCCATAATTGTTTCCTCTCTGTTTTCTTTTTTGAAAAATATCGTTTTTGTTTTATTTGGAAAAGCCTTGGCGGCTTTTGCGCATAAATGAAAGGGTTCCGTTTTGCCAATGGCTCCCCTACCAGGGGAGCTGGCATCGCGAAGCGATGACTGAGAGGTTGTACTACATGCCGCGTTTCCGTTTTGCTTTACTGGTTTCCGGGAAGCATTCCTTCGTACAACCTCTCCGTCACCTGCGGTGACACCTCTCCTTGTAGGAGAGGCCTTGGCATTCCGCAAACTTCACCTTCTCGCCAGAGGCTCCCCTACTAGGGGAGCTGGCATCGCGAAGCGATGACTGAGAGGTTGTACTACATGCCGTGTTTCCGTTTGGCTTCACGGTTTCCGGGAAGTGCTCCTTCGTACAACCTCTCCGTCACCTGCGGTGACACCTCTCCTGGTAGGAGAGGCCTTGGCATGAGCATTCAGTGTTTACTTCCTGGCTTTCGTTTTTTCTTTTTTGCCTGCATGCGGATGACTGCAAACACCACCACGGCGGCCAGCACGGTGCTGCCCAGCGAGATGGCGATGAGCCCGCCTGCGGTCTTTTTCAGGCTACGGGAGGCCGGAAGCGAAACGTCTGCGTTGGCCGCCACGACCTCTTCCAGCCCCTCGATCTTCGCCTTGACACGGACACTGGCCGACTCCTGCAATCCACTGCCCTGAATGGTATACACCGCATACGCCTCCGGGTCAACCCCCAAAATATAGCGTTCGGGCAGTTCCAGACTCACCGAAACGTTTTCGGCGGTCAGGCCATTGGCCAGCAGCAGCCGGACGCCGGGGTCGCTGACGGTCACGGTGCCCATAGCATCGCCGCCGCCCACGACCTCCAGCTGGGCCGTCACGCCCTGCGCCGGGATCTCGGTGTAGCCGGTGAAGGTGGAAAACGCATGGTCCAGCAGGGTGCGGACATCGTTGTATTTATCGGTCTTCATGTTGCTCTGCATGGTCACGCAGATGAGCCGGACGCCGTTCTGCTCGGCCAGACAGACGTAGCTGTACCGGGCGATGTTGGTGTAGCCGATCTTTGAACCCAGGATGGCCGGGATATAGAACCGGCTGGACGCCACCCGCATTTTATCCTGCTGGTGGAAGTACCGGGTCACCGGCTGGACGTTGGTGGGGGCCATGGTGTACATCTCGTTCCGGGTGAAGAGGGTCTCGAACCCCGGCTGGGTCAGCGCCCAGCGCAGGATCTGCGCCATGTCGTAACAGCTGGTGTAGTGGTCTTCATCGCTGATGCCGTGCGGGTTGGCGAAATGGGTGTGCTGCAAACCCAGCTCCTTCACCTGTGCGTTCATCGCGGCCACGCCGTCGGCGATGGTGCCGCCGCCAAAGTATTCGGCCAGCAGGTTCGCACCGTCGTTGGCGCTGGCCATCATCGTGGCATAGAGGGCATCCGTCAGCGGGACCGCTTCCCCCTCCTGCAGGGCAATGTGGCTGGAATCCGTGCCCGCCAGCGAGTAGACATCCTCGTGGCTGACGGCCAGCTTGACGTCCTCCCATTGGCCCCGCGCCTTTTCACAGGCAAGGCCCAGCGTCATCACCTTGGTGATGGACGCCGGGTGCAGTTCTTCGTCCATATTCTGCTGTTCCAGCACCAGACCGGTGTCCGCATCCATGATGCAGTAGGCTTCGGTGGTGGTCAGTGCCGGGGCAGCGGCCGCCGCGCCGGGCACAAAGGCCGTCAGCAGGCAGAGCAGCACCGCACACAGCACGGCGATCTGTTTTTTCATCTGGTATACTCCATCGTCAATTTGATCTTTTTTTAGTATACCACACTTTTTCCCCGCTGAAAAGAGAAATGCAACGCTCAGAACATCCGCAGCATCGGCTGGAGCTGCCGCCCCTGCAGCGCCGCTTCCAGCGCGGCGGGCAGCAGCGAAAGATCGGCCTTCAGGCTCTGCGGCTTTTCCAACGGGTCATCCTGCCCGTAGGGCACGAAGTAATAGTGCTTGCGCTGGCGCAGCCGGGCGATGTTCTCCCCCGATGCGCCCAGGCCGTCGTTGGTGGAGACGGCCA
>ERZ791912.1486-NODE-1486-length-10721-cov-113.630321_pt1 | contig 10721 bp, 6 predicted proteins | sample MGYA00510141_ERZ791912 | MGnify/ENA primary metagenome ERZ791912 (study PRJEB30046, sample SAMN00792082) | human gut metagenome | study: EMG produced TPA metagenomics assembly of the A metagenome-wide association study of gut microbiota in type 2...
GGCTTCATCACCTTGATCAGCTCATCGGTGGTGTGATTGAACGGCAGGACGCTGCTGTAATAATCCAGCATCTCTCTCACTTCTTCCTCGGTAAATCCCGTCATCTCATTGAATTTTGGGCTTAGGGAGTAGTTGGTTCCGATGTTGAATCCGCTGGTCAGGTCATCCATGGTTACAGGGCTTACTCCCGTGACGAACACTCTGCCCAGAGTATTGCCAGCCGCACCCTTGATGGTGTTGAAGAACTGGCGCAAGTATCCCTCACCGTGGGTCTGGTTGCGATACCTCATAAGATGCTCCTCATGGGCGAGAATCATGTTGGTGAAGTTGTCGTACTCATCGATGAAGAGATAAATCTTCTTTCCCACCTCCTGGCACTTCTGGCAAAGAAACCTCAACTTGGATACCGCATCAGGCTCCTGTTGCAATCCTTCCTTGGTACCAGTAGGAAGAATATGTGCATAGATGTCACAAAAGAAATTGAATACAAGGCGACAATGGTTGTCCAGTCCATCCTTATAATCATCCAATCCTGCTGCCACCTCGGCAAAATTGAGGCGGATGATGAGATATGTATTATGCTCTGGTGTAGGATTCTGCCCGATGTATAGCTTGCCAAAGATTTCCTCAAACTTGTCTTTCTTATTGATGTCATAGTAATTCTCAAGCATGGAGAGGGTAAGGCTCTTGCCGAAACGGCGAGGGCGAATGAAGAAGAAATACTTGTTGGATTCTTCTATTTGCTCTATGAAAGGAGTCTTGTCCACATAGTAACAATCCTCTTTGATGACATCCTCAAAATTCTGCATGCCGTATGGTATGCGCTTGCGATAAATGCGCTTTGGTCTTACTATCATAACTCAGTTTGATTATTCGTTTTTTAATCTGATGGCAAAGATAATACTTTATCTCCTAATCTCCAAACTTTTCACGAGAAACTTCGACCTGTACGGTTGAAATTACCCATTATGCCCTGAAAGGGCAGAGAGGGCGTGTCATAAGTTCTGATAATGGCAGTCGAGGACGGGCTAAAAGCCCCCAATAATAGGAAAAGCATACCTTGAAAAACTAAAAAGAGTGCGTTATGGACTTATGCCACACCCGCTTTGGGCTTTCAGCCCGTTTTTAACCATAGAGGTCGAACTTTCTTCTATGATCTGCTTAAAAGATTCATAGTTTTCTCTTACGTGAAAAAGTTTTTTTTTGAAAAAAGTCTCATAGTCTCATTTTTAGCTAAAAATATTGACTTAAAGTATTGGTATATAATGAGATAAGAAGAATGAGACTTCTCTGTTCTGAAGCCGAGAAGTCTCATTAATGTATCATAGAAGTCTCATTATTTCACTTTTTCTTTACGAGAAACTTCGTTCCATCTGCAAATCTCTTGTGTTTCATGGTCACCCTCACCTGCTGCGCATCGAAATAACTCTTTTCGCATTGTTCTAGGCAGAAAGTGCCTGCGGTACAAGCCAGCTTTATGCAAATAGCAGGAATCAACCAATATGCAGTATGGCAACAGTAAACTCAGTATTGCCCAAGGTTAGTCCCAACGTATGGGCATTCATTGCCCGCAGTACGGGCACTCATTGCCCAGCGTTTGTTCTGTGGATGCCCACTTGGTGGGCTGTGGATGCCCATGCGATGGGCATGGTGGGACCAGCTAGTGGGCACAGAGGGCACATTTTCTGCTTCTTATTAGCATTTTTATGTGCATTTCCATTAATTTATGATACTTCGATGATACTTCTATGATACTTCTTTCTCCATTTTTAGAGAAGTCTCATTCGGTAAAACCAGCTGAGTGTTAGATATATAGCATTAGGTTTTATATAAATAATGAGACTCTGATACTTTTTTCGAGAAAAATATCTATACGTGTGCGCGTAGCGAACCCTTGCTATAACTACTCATGCCCATAGGGGTGCTGAGTAGTTACACTTCGAAAACATATCCTTAATTTATTATAAAACTTTAGGATAACCCATCTTATAATAAAGTTTATTGTATATATTTGCACATCATAATTGGGATTAAGGAAATGACAAAGAATACAATGGCTAACAAACTTCCTAGGAAGTTGATTCAAAAAATGGAAATCGTGGGCGAGCAAATCAAGCTTGCCAGATTGCGCCGCAACCTGAGCATGGCTCAAGTCGCAGAAAGAGCAACATGCTCAGAAGTTACACTTTGCAAGGTGGAGAAAGGATTACCAACGGTTTCCATCGGAATCTACCTGCGTGTACTCTATGCTCTTCAACTGGATGATGACATCTTGCTCTTGGCAAAGGATGACAAGCTTGGAAGGGCATTGCAGGATATGGGACTGAAGAATCGTCAAAGAGCTACTAAAAAGGGATAGGAATGGAACGACTATTGGTTTTCGCTGATTTTAACTGGCTCGTCAGTCCAGAACTGGTGGGTGAGCTGTGCTATGAGAATTTGCGCGGCTCTGACAGCTATGCCTTCAACTTTGATGAGAATTGGCTTAAGATTCATGCAGGAATCAAGCTTTCAGAGGACATCAACAACTACCCTGGCATGCAATATACCCAGCCAGGAAGTGATATTTTCGGATGCTTTTCTGATGCATTGCCAGACAGGTGGGGGCGTACCTTGCTCAAAAGAAGAGAACAGATACAGGCAGCAGAAGAGAAGAGAGCTATCAGAGCTCTTTCCTCATTCGATTACCTCATGGGTATTGATGACTTCTCCAGAATGGGTGGATTTAGGTTTAAAAGGGAAATGGAAGGCGATTATATCAATGTGTCACCATCTCTCAAGATTCCTCCTCTAACAGAAATCAGAGAATTGATTCATGCCAGTCACGAAGTGGAAAAATCAGAAGAGAAGGATACGCTGCCTGAGAAAAAGTGGATAGCACAGCTTATCCAACCCGGCACCTCACTAGGTGGCGCAAGACCTAAGGCTGGTGTATTGGATGAAAAAGGCAATCTATGCATAGCTAAGTTCCCTTCGCGCAAGGATGACTATGACACAGGACTTTGGGAACACTTTTCTCATCTTCTCGCTCAAAAGGCAGGAATACAGGTAGCTCAAACCAGAGTGTTAGGGGGACTGGGAAAATATCACACACTCCTGTCCAGACGATTTGACAGAACTGATGAAGCCAAGAGAATACATTTTGCGTCATCCATGTCTCTGCTGGGATTAAAGGATGGTGATAATGCACAAGATGGGTACGGTTATCTCGATATAGTTGATTTCATCCTCCAAGGTTGCTGCGACGTAGAGAAAAACCTTCAGGAACTCTTCCGAAGGGTAGCATTCAATATCTGCATTGGAAATTCTGATGACCACTTCAGAAACCATGGTTTTCTGCTCACTCCAAAAGGATGGACGCTGTCACCCGCCTATGATATGAACCCGACTCTCAATGAATATCAAAGTCTTCTAATCAATGAATCTTCCAACAAGGCAGACATTCATGTTCTGCTTGATTCATGCGAGAGCTATATGATAAAGAAGGAGGTTGCTGAAAACATCATCCAGGAGGTTCAAGCAGCTGTGAACAAATGGGAGAATTTAGCTATTCAACTTCAAATCCCAGGAAGAGAGATGGATATGTTTAAGGAAAGGTTCAAACTTAGCCTATAATATAATGAAGTAATTATTCATATTACTTCATTTTATTTTGGGTTGTCTTTTTTTCTGCTTCTTATCTACGATGCTCTGACTAAGGAGTGTCTTTCCATTATAACCATTACCAAGAATGGAAAGAAAAAGGCTCAGGGGAGATGGTCTTATCCATGGACAATCTCCCCTGAGCCCAAAAAGTCGTGGAATCTTAGAAGGTGAGTCACCTCGGCAACTAAAATTCCAACGACCAGTCTAGTCTAGTCTTCGCAAATTTGTATAATAGTAAATGATAATAATGTCTTATAATAACTAAAACAAGAGGGAGGAAGTATTCACAACTTCCTTCCCTCCTCTCTTACAGATATATGATTCTTAACTTTTGTATTTTGCTAACTATTTCGATACCTTGATGCAGCGGACTCCCGATACGCCAGACAGGCTCATCGTTACGATATTGCTGCTGTTATATGTCCACGACTGTCTAAAATTCATATTAGAAAATTGTGTTCTGCAAGCAGTGTTTCTTACAGCGTCTGGTGCAACCATTGTCATAATACACAATTCGCGCTGGTTAGGAACCCTCCACTTCGTATCACTATTTTCGCTATAACGGCCATAGCACTGATACTTTCCTGTATATACGTTTACTGCCGAAGGATTAATCCTAGTATTATAGATGTAATAACCTGTATCCCATTTTTTAGCAGCAATGGTAAACTTTTTGGCAGGTTTATTTCCTTCTTCACGTTCTGTATGATCATTCAGCTCTCCTTGTTCACCTGTTATGTTCAGGGCATCCTGATCTACTTTGTTTAAAGTAACAGTTTTAGTACTGCTGTCGTAGCTGAAATACTTATCAGGTGTCTGATCATATCCAAGATTACCAGACTTTAAGTTACGAATACATCGTACATATTTCGGTCTGTAATTTGATGTGGCACTATTATAGTTACCTGTTGCCATACCTTCTTCCGATAAAAATGATTCTGCATCTTTGGTCGAAGAATAATATACCATACGATTCTTGCTATCATTATAATAATCAAGATAGTCGGTAGATTTTTTGAAGAGCTTAGATTCTTTGCTTATGATCTGTTCTCCAATCCATATACCTGCATACTGTTGTGTTGCCGGTGCATACCATCTCATTTCATCTTCAGAAATTTTGCCATCACCATTCAAATCCCGGTTCCTCCTCATACATGCTATTCTGAGTGAATAATAAAGGTCATCCTTTTTATTCTTTAAATCATCCCAGGTTTTCACCGGTTTGCCATTTTTGAATATATCTTTCTTCATATTGGCACGTCCGTTCCAATAGTCGTTACCGTTGGAGCCCTCTACCAGATCGTTGAGATTGAAATCGCTGTCTCCATTAGACTTTTCCTCGTCATTGATGGTTTCGCAGCCATAAGCTGTTACGCTTCCTGCCTGGCTTCTATCGTAGAAGGTCTGGATATTGTGCTGGGTCAAACCATATTGAGCCTCGGCATATACGCTTCTTGTATCTTCGCTAACCCATACGTTGTTTGCCACATAGAATGCTCGCTTATCTACGTTGTTAACGTATTTGTCCCAAGTGAGATTGCTATAGTAGTTCTCACTGACGAAACAGGTCGCATCAATGTATTCTCCATTAGTCCAGAAACTATAGTTATCTGCATTTTCATACAGCTTTTTCAAGAACTTTTCGATATCCATGGTTTTTGATTTGCCAGGATAATCGCATGGAGTACCTCTACCATCATTTTCGTCGTCATAGCTACTCTTGCTGCTGTTTCTGCCAGTAATAGCAAACTCAATCCACTTTGTATCTACACCATTCAGCTGCTTTTGGTGTTCCTGTGTCGTTGGATTTGCTTCATCTTTTACGTTTATTGGCTCTGTCTTTTTGCCCAAAGCGTAAACCTGATAGTAATATCCTAAGTTGGACTTTTTCAGCTTTTGGATGTCCGCCTTATAGAAGCGCATTACCATATATTCGTAATGACTGTCGAGTGTCAGGTTCTTACCGGTATTGCCATATTTCAATACCACACCTTCTGCACCAGGCTGATCGTTTCCTTCTTTTTTAGCTTCAACGATGATTTTATCTACACCTGCCACTGTGATGTTAAAGGTGTACTTGCAATTACGCTCAACATTATAGTCATTGTAATTAGCACTACAGTCGCCTAAGTGAACATAGTAGGTTACGTCGGCAGTTTTGGTAGAACCATCCTTGGTTTCTTCATACTTGCCTTTCAAAACTACGTATGTGCCATACTTTGGAGCATTGGTGAATTCCTTAGGATTTGACATCTTGTCGTCCTCTCGCTTAGCCTGATCTGTTACGATCTGTTTTGCATCCTGCAGATTTTCTGGCAAATAGGCTTCGAAGTATTCTGCGCCTGTCTTATCCACATCGTTTACGCCAAGAGGCTGACCCACGATATTGCTAACATCTGTATCATTGCTTATCTTTTTCTTATTGTTACCGTCAATACTGCCAATGAGTGTACCATTCATAGCGATATTCATGATATCATAATTGGCAAGTTTGAATGAACGCTTTACGCCATCTCCTGTTTTTTCCTTGATGGTAAACTTCACCTTGGATACAATTCGGCTCAGTCTGATGTCATTTCCGCCATTTGCGATTGTTCCTGCAGTTGTGATGTTCACCAGGTTGCCTTGCTGTACAGCACCACTCATCAAGAATGCACTTGGAATCTGAATGGTGTTAGGATTGTTACGATTGAATGTCAAAGCTTTCAACTGGTCGAGAGTGAAATTATATTCACCAGCACGGGCTTTGTCTTCATTCAAGTTAATTGGTAACTTGTTTGCTTTAACAGTACCGTTGCTGGTCTCAACTGGGTATAGACCCGTAGAGATGTTGGCTACTGCATAGATATATGATTCGCCGCTTCTTGTCTTGATGTCCCTTATTTCCTGTTTGTTAGAGCTGCTGGTACTTTGGTTCAGATTATCTGCACCTTCAATACCTTTATAGCCCTTCAAATTACCATTGCCATCAAATATATAGATGTAGAGGTTGTCGAGATGGCGCTCCTCTGCGTCTGTAGTTCGGGTGTTGACCACGATGTCTCTTGGGGAAACATCAGAATAGGCCAACGAAATGGTAACATCCTCGTTGCTCTCGCTGCCGCCCGGAAAGATGTCTTCCGAGCAACTGCTGAGTAAGAGTGCTACTCCCATGAGCAGGTATGCTAATTTCATTACTTTCTTCATATTATGATTCCTCCAATGATTTAATTAAATTCAATGTTTGTAGCAGCCTTCTCATTCCAGTTTGCTACGTAGTATTGTAAGTTGAGATCCAGGTTTGCTTCTCCAGAGAAGTAGCCATATACAACCAATTCATGATTGCGATAGGCATCTGTAATCTTAAACTCAACCGATCTTTCTGCAAGCGAAGCATTTGACTTGAAACAAATCTTGCCAGTTATGGTCTTGTCTGTCTCACGAAGATAGCTTCTCCAACCTTCCTGTACATCTTTGCTGAGACGAGTCATATAATCCTGGGCTTTTTCTCCGTTATTTCGGATATATGCCTTAGGATCGGTAACAGGGTTGATTTTGTCTGTTCCAATACCTCTGAATATCAAATTCTTGGTGAGGTAAGTGAGACCAGTAAAGCTTCCTGTCAATCCTTTAGTATCCTTTTCGGCATTTGTTGCAGCTTCTGGGAATACCGGGCTTGCTGCTGTCAGGGTCTTTCCGTTTACTTCAATCTTGGTGACGGTTACACTTTCTGTATCCTTGCCGGTCTTACGGGCAAAGAAGAAGTGGAGCTTGGAAACCGCTCTTACCAATGGAACACTTACAGGTCTGGCAGCAGCTGCGGCTGCATCGTCTGCAATGTTGTTTTTTACATTGATGTTTGTAATGACACGCGAGATTGGTAAACCAGTAGCAGGAACTTCTGTAGCCTGAGGGCTGCCATCTGTATTGATACCGAAGTTTGAGTTAAAAGTTGCAGCTTTCAATGCCTTGCGGGTCATTGTATTGCAATTGTTGCCATCCAAAACACCGATGCTTTCTGCATTGAGCAGAATATATAGGTCGATATTTTCCAGATTACCTGCCGCCTTGCGCAACAGTTTCATACTCACATTGTGTGAACCTGTGGCGTTGAGGCCGGTTTCTGCCTTGAATCCTATAGGCATCGCATTCTCATCTGTGCCGCTCTTGAAAGCCCAGACCCTGATGCTGTATATTTTCTCCTCTTCTGTTGGATTTGGGGAAGTTTCGTTTTCCTTGAGCGATTTGCTGGTACCTGCTGTTGAACCAGCAGGAGCGTAGGCTCTGGCTTGAGCTGTAGGAGTTGATACATTCAGGTTGATGTAGGTATCACTCTTTCCAGCAGCTGTATCTGTGTAACCGTCCGACATACATGCTGTGAACATCAGGGTAAGCAGCAAGGTGGGTGCCAATGCTGCTATCCCCTTCATTATGCTAGTCAGTTGATTCGCACAGATTTTTCTTTTTGCGAAATCGAACATAACTTGTTTCTCCTATCTTTTACTTATACTTTTTACTGATACTTATCTTCTGCCTTTGGCAGTCTTACTGTTTTATAGTTCTATATCTCTAAGATTAAGAACCCATCCGTTCACCTTGATTCTTGCATCCATGTGGTAGTCGGAACCTGGACTTGGAACGTAGAATACGAGGGTGTAGTGATCCTGGCGGTCGAGGTATTCCTGATCCTCCCAGCCCTTGTCGGTGCGTTCGCCGCAGAGAGCGAGGAACCATGGCAGTGAGTGGTTGAAGATTACCTTGCCTGTGCGCTTGTCGGTGATTACGATTCGCTTGTCATCGTACTCCGTGCTTTCGGTGTTGCGGGTGTTTACATCATTCTTGCGCTCGAACATTCTGGAAGAAGACAGGTCGTAAACCAGAGCCTTGTCGATTTCTTCACCTTCTACCTGGGTATTACCGCTGGAGTTTACTACCAGTTTCTCGTTGTAAGGCACGTAGGTAATTGGCTTGTTCTGTTCTACTCCGTTGGCATCCTTTACCTTGTCGCCCTTGTAGTCGAGAAGGGCAGCCGAACCCTTGATTCTTACGTCGAAGTTTTCTGCCACGAATCCCTGCTGGTCGTTATCGTAAGGAAGCATCACGATGCGGTAGGTCTTGGTACATTTCATCAGACTCAGTTTGCCGGATGTGTCCTTTTTGCCCTTGAAGTCGAGAGATGTCTGGGCGGTGTAGAGAGCGGTGAACTTCTTGTTGTTGACAGAAGCCTCTCCGTCTTTCTTTCCCATTTCCTCCTGCAGGTCGTTGATGGTAGAAACACCTGGTGTGAGTTGGGTGAAGCTGAACTCCATCTCGTCGTCACCGTCGGCTCTGCTACCTGTAGGTTTCTTGTCACGAGCGAGGCAGACGAAGGTGTATTTACCTTCCTGTAAGTCTGTGATGTCCATGCTGTGACCCGTTTCGAATTTGTCGGCTGACTGCGTATAGGTATCGAAGTATTTACCGTTTTTATCGAAAACATAGACGTTGAGGTTTTTCACTTCCTGGGAGAAGGCATCAGCGTTCTCAACATTATATGTATAATCGAACTTGAGCGACACCTTAGGTGCAGGACAATTCGACAAATCGTCTTTCATGCATGATGAAAGCGAAGAGAGTGCGATGGCTGAGATACAAACCACTTTGCAACCGTTTTTGATGATGAAATGTTTCATATCGTTTGTATTTTATTAATTCTTTTACTTATACTTATATCTAGTACTTATATCTTGTGTGCCGTAGGGCGTAAGAAGTGGGGTAGCCTTCGGCATCTTTTTTTTCTTGTTGAGTGGTGCTGATTCAGCACGATAGGGGTTCCCGCCATCTGTTGGCGGCATTATCATCTTTTTCTTTTTTAATCTCCCGGAGGCGGGGTAGCCTCCGGGAGATTGAGAGTATTGTTGTTTCAAGAATTCTCTTGAGAGTGGGGGATGGGATACATCCCCTGAGCATTCATTTTTTTCTGTTCTTACGATTGAAGAATGATTTACTTCAATTCTACATCCTGTGTGCTGAGAACCCAAGGGTTAACAGAAACCTCAACATCGAGGTAGTACATTGGCTTGTTATCGACTGGATCGCCATTAGGAACGTCTGCACCAACGTTGAAGATGGTCTTTACATTCAAACAATAAACTGTATTACGCTGGATGGTATTTGTTTTAAGCCAATTGTCTGTAATAACCTGTGAGAAGTATGTCTTACCTCCAACGAATACCTCGATAACGTTGTTCTCGCGGAACGCTGCCAACTCTGTCTCAGAAGCACCAATCTTACCATCAGCAATCTTCAACTCAGCCTTCAACTCATCTGCAGTCTTGCCACCGAAGAGGACAGGCTGATCTTTGTATGCATCATAGATAGCTTGGATGCTTCTGTAGATATTGCCATTGTAGCGATAGAATGTGCCATCTTTGCAGTCAGGAGTATCAGTGAACTTAGTCTTATCCAATGCTACTGTATATTCGAAGTACATAGTAGTAGGAGTTTCACCTGTGTTCTCAAATACATAGTTCATTTCTACCATTCCAAACCACTTTTCAGCATTCTCAGTTTTGATGTCATGCTTGCCACCTAACTCTGCTTGTTTCTGCATGTATGTGAATCCTGTAGCAGTTGTAGGAATCTGGAGAGCAGCCCATGACTCACCCCAATTCTGCATGATGTATGTCGTGTTAGCCAAGTTGGTGATAGCATAGTTAGTCAAAGTGATGCTCTCTACCTTTTCCTTTGCATCAGCGATAGCCTTCTTCTGTAATGCTGTAGCACCCTCTGGAACAGCTCCATTGATTGCTGAAACTGATGTTGGCTTGTCGATGCGAGCTGTTATGCGGTCAAGCTGAATAGGCTTATTAAGCGTTGCAGGTGTCTCCTTGTTGGCTTTTTCGAATGTTACAGTATACTCGTCTGCACGAGATTTATTATCGTTCTGGTTGAACATAGCAAACTTATTTTTTGTTGCATAGTCGCCAGCGAAACCTGTTGCAGAAGTTAAAATGGCTGTATTTGCCCATGGTGCATCATTTGTTGTATTAGCCAGGAAATATACCTTACCTGTTGGCGGAATTAAAAAACCGCCTGAAAATTAGTATATTTTTATG
>ERZ791912.1487-NODE-1487-length-10719-cov-114.202926_pt1 | contig 10719 bp, 5 predicted proteins | sample MGYA00510141_ERZ791912 | MGnify/ENA primary metagenome ERZ791912 (study PRJEB30046, sample SAMN00792082) | human gut metagenome | study: EMG produced TPA metagenomics assembly of the A metagenome-wide association study of gut microbiota in type 2...
TCGGATTAGGATACATCTACAGCCCATACAAGCTCTACGGAAGATGTGACAAATGCCTTGACAAGGACCACCGCAACTATGTAGGTCCAACTAAAGCCGCCCTTTCCCTGATATACGCATTCTAGGAACAATATCACCGAGATAGCGAAAAACAAAATCAAACCCTCTTTTACAAGATGAAGAATATGAAGAAAATGAAGCTTTATGCGGTCATTTCGCCCCTTTGCATTCTGTTTGCACAGAGCGCACTGACTGTCCAAGCCCAGAAGATAGATGATTCGCAGCTACGGTTGGCCGGAGGCAAGATCTTGATAGACAGCGTCTTGACACAGAAGAAAAGCGACAGTCTCAAGGTTGCTTTCCGCCTTCATCTCGATAGTCTGCAGCTCAAATCAGAGCAACAGTTAGTTTTCACTCCGCTTATTGCCGGAGAAGATACCATCGCCCTGAATCCCATTATCATCAATGGCAAAAACCAGAACATCAGATACCTGCGCAAAAGCAGCAAACTGAAAAACAGCCAGGCAGTGGTAGTGAGACGCAGGAATGATACCGAGCAGCAGGTGCTCTTCTCACAGACCCTTCCCTACAGGAAGTGGATGAAGGCTTTCAACCTCTCCATGACGGAAGACCTCTGCGGATGCGGCAACATGATGGATCAGGATACCACGCTGATGGCTAACATCCAGCCGACACCGAGAATCAGTCGCGACCATTACGTGAAGCCAAAGGCTGAAGCCATCAAGGTGAGAGCCGAAAAGGGTGAAGCTTACCTGAGCTTCAAACTCAACAAGAGCGATATCCTTGCCGACTTCCGTGAAAATGCCACAGAGCTGAGAAAGATTACATCCACCATCGATCTTGTAAAGAACGACAAGGATGTGAGCATCACCAATATCGATATTCATGGCTATGCGTCGCCGGATGGTCCTTACGACAACAATGTGCGACTCGCCAACAACCGTGCGGCTGCCCTGCGCAATTATGTATGCAATCTCTACACTATCGATAAAAAGCTCTTCACCTATCACGCCACCCCAGAAGACTGGGAGGGATTCAAGAAGAAGGTGGAAGCAAGCAACTTAGCCGATAAGTCTGCCATCCTTGCCGTTGCCAACTCATCCTTGGCACCCGATGCAAAGGACCAGAAAATCAAGAAGCTTTATCCGGCTAGCTATCGCTACATCATGAGTGAGATTTATCCTCGTTTGCGCCACAGCGACTATACGGTAACCTATACCGTTCGTCCTTTCGACATTGAGGAGGCAAAGGTAATCTTGAAGACCAAGCCTCAGCAGTTGTCATTACAAGAGATGTATCTGGTGGCACAGACCTATGAGCCTGGTTCTCCAGAGTTCAACGAGGTATTTGATATTGCCGTCCGTCTCTTCCCTGATGATGAGACAGCCAATCTCAATGCCGCCTGCACAGATTTGCAGAAGGGCGACCTCGTAACTGCCGAGAAACATCTTGCCAAGGCAGGAAACTCGAAGGAGGCAGAGCGCATCAGAAAGATCTACGAGGAAATGAAGGCGGAACAATAAAAGTAATAACTAACAATAAAATCACATCAATCATGAGAATTAAACATTTCTTTGGATTGGCAGTTTTGGCTGCTATGACTGCTAGTTGCTCTAGCAACAACGATTTAGTAAATGGGGGCAATGGCTCTGGTGAGGTTGAGAATGGTACTGCGTATGCTTCATTCAAGATCAATCTGCCTACAACAAGTGGTACTCGTGCAGACGATCCTAAGCAAGGTACACCTTCATTTGATCCTGGTACAGCAGCTGAGTATGAGGTTAAGAATGGTACCATCCTTATCTTCGATGCTAATACAGATCAGTTTGTTACAAGTGCCGACCTTGGAAACATGAATCCTTGGACAAAGGAAACGGAAAATGGTGTTACAACTGCAGCTATTGCTACTGTAAAGCTTGAAAATGTATCGGTAGATGGTAACTATAACGCACTGGTTCTCCTCAACAATAATACTGATGATGATGCTACTAAGAAGGTAGCATTGCCTACTACTACCGAAACTTATAAAGATTGGAGCAAGGATCCTTCAAAGGCTAATGCAGGCAATTATGTTTCTACAAAAGGCATCTTTATGGCAAATGCTCCGAAGTATATTGATGAAACATCAGAGCCTACAACTCTTGTAAAGGTTAATAATGTTTGCGCTTCACCTGAGGAAGCTCAGGCAAAGACTGCTACTACAATTTACGTAGAGCGTGGCTTGGCTAAGGTTACAATGAACGACTTTACTACAGGTGGTTACTCTATTAGTGGTGGAACATACGATGGTGGCACAGTGGAGATAAAGAAATGGCAGCTCGACGTAACCAATAAGTCTACATACCCGGTTCATCAGATTGGTGATTTGTCTTCGGCTACTACGGGTTTTGCCGATATATGGAAAACAGATCGTTTCTTTAATGGAACAAATACTGGCTTCAAGCGTGTATATTGGGGCGTAGATCCTAACTATAATGATGCTCAATATAAGACTTTGGCAAACTGCAAGAAAGCCTTCAACATGATTAAAAATGAAGAAGTTACGGGCGACGCAGGTGAAGCCAATCCTCAGTATTGCCTTGAGAACACCTTCAACCTTGACAACATGAAGCAGGGTCAGACCACACGTGTTGTGTTTAAGGCTGTCTTCACTCCTAAGGACTTTACAGGTACAGAAACATTCTACAAGATTGGTAACAACACCGCTATTTGGAAAGAAGCTGATCTTAAACAACAGATTAGGACAGTTGCTCTCACAGCTATGGATATTACAAATGCTGAAGAGCAGAAAAAATATGATGTAGACCTTACTAAGGGCTCAAACATTAGCGGTGTAGCTGGTCAGCATAAAATTACTGCAGATAATATTACCTACTCAGGCGAAGCTACTTCATCAAAGGTTGATAAGGATGTTGTTAACACAATCAACGAAAAGCTTGGTTTGTCAGATAAAGTCGGTATCTCTACATACCTCAATGGTGAGGCTTACTACATCGCCCGCATCAAGCACTTCAACGAGTTGACTCCTTGGACACCTGGTACTGGTTATGGTACAGACAACAACGCATTCCTCGGTCGTTACGGTGTGCTCCGCAACAACTGGTACGAGCTTTCTGTAAACAAGGTAAGCGGTCTTGGCTATCCTAGCGTTCCAGAGGTTAAGCCTACTGTTCCAGACGACGAGAACGATCAGTACATCAACGTCAGCGTAAAGATCCTCGACTGGGCTAAGCGTTCACAGAGCATTGATTTGTAATAGCGTAATAACAACGAAAGGCGGAGCTTAGGCTCCCGCCTTCGTTAAAACATACGAGTTGTGTTTTCTGCTTCACCATAGTGGAAGCTAGAAACACAACCTGATATTCTGAAACATTATATTGATAATAACCAAAAAGCATCATGGCAAACAAAAAGTTACATAGTTGGATCAAGAATATACGCATGGAATGGGGATTCGACAGCTTAGCTGCTATCAGCCGTACCGCTGTTTTCGGAACCATCGTCGCTCTCGGCAGTATGCTCAGCAGCTGCAACGACTTGATGCACGATGACCTGCCCTCTTGCGATATGGGAGTTGACCTGCAGTTCAAGTACGACTACAACGTGCAACGTGCCGACATGTTCAATGATCATGTAGGCGGAGTTAGCGTGTTCATATATGATCAGCAGGGTAAATTCATTACTCGCCAAGATGCCTACAACAGTGCAACATCGCAGCCGCTGAAAGACCATAACTATACCATGCGCCTGAATCTGGAACCGGGCAAATATCGCTTCGCCACCTTCGCCTTTCAGAAGAAATACGAAGAAACCCGTACGCATAATGGAGCAAGATTCCAAATCGCCATTCCCCAGGAAGGCAGCGACATCAAGGATTTGAATGTAAGGCTCGACCGCACCAGTCCGAATCGCCAGAATGCCCAAAGCCATGACGGCAACGACCCGGAGGATAATCCAGCTGTCGTAGAGAATCAATCTCACCCACTCGACACACTCTGGCTGGGACTCAGCGACCATCTCGTAGAAGTAAAAGACTTACAGGTAACAAAACATACCATCAGCCTCGTCAGAGATACCAAGCAGCTCACCGTCCGACTGCACCAGCTCAACGAGCCTACCAACATCAATGCCGACGACTTCAGTTATCAGATAACCGATGCCAACGGCTACATCAATTACGACAATTCTCTCCTCCCAGACGAGGAGTTGACATACACCCCATACAAGACCTGGACCACCGAGTTCACCACTCCGGAGGGTACCGTACAGGAGCGTACCGCTCACGCCGCCCTGATGTTCTCCCGCCTCGTGTTGCATCCAGTAACCGAGAACGAAAAGAATGCGATACTGAGCATCTGGAACAATAAGACGGGCGAGGAGGTGGTCCGCATCAACCTAGCCGATTGTCTCGCCCAAGGCAGAGGAGCCTTCGAGAACATGAACTATTCGGCACAGGAGTTCCTGGATAGAGAATACGACTACAAGCTCGACTTCTTCCTCAAAGGCGACCAGTGGCAGTATATGCAACTCGGCATCTCCATCCTCGACTGGAGCAAGCGCATACAGCGTGCCGACTTATAATCGTAAATCATTCATCGAGATGGAAGCATCGAGATGGAATAAGTAAAAGGTAAAGTTATCATGAGAAGATTTCATATCTATATAGGTTTCATAGTTTGGTTGTTGACTAGTTTATTTGCAGTTAGTTGTAACGACGAGTTGGAGGGTAACGGATATACCCCCAACTCGTCAAGCAACCTGCACGTGCTGGTACCAACCGTGCTCAGCAGCCGCGGCATCAATCCCGACGATGCTTCCGGCCTTCCTACCTATAATGCTACGGTAGATGAATGCCAGATCAACGACCTGACCCTCTATGCTTTCCCTATAGAAAATGAAGGCAAGCTCCTGGTAGAGACGCTCCCTGCCCCATTGGCTTCGATGATGCTGGAGCAGCATGTAGCTAACTATCAGCTCAATATCGAGCCGGGCACTTACCATATCTATGTGGTTGCCAATATGAACAAGGTGTTGAGTGGTAAGACTATCCAAACTGAAGATGATCTCAAAAAAATAGTACTGAGTTATGGCGTTGGAACAGAACCGGGAATGCCGGTTTCTACAAACATCCCGATGATTTATGAGCCAAAGGATGTAAACGGTACTATCATCGATACAAAAATAGAAAAAGGTGGTGATAAATATACAGAGGTGGCAGCTAACCTGAAGTTTACATGCGTAAAGGTTAAGCTCAATCTCATTATGGACCCAACTACGAGCGATAATCTTTATGACAAGAGCTATAGCATAACAGATATTGTTGCAAAGCAGCTTTCTCCATCTACCCATTTATTATGGGATGGTAAGTTTACCCAGACAGATGTTTCTTCAGAATATGCTGCAGGTATGGATAAAACCATTTACAGTAGTTCATCTACTGGCGAAGCTAGCACAGGGCGTTATTATCAGAATGGAGAATACACCTTAAATGAAGCTAACAAAGATGTAGCTAACGAAGATGTTGTGAAAATCGATGATGCTTATAAGGATAAGGGTACACTGAAGCCTACGAACTTTAAGCAGTGGCTTTTTCAAGGTACTTACTATCTGCCAGAGCGTTATATCTCTAAGGTAGAGGAACAGTCGGTATTGAAGATTAACGGTATGGTTAATAGCAGCAACAAGAATCAATATACCATTAAGTTGGGACATAAGCAGAACGCATCAGATGCTCTGCCTACATTCCCTCGTGGCACCTATTATGAAATTACAGGTAAGCTGAAGAGCTATGGTGATATGGATCTTGACTGCGATGTGAAAGTGGACGACTGGAAGCCAGTAGAAATCAATGCCGATTTCTACCATACTACTTTATGGGTTAACAAGACCAAGGCTGAAGTCTCTTCTACAAAGAGTGATACCATCTCATATAAATCAAGCGAAACAACTGTAGACTTTGGCTGTATTGACTCAAAGATTGTTGGTGAAACAAATAAAGATATTATCGTCGTAACAAAAAGAGATGGCAACAATATCATCTTTGGTATCAATCCAGAAATACCAATAGATCAGTTCGAAAAGGATCGGACAACAGGAAAGAGAGAAGGAACCGCTAGAGTTTACTTACAGGCAAACAACATCAAGAAGTATATTAATGTACACTATGATGTTACTCCTTATTTTAAGGTGAGTCCAAAGAACGTAGTTATCTATTGGGCTAAAGATCCTGACGGACAGCAGGTTTTAGAGAAACACTTTGTGGTAGAAACCAATTTGGGTGGATTGAAAGCATATCAGAACATCAATGGTACGCTAACAGAAAAAACTTCCGGTTCTATAGCACAAGTTGGTGAGGCACCTTCTCGTCTGGAGATAAGTTATGATAATAATCCTGATGCAGATGGAAAATATCTGATGAAGGTAAGGGAAACCAAAGATCCTAAGACGACTACGGTTTATAACTTCACGCTTTCGCCGCAGAATCAGATTTCTGGCGACGAGATTGCTTCACAAGAAGTTACGGTTACTGTTAAACCGGAGTTCGGTCCTTATCGTATCTACATGCGAGCTATCAATAATATATGTAACTGGGATGGTAATGAAAACAACACCGCTAATCTAGGTATCTTATTTGCAGAACAAAAAACAGAATATACTGGAAAAAACGGCAGTGATAATGATAGCTATAATTTCAATTGGTATGATGGTTGGACTGATAAAGATGTAAGTAAAGACGAAAAAAATGAAGATAATAAACGTATTCAAAATGGTAGACATCATATGTATATGTATACACAGCTTGGTGAGAATGATGAGAATAGTACTACCGTTAAAGATGACGCATATGTATGGATATTTTCAGAAAAATTCCCTGGTGACCAAATGACAGGTGACATAAATAATGCTGGATGGTATTATAAAGATATGCCATTTAATGCATCTAGCAAGTATACAGATAAGAAAGCGACAGGTACAAAGCAAATTAAACCAGGTCAAACGCTAGTTATATTTGGTACTGGCGAGAATGTTGGCGATAATAAGGATGGTTGTACTCCACACCGTTTTCCTCATGCCATGGACCCAGGTATTCCTTTGTTCAACTACGAAGATCGTGAAGGCTGGTATCTCTATGACCCTACCTGCATTCCAAATTATCGAGTATATGATGACAAGCCGACTATTATAAATGTTGACTATGTGATATATACTAAAAGTGAAATTACTCGATGGAAAATCAATTTTGGAAAGAAGAATAAATCATTCGAATCGTATACTTTGGAATGTAACTCTGATAAGTTCAAGAAAAAAAGCGAAGATGTTGGAAATGGTTGGAAACGTACAGTTCTCAGTTTCAAAGCACCTAAGGGCGAATACGAAAAAGCAATAATGGTTAGCATTGGTGAAAACAATGATCATATGCTCTTCGGTGGTGACAGCTACCCATGCATCTACGATGCAGATGCCAAACAATACCAGATATTCGGCTATTACGATGGTAGCAGCTGGCATGAAGGCAAACCGTCAGGAGTTTCTAAATAGTAAAGATAGAAAATTTAATGATGACAAGAATAAAGACTTTAATGATATGGATAGGATTGCTCTTAAGCCTTGCATCATGTAAGGACTCTTTAGAGGCAATTACTCTCGGTGGGGACGAACTCCCTACCGAGGGAGTTACGCTGAGCATACAATTGCCTAATTTCACTCCTCAGGAAATCTCAACCCGGGCTGGAGGCGAAACAACAGAGAGCATCAATTCTCTTTGGGTTATATGCTATGATGCTTCTGGCAAGTATCTAGGAAAGCAGGATTGCACAGCCTCGTATACGAATGCGACTGCCGATGCTGACGGATATAGAAAAATCAACATGAATCTTCCTAAAGGTACAGAAACGGTACATTTGGTTGCCAACGTTCCTGGCTTGACAGAAGCACAGGCTGCAAAGCTTGACGCGATGAAAGTTATCACCCCAGATTTATCCAAGCCAATCTGTTGGGGTGCAGCTACACTTAGCAATCTGATAAAAGACAGCAAGATTTCACTAACCCGTCAATGTGCAAAGATTACATGCACGGTAGATGCAGCCGTAAGTGATTTCGAAATCACAGACCTTCATGTATGGCATTCTGCCAGCAAAGGCTCTATTGCGCCAGCTAAATACGAAGAATCTACCAATGAAAAATTGGCAGAAACTACAGATCTAATGGATGACACCAAACATATTGCTGGCGGTTCTGCTGCTGTAGTTGCAGTAAATGAAACTTCTGCAGGCAAGGCTGACATCATTATCAAGGCTAAATATAAGGGTAAAGAAGGCTTCTATAAAGTAGCCCTCTATAAAGATGCCAGCAAAACTGCACAATACGATATGGTACGTAACCACAACTATATCGTGAAGGTTATATCTGTAAACGGTGCGGGCTATGCGACTGAAGCTGAAGCATTAAAGGCTGAGCCAGAAAATCGTCTGAAGGTAACCGTGGTAGATGACAACCCGGAGATTGTTGATATGATAGCCTGCAAAGACTACGAACTGGGTGTTTGTGGTACACAGACTGTTGCAGCTACAAATGGAAAAAATCTTACTATCAATGCTCCTATCACTTTGGTTACAAATCTTAAAGCTGAGAATACAACAGATAATAATCTCTATAAGGTTGAAATTAGTAGCGATGCACAATCGTGGATAACTGGATATACACCACAAAGCAAGTCCACCACAACACCAACAAGTCCTGATGAATCGGCACCATCAGGAACCAAGTTTGTTCTCAACCTCACATTGACTGTAAACAACAAATCGGAGGACCCTCGGGAAGGTACGATTACCATCACTTCCGGTGACTTGAAAAGAACCATCTTGATTCATCAGGAAGGTTACGACTTTAAACGTGATGATGATCGAATGGTTGTCATGAATTACAATGGTACTACTCATGATAATTACTTTGCTTGGCTTGATTCAGAAATGCATGGTGTTAAACCTAGCGAGAATAAGGTCGATAATCAGGAAAAGACCAGAAACCAGGGCTTACACTTCAGCGTAGGAGATAATAAAATCTATTATCTGATTCCAAAGAAACCTGGTGACCAAGTCGTGAAGAAATCCGATAACATCAGTTATTCTGAGAAAACTTACAATGGCACGGACCATTTTGAAGTTAGATTGATCAACAGCACCAATAACTACGATTTATGGACAGACGAAGAAGGTTTTGTCATCAAGAATACTGAAGATGCTGCTCATCCGATTACCATCAAATACCCGATCTATCATACTGGTGTATTTGGAGAAATAAAAAATCTGGAAAACGAACAGTTGGGTGAAACAATAACAGGTTGGTTCTACTACGAAGTAGTAAAGGTTCTGGTAAATGAAACATCTGAAGATGGTAAAACTACCACGAACAAAAAGCCATACTATATGTTAGACCGCAACCTGGGAGCATCCAACAGCGATTTCTATTCGCCAGGTTCTGCCAAGATTGCCAATGACAAAAGATCGATAGGTGGATATTTCAAGATATCAAATGGTAAAAGCAGTAACACCTATATTGACAAGTATGTAATCGGCAATTTTAGAGTACCAAAGGGCAACGAGCTAGAGGCTATTGCAGATACTGCAAAAATTGATCCGTTGACAACATCTACAGGTGAACTGTATTATTGCACTCGCATCAAGACAGAGAGTCCTTCACAGAAGGATTACATCTATATTCCTATCAGCGGATATTACGAGAGCAACAGCTTCAAGGATGAATATCACGCAAATCTGTGGAGCAAGTCTTTGTTGTCGGGCTATCAGGGCTTCAGTGAAAGCAGTAAAGAATATGGCTTCTGGTATATCTACCTAGATATATATAATAAGATAAAGACTATCACAAATACCCGTTTCGTTCAGGGATATGATGGTAATAGCACCGGCCGCTACAAGGCGATGCCTATCCGCTTGATATACGTTCCACAAACATAAGATAAGTGATAAATACAATAACATCTTTTACTTATATATAAATAAAGTATAAAAACAGCTGTTTTAAAAAGAAGGGTTGGGCTTTCGGGAGAAAGTCCAGCCCTTCGTTTTGTTAGGATACTCCTCACAAGGAGTCAAGGCGACAAAGAGAGGTCATCATGATAGTACTGACGGGTGGTAAAGACGCATCCATCGCTTATTGCCTCACTACGGCATTATATTGCCCTTTACCAGGGCAATATCGTGCCATTGCCAGGCACAAAACGATACGTCGGGAGAGAAAATCCCCACTCTCTTTTTTACTCTTCACCCTTCACCAAATCGTCTGAAACCCCGATAAACACTGGGGTTCCGAGAGGTGAAGAGTGGCGCACCACTCTTCACCACTCTTCACCCACTCTTCACCTGGATATTTTTATTCATCGGATTACGCTGAGTTAACAGAGCATTCTTGCTCCACGGATTACGCACAGAATTGAAACGGAAGCTCGACCTATTCGGTCTGTAGAATAACGCAGATTTTCCAGGTGAAGAGTGGGTGAAGAGTGGTGGTAAGCGGCTCCGGGTGAAGAGTGGTGAAGAGTGGTGAAGAGTCGAGCGCACTCTTCACCCTACCAAAGCAACTCATACACAAACACTTACGTCACTCCGGTGAAGGGTGAAGAGTGCTTTTGAAAGTGGCTTGCAGTTTCGACGGATTTGCAATCCGTCGTATAAAAAGGTT
>ERZ791912.1497-NODE-1497-length-10658-cov-72.377063_pt1 | contig 10658 bp, 9 predicted proteins | sample MGYA00510141_ERZ791912 | MGnify/ENA primary metagenome ERZ791912 (study PRJEB30046, sample SAMN00792082) | human gut metagenome | study: EMG produced TPA metagenomics assembly of the A metagenome-wide association study of gut microbiota in type 2...
TCTTTCTTTATGTTTGCTAAGAGAAGCGATTTCTCAAAAGCGAGTGCAAAAGTACTAACTATTTCCGAAACTGCCAAATGTTTCGAGGAAAAACTTTCATTTTTAGCCATATTTTAACAGTCTTAAACATTTAGGAGACCTTAATATGCCATTTCTCATTAATATATATATACGCATATATACGCATGACACATACATACGCGTTACGTGCACCTGTGCATGCACAATTACCTAAAGTGCATATACAGATGATCATCCCCATACATGCATAGATGAATGAATACATGCATAGATGAATAGGTGAATTTACATACACAGCTACTTGTACATGAGTCATAGCGGTAATAAAACTCCAGCACTGGCTGAAGCCCCTCCATTCAAGCAAAAAATCTATACTTTTCAAAATGTAAAGAAATCACATATCTACGAAACCGTTTACCAAAAACTACGAAACCGTTTACCTAAATCTACGAAACCGTTTACCTAAATCTACGAAACCGTTTACCTAAATCTACGAAACCGTTTACTTCGAGCTTTGTAACTTATTGAAAATCAATATGTTGAAATTTCCGTAATTATAATAATAATCTAATTTATAATTATAAAAAGAAATTTACTTTTTTGAAGGAAAAATATAAAGTACTGATTACTAGATACTTATAAGAAATCAGGTAAACGGTTTCGTAGATATGACAAGAGAGCAATGTAAAAATTACTTGTGTTTATCAGGCTTTTTAAGCATTTCCGCCCGGCAAATTCAGAAATATAAAGACTAACATGCAACATATCAATAAGTTAGCGTAAACCAGGTAAACGATTTCGTAGATATAGAGGCTTTCATTGAGCATGAAGGCATCTATGAAACCGCTTATCTATATCTACGAAACCATTTACTTTAATAGATACAACAACCTGATAATCAACATAATAAGGAAGTAATTATATATATAATAAACCCATCTTTTAATTATGACATATTTTTATGCTCGAAAGCAAAAAACATAATACGTTGAATATCAGTTGGTTAGTAAATACAAGGTAAATGGTTTCGTAGATATGCAAGCTTTTCCTACCATGATATCTACGAAACCATTTACCTGGAATGATATAAACATCTGATAAACAGAGATATAGCGAAACATTTTTTTTGTGTTCTTTAAGAGTACTGTTTTTACATTTAAACGATTTTTGCGTTTGTAAAGTATTGAAATATAGAATGTTAGGTGTCTTGTGGTAAATGGTTTCGTAGATATAGCCCAAAAAAGTCGCAAATAAGAGCTATATAAAGCTATAATAAAGCCATATAAGCCATATTTGCGACTCTTTATAGGTTTACCCCTCGTAGAAAGTTGGAGCGAAGGAGCCTACACATTTAAAGTATTCCTGGGCAACTTTCTCCACTCCCAGTGTTTTGAGTAATTCAAAGTCTTCTTTTGAAGCCTTGACGCAGAACCTCTGATTTTTCATGCCGAGGAATTTCACCCTCTTGAGTAAGGCTGCTTGTGAAGGATCAATTATCATGGAGAGGAATTCTTTCCATTTGTCCTCCCCACCCTTTTCCATTTCTATCTTTGAATTTTCTGTCGTTGCTACATGGGCAAACAAGTCGCCCATTACAGGCTCCTTGCTCTGAGGCAGTCCTTGCTTATCCTTATCCAAGACATTGCCATTGATATGGGCTTTTCCCAAAGCAGTTCTCTTGATTTTGAATATCAGTGCTTCTGGATTGCCTCTTGACTGTCCCCTCTTATATACGGGGGTACAGTCGGTGAACATGATATCAACCTTGTCTTCCTTGCTTAATTTGGCAAAATCTTCCTGCACCGCATCCAATACTTGCTTTTTAAACTGCGAGAATTTCGGATACTGTTCTTCTATAACAGTTCCGTCTTCTGCAATTTTAGCCATGCCCAGGTATTCCTTCAATTGCATGAATGGCACCTTTATGGTCATTTTCCCATTGTTTATTCCCATTTGGCGCAGTAAGAACAGATATATCCTTGGAGTGTTCTGCCTGCTTGCATATCGTGCAATCAAGGCGATGTGATGGATGAATCCTTGGCTCATGTCGAAGGCATATTTGGCAACAACTGGGTCAATCTTCAGCTCAACCTCTCCTTTAGACCTGTCGTATGTGACACCCTGCTTGGTGGTATAACCATTGGTTACGATATCTTCTGTTATGTTAGAAAAGACGTGCTGTATGACGGCCTTGCCATCTATCTTGATCCTGACGCTGAAGTCCAGAAGCTCCTTCAGGGTTTTGCGCAGATCCTTATAGTGGCTTGATTCAATACCTAATTCATTCAACTTCAGTTTGATTTTAGGTACATTCATGGCAACATGTTCTTTATCTACTTCAAACATATAGTCTGAGCGCAGATTACCTTTCTCACGCTTTTCGTTGAAGAATCTCGTTACATATTCCTGTAGATGCGAGCTTACGCAAAACAATATATGCTGTTGTGCGAGCGTACATTGTTTATCTATCTTTGTGAAGCTGAATGGAGTATTAATCCATTGTTCACCTGCATTGGGCTTTGCTATTTCCTTTTTTTTATCTGCCATATCCGGTATCTTGTCTAAATGTACTTATGCTCTATATAAGTACTTATATTCTATATATTTGTTGCAAAAGTAAGTAAAATACCTGATATTAGAAAATATATCTACCTTTTTTTTATGTGAAGAGACAAAATCTTCAAGTTTTAACAAAAATATGACACATGTTTTGCATGCCATGCCTCCAGTTGCAAGCCTCCAGTTTACCATGCCTCCAATTGATCGGCAATTTCGGGCATTTTATCCTTGGAGAACACAGGATTCTTGCCTTCCTTCTTCTGCTGGCGATAGTCTTGCAGCAGGAAAACGGCCTGGCGGGATAGCAAAACGATGGCCACTAGATTGCAGAGAGTAAGAAGCGCCATCGTGATATCAGCAAAGCTCCATGCAAAATCCAATGATACCACAGCACCAATCATCACCATCGCTGCCACGGCAAGGCGATAGATGAATACGCCCAGTTTGGAATCCTTGATATATCTCACGTTTGTCTCGCCATAATAATAGTTGCCGATGATGCTACTGAAGGCAAAGAGCCATATCATCACAGCCACGAAAGGATTGCCGATGCTTCCTATCTCATGGGTCAGGGCATCCTGCGTGAGCTGGATACCATTGGATGCTGTGACGTCTACCCCACTCACCAGGATGATGAATGCCGTGCAGGAACATACTACCAGGGTATCCGTAAACACGCCCAGTGCCTGGATGAGTCCCTGCTTCACCGGATGGCTCACCGTGGCCGCCGCAGCCGCATTAGGAGCACTACCCTCGCCTGCCTCATTGCTGAACAGGCCTCGCTTGATGCCCTGTATCACTGTTACACCAAGCACTCCGCCCGCTGCCTGATTGAATCCGAAGGCGTTCTCCACAATGGTAAGCAGCACCCGAGGCAGGCAGGTGATGTTCCAGATTACTACGCCCACGGCTATCAGGAGATAGATGATTGCCATCACTGGAACCACCGTGGAAGAAAACTTAGCCACTCGCTGGATACCGCCGAAGATGATGAGCAGCGTGAGCAGCGTGAGCATGATGCCCATGGTGGCAGGATCGATACCGAAGGCCTTCTGCCATGCCAGACAGATGGTGTTGCTCTGCACGGAATTATAGGCAAAACCGAAGGTGATGATCATCAGCACGGCAAAGAGGATACCCATCCATCCCTTGCCCAATCCATACTTCATATAATAGGCAGGTCCGCCATAGAAGGAAGTCTTGCCCTTGCGCTTGTAAAGCTGGGCAAGCGTAGATTCTATGAAGGCTGATGCGGAACCCAGCAAAGCCAGCACCCACATCCAGAACACGGCTCCCGGACCACCGACGCTGATGGCTGTGGCCACACCCGCAAGATTACCCGTACCGATTCTGCTTGCCAGTGCCACCACGAATGCCTGGAAGGATGAGATGTGCTTCATCTCTCCATCCACCTTCACATCCATCGACAGCTCATCCTGCCCTATCTCGTCTGGCTGAACCTTATCGGGATGGAGCAGCAGCCTCACCATCTCCCTGATGAGACGAAACTGAACGAAACGGGTTCGCCAAGTGAAAAACACGGCACAGCATATCAAAACGGCAATGATGATATACGACCAGAGAAAATCGCTAACCTGAACAAAGATGTTCTGAATTGAATCTATCATTTTTTATCTGCTAATTTATCTGCTAAATATCTGTATATATTATCTTTCCGGCTGCAAAATTACTAATTTTCTCTCAATAAACGGGCCATAATGGGCAATAATCGGAGGAAATAGCTTATAATTTTGTCGCAGATACTTAGTTCAGCCATCTGAAGGCATACTTTTCATGCGTTTTAAAGCCCTTTTTAGAAGTCTGCAAACATGTTTGCATGCTTGCATGTTTGTTTGCAAGCATGTTTGTTAACCTACATGTTTGCATGTTTGTTAACCCGCATATTGAAAGCATTTATACTGAAAACCAATATATTAGTAATTCTGCAAACATGTTTGCATGCTTGCATTCAAACATGTTTGTGTGTTTGCATGCAAACATTTCGGCATATTTTCTTGGTTATTTCAATTAATTCATGTACCTTTGCACGCAGTTTAATATTTAAAAGTCAAAGACATGGAAAATAAACTGAAAATGATCTTGGCTATCGTCAATAATAAAGGTGGCGTAGGCAAAACAACAACAGTGCAGAATCTTGCCACTGGCATGTTACGGAAGGATAAGAATCTAAGAATCCTCGAGATAGACTTGGATCCTCAGTGTAACTTAACTCTTCTGAATCATGCGCCAGAAGATTGTGCCACTGTTTTTGATTCGATGATAGCCTGCAAGGGGTTGCCCATCTATAAAAATGGGGTAGGGGTGTATTACGTTCCAGGTTCTGCCAAGATGCAGGATGTGGATCCTTTCCTGCAGAACACGGGTGCACCACGCCAGGTATTGGGAGCTTGTCTCAACAGCGACTGCATGGATTTCACGGGCGAAGGCATCGGCAATCCTATCGACTATTTCGACTACATCTTCATCGACTGTCCGCCAGCCCTGTCACAGTCTACCTATAATGCCATGGTGGTAGCAAGTCATCTGCTGGTTCCGGTACAGATGGAAGGACTTTCAGTAAATGGTTTGGCGGCAGTGCTGGCAGCCATGGAGGAGGTGAAGAATGGAAGGTTTGCCCTGAACAAGGAACTGGAGCTTCTGGGCCTGTTGCCTGTTATGCTGGATGAGCGCCCACGCATCGTGCGTTCGGCAATGGAATATCTTCGGGAGAATTATGGCGAGAAGGTATTGTCGCATGGAATCCGCCGCTGCGTCAAGGTGAACGAGTCGCAGACAGAAATGACAGATCTCTTTCATTATGCGCCTTATTGCTCGGCAGCCATAGACTATGAATTGGTTATTAATGAATTGTTTAATATCTAGACAAATTAGGAAAAATGGGAAAGGATTTTCATGCAGCTTTCAGTAATATGAATAAAGCTGTTCGCCCAGGTGTTGGGCAGTCTGCAGTTGTGCAGCCAGGTATAACTCAGTCAGGTGTAGCACAGCCTGGCGTTGTGCAGCCAGTAGGGGAGGCGGATAAAAAGAAGGTAACTCAGGCAGAGAAGAGGAAATCGATGCATGGAGTTCAGACATATCTGTCGGACGAGGAATATGAACAGCTTATGCTGACGAAGGCTAGAACCAAGAAGAAATACGAGGATATCCTTCGGGAAGCATTGGTACAGTATATGAATAATCTATAGTCTGTTTGCTTTCAAACATGTTTGCATGCAAGCATGTTTGAAAGCAAACATCTTTTCGTTATCTCTCCATCTTGGTAGGTTGTAATAGCGTTTATTCCGCTACGAACGGCAAAAAAACTGCTTCGTAGCGAAATAAACGCTATTTTCTTTCGCTATTTCCGAAATTAGTAGTATATTTGCAGTACTAATAGGGAATGATTATGTGTGAAATAATAGGTAGAAAAAAGGAAATAGCAGAATTGAAGCGCTACTATGAAAGTGGTAGGGCTGAGTTTGTGGCAGTGTATGGCCGTCGCCGTGTCGGTAAGACATTCTTGATTGATGAGGTGTTTCACGATGACATGGTGTTTCATCATACAGGACTGTCGCCTTACGACCGTCGTCGTAAGGTAACTCTGAAAGACCAGTTGCAGAATTTCTATTTCTCGCTTCTTCGTCATGGCATGGAGGATATAGCGCAGCCTAAGTCGTGGATGGAGGCATTCTTTTTGCTGGAACGTTTTTTGGAAACTTGCGATAATGGTTCCCGGCAGGTGGTGTTTATCGATGAGTTGCCCTGGATGGATACGGCACGTTCCGGTTTTCTTACGGCATTGGAGGCTTTCTGGAATGGTTGGGGCAATATGCGTCATCAGCTGTTGCTCGTAGTCTGTGGTTCCGCCACTTCCTGGATGCTTGACAATCTAATCAACAATAAAGGAGGATTGTATGGCCGTTTGACAGGAGAGATAAAACTCTCGCCGTTTACATTGAAAGAATGTGAGGAGTTTTATCAGAGCCGTGGCATCCGAATGTCCCGTTATAATATCATGCAGGCTTATATGATTATGGGCGGAATTCCTTTCTATATGAATTTCTTTAATCCTTCCTATAGTTTGGCTCAGAACATAGATGCCTTGTTCTTTTCCCGCAATGCGAAGTTGGGGGATGAGTTTGAAAGGCTTTTCAATTCTGTGTTTGATCATGCCGAGGACTGTATGAAGATCATTCGTTTTTTGGGTACCCGCCATTCTGGTTTTACCCGTAAGGAGATAGCCGAGCGTACCGGTTTGAATCCCAATGGTGATTTTACCAAGATGCTGAAGGCATTGATGGGTAGTGATTTTGTGGTGAAATATACTCCTTTCGGTTTCAGCCAGCGCGAGGAGCATTACAAGCTCATCGATTCCTTTTGCTGGTTCTGGCTTCATTTCAAGGAAAAGAAGGCTGTTAAGCAGAATGATTATTGGCAGCAGCATTTGAAGGAGAGCGATGTTGCCTCATGGCGTGGCATTGCTTTCGAGGAGGTATGTTTGCAGCATATTTCTCAGATAAAATATGCTCTTCAAATTGGTGCCGTGTCTTCGCAGGAATCTTCGCTTATAGTGAAGGGAAGCGAGGAGGCTGATGGTATGCAGATAGACTTGCTGATAGAAAGGGCTGATGATGCGGTGAATGTTTGCGAGATGAAATTCTATAAGGCTCCCTATGTAGTGACCAAGGGCTATGCTCAGGTGTTGGATAGCCGCTTGCAGGCTTTGGAAGAAAAGAATCCAGCCAAGATATTCCTCCTTACGTATGTGGGAAATTCTGAGTTGGTGAGTAATGAATACTCAGATATATTCAAGGCATCAGTAACACTTGATGATTTGTTTGTTTAACCTTACGTTTCCCCAATTTCTGGGGAATTATTCCCCACTTGTTCCCCAGTTTCCCCACTTTTGTTTGATGAGTGAAAAATGATAAGTAGCAGAAAATCAGCATAATAACATGTTTTGCCAGTTTTTGGCATGCATGTTGCAACAATACATAGCGTGTTTGAATTAGATAAATTCGTTTCTCAACATAATGACAACGCATTTTGCAGTGCGTATATATAGAAATAGGTAAGAGTAAAAATAGTTTTCATCAAGGTAAAAGTTTATATTTAGGTTTATCATTTGCATTTTATTGCATATCTTGAAAAATAGATGTAATTTTAGGTTCGGTTAATGAAAAGAGAAGTCTGCGAGCAGTGATGCTGGCAGACTTTTTTATTTCTTGTCACGCAGATATCGCAGATAATTGCACAAATTACTCATTGCATAAAGTGGAATTACATCTACATGACGAATGGCAGATAGTTTTTGCGATGTTTTCTTGCGGGTCTCGAAAAATTATCGTACTTTTGCTGCGTGATGAAAAGATATAATATATGATGAAAAGATATAACTATGATAGAAAGATATAACTATGATGAAAAGATATAACTGTATATTCATGGCGCTTGTGGCGCTAGCTTTGTTTGCCTGCCAGGGCAGAAAGACGGCATCTGGTGATGGGGACGGGGGTGATACGTTGAAGATGAAGTATGCCCGGTTGCTGACCATCGTAAGGCATGGTGAAGGGACTTATGATGAAGTGACGATAGCCAATCCCTGGAAGGCTGGCACCCTGCTGCATCGCTATATCCTCGTGCCGAAGGGCAAGGAGGGGGATGAGACCGTGGCGCAGCTTGCCAGGCGCAGGGCATCGGGCGTAAGATGCGTCACGGATACCGTGCGCACACCCGTAGAAAGCAGTGCCGTATTCATGGCTCCGCATTGCCAGCTGATGTATGAGTTGGGTGTGGGGAATGCCATCCGTGGCGTATGCGATCTGGATTATATCAATATTCCCGATATCAGGAAGCGCGTATCATCATCCTCTGTTGTGGATTGCGGTTCCAGTATGGCTCCCGACCTTGAGCGCATCATCGCCCTGAAGCCCGAGGCAATCCTCGTATCTCCTTTCGAGAACAGTGGCGGATATGGTAAGCTCGATAAGCTTCGCATCCCCCTGATAGAAGCAGCCGACTATATGGAGACATCGCCATTGGGCAGGGCAGAGTGGATGAAATTCTATGGCATGCTCTTTGGCAGCCGTCAGGCAGATTCGCTCTTTGCCGGTATAGAAAAGGAATATCAGTCGCTGAAGTCGGTGGCTGGGAAACTGCCCGAAGGTCTTTCGGTGTTGACTGAGCGCAAGACGGGTGGGGTATGGTATGTGCCGGGTGGCAGGAGCACGATGGCCATTCTTCTGAAGGATGCCCATGCCCGTTATGTTTTTGCAGAGGATGATCACAGCGGAAGTCTGGCGATGAGTCCGGAGCAGATTCTGGCGAAGGGTAGGGAGATTGATGTCTGGGCATTCAAGTATTTCGGCGGTGCTCCCTTGGGTAAGGCCCAACTGCTTCAGGAGTATGAAGGCTACAAGGCATTGTCAGCCTTTCAGCGTGGCAGTATCTATGAGGTAGATACCTCCCGAGTTCCCTATTTTGAGCTGACGAGTTTCCATCCCGAGCTGCTGCTCCGTGAGTTCATCCTCCTTTCTCATCCCGCCACGGATGCCCGGTATGCCCGGAACGGGGAGTTATGGAAGCTGGGAACACTCCGGTTCTATCAGCCTTTGTAGGGGGAATGGCTATCATGGCTCAGAATGGAACAAAGCGAAAGTGTAATGATAAAAAAGAAAATAAGATATAGGTATTATGGCAGAAAATAGTAACATACCGCAGTTTGTGAACAGCGACTCATTCATGGCAGACAAGAACTATGTGAAGTGGTTGTCTGACTTGAAAAAGCGCTTTCGCGTGGCACAGCTTAAAGCTGCAGTCAAAGTGAATACAGAAATGCTCAAATTCTATTGGAGTTTGGGCGAGGACATTTGTGAGAAACAGAAACAATATAAGTGGGGGGCAAACTTTATGAAAAGGTTAAGCCTCGATTTGCGTGCGGAATTTCCACAGGCAGAGGGGTTCTCTGTTGTCAATTTGTACTATATCAAGCGTTGGTTTGTTTTTTATTCCTCACATACAGACTTTTTTTACCAAGCTGGTAAAAAATTACAAGAGGTAGAAAATTCAGCAACACCAATGCCAGAAATCTTGCTTGGTGTGCCTTGGAGACATCAGACAGTAATAGTATCCAAATGTGAAAATATAGAAACGGCTTCTTTTTATCTCAAGAAGGTTCTTGCTGATAGCTTGAGCCGAACCGAGTTAGTACATGCTATTGAAACCAAACTGTATGAGCATACTGGCAAGGCGTTGAACAATTTTGAGGTTACATTGCCACAACCGCAAAACGTATTGGCTACAGAGATTATAAAAGATCCATATAAGTTGGATTTCTTCTCATTGCCGAGCAAGTTCAGTGAAATGGACTTGGAGAATAAGTTGGCAACCAATATTACTCGTTTCCTCTTGGAACTGGGTAAGGGCTTTGCGTATGTAGGTAGGCAGATTGAACTTGATACGCCAAGTGGCAAGGCGTACTTCCCCGACATGGTATTCTATCATACTCGGTTGAAATGCTATGTGGTGGTGGAGTTGAAAATCGTGGATTTTATGCCTGAGTTCATCGGCAAGCTGAATTTCTATGTTTCGGCAGCCGACGAGTTGCTTAGAGGCGAAGGAGACAATCCAAGTATTGGCATTCTTCTTTGCAAGGACAAAGATTCGTCTGTTGTAGAATGGTCTCTGCGTGGCATCACTACTCCGTTAGGTGTGGCAAGTTATCAGTTGCAGGAGGTGTATGAACGTACACTGCTTGAAATCAAGCAGGAAGCCGCAGAGGAAGAAGACTAAGCAATATAGAAATCGTAGACAGGGTTTACGATGCCTGTAAGTTTGCATGCAAACATGTTTTGTCCTTTGTCTCGCAGATTTATTCTTTGTTGTTTTGTCACGCTGATTTCGCAGATGACGCAGATCTTTCCTGAACTTTCGCCTTGTTTGCCCCACACGCCCTTGGCTTGTGGCTTCTGTCCTTTCTATTATATTTGCACTTGGAAAAATAAAGAGGTGAAAATCTTTATATCTGAGCCCACTTTAAAAAGGGGCATATTTTGAATCCAGTCTGACCAGTGTGGTCA
>ERZ791912.1501-NODE-1501-length-10646-cov-8.833066_pt1 | contig 10646 bp, 14 predicted proteins | sample MGYA00510141_ERZ791912 | MGnify/ENA primary metagenome ERZ791912 (study PRJEB30046, sample SAMN00792082) | human gut metagenome | study: EMG produced TPA metagenomics assembly of the A metagenome-wide association study of gut microbiota in type 2...
CATAGCTTAAATTTTTATTAAAAGCAACCTAAGCTATGACTATATTATACGAGGAGTAGAAATATTATGGAAATCAATGCAATGATTAACCGCATAAATGCATTAGCCAAAAAAAAGAAAACCTCCGGCCTGACGCCGGAAGAATTGGCAGAACAAAAGGAGCTGTACAAGGAATATCTGGCAAACATCCGCAGCCAGCTGAAGGCACAGCTCGATAACATCGAAGTAGTCGACGAGCTGCCGGACAAAAAACAGCTGCATTGATGGCTGCTATCCTGTCGCCATCCATGGTTGCCTACGAGGATGATTTTCTGCTGATTATCGATAAGCCTGCAGGCATGCTGGTACACCCCACTGTCAGCGAGCGCGGTACTACGCTTTACGATTACGTCAAAGCATATTATGAAGCCAACGGTATTAACGCCGGTATTCATCCAGTATCACGCTTAGACCGCAATACCTCCGGCCTGGTTATTTTCGCCAAGGAGCCTGTTGTCCAGCACTGGCTGAGCCAGCAGCAGGTTGAAAAGGAATATCTGGCACTGGCCTGCGGACGCTTTGACTGCAGCGAAGGTATTATCGAAGCGCCTATCGCCCGCAAGGACGGCAGTATCATCGAACGCTGCGTTGATTACGAACGCGGCAAATACGCCAAAACAGCCTACGAGGTTTTGGCAGCCTACAGCAGCTGCACGCTGCTCAAGGTCCGTCTTTTCACCGGACGCACGCACCAGATACGCGTACACCTTGCTTCCATCGGCCATCCGCTCGTAAATGACAATCTTTACGGCACTCCCGGCCCTCAGGCACGCCATGCACTGCATGCCTATCGTCTGGCCTTTAAGCATCCGGTAAGCGATGTATTTTTAGAAATTACCCGTTCTTTACCAAATGATTTACTGAAACTTCTGTACTAAATAAGCAGACCATGATATAATTAGTGTATACTAATGTAAAGACAGAGTAGCTGTAAGGCTGCCCTGAATAAGGAGGAATAGACAAATGCCCTTAGTTACATCTACTGAAATGTTCAAAAAAGCTTACGAAGGTCACTATGCTGTTGGTGCCTTCAACGTCAACAACATGGAAATCATCCAAGGTATCGTTGCTGCAGCACAACAGGAAAAATCCCCGCTGATTCTGCAGGTAAGTGCCGGCGCCCGCAAATACGCTAACCACATCTACCTGATGAAGCTGGTTGAAGCAGCAATCGAAGACACCGGTCTTCCTATCTGCCTGCATCTGGATCACGGCGAAGATTTTGACATCTGCAAAGCCTGCGTCGACGGCGGCTTCACCTCCGTTATGATTGACGGCAGCAAGCATCCTTTTGAAGAAAATATCGAAATGACTCGTCGTGTTGTTGAATATGCACACGAAAGAGGCGTTGTAGTTGAGGCCGAGCTTGGCCGCCTGGCAGGCGTTGAAGACGCTGTTAAGGTTAACACCAAGGACGCTACCTACACCGATCCCGATCAGGCTGTAGAATTCGTTGAACGCACCGGCTGCGACAGCTTGGCTATCGCTATCGGCACCAGCCACGGCGCTTACAAATTCAAAGGCAAACCGGAACTGGACTTCGCACGTCTGGAAAAAATCACCAACTTGCTGCCTGGTTATCCTCTGGTTCTGCATGGTGCTTCCACCGTTATCCCGTCCTTTGTTGAAGAATGCAACAAGTACGGCGGCAAGCTGGACGGCGCTCAAGGCGTACCTGAAGACATGCTGCTGCAAGCAGGCAAATTCGGTGTTTGCAAAATCAACATCGATACCGACCTGCGCCTGGCAATGACCGCTTCCATCCGTAAGCATCTTGTAGAAAACCCCGGCGACTTCGATCCTCGCCAATACCTGAAACCCGCACGTCAGGCTATCCAGGACATGGTAGCTCACAAAATGCGTGACGTACTCAACAGCAGCAACAGACTGTAAGCTATAACGATTTAAAAACTAAAATGCACCATTCCCTACTGTCAAGGAATGGTGCATTTTTTTATTTATGCAAAGCGTATATCATTTTTTCTTACAAATCCTTCAGGATATCATCCATGTACTTATGCAGCTTTTCCAGCTTCTTGCGTACCATAACCGCCTTATCCGGGTTACGCGCCACAATCTGTTCGATTTTGCTGCGCTGCAGCAGATAATCGTGTTCCATGCCACGCATGTAAGCACGCAGGTCGATAGCAGCAGGCTCAACCTGAACCATTTCGGATTCATGCATCTGCCACTCGGTACCATGGATTTCGGCGCAGTCACCGAAGTGCGGGATGTAGGTTGCCGTGCCTAGATTGCGTCCCAAAGAATCTGCCAGCTCCATGGCTGCATCAAGCTCGCCATGCGTAACGAAAAAGGCCTTAGGAACCTCCTTCATGCTGCTATACCAGGCTAAAAGCTGCTGCTTATCCGCATGGGCGGAAAAGCCCTTCATATTGTAAATTTTGGCGTTGACTCTGATATCCTCGCCCATAATCTTAATGCGTTTAATACCTTCTATCAGCCTGCGTCCGATAGTGCCTTCTGCCTGATAGCCGGCAAATACTATGCTGCTGTCCTCACGCCACAGATTATGCTTAAGGTGATGCAGAATACGACCGGCGTCTGCCATGCCGCTGGCCGAAATAACAATCTTGCTGCCCGGAATTTCGTTAATTGCCATGGATTCCTGCACCGTGGCAGTAAAGCGCAAATTATGCATAGACACCAGCCTGCGTCCCTGCATTGCGTAAAGCGCCCGCGCTTCCTCATCATATTCCTCGGGATTCGTCATAGTAATCTGCGTAGCTCTGTTGGCCATAGGACTATCTACATAAATCGGAATCTCCGGAATTTTGCCTTCCGCCTGCAGCTTTTGGAAATAGTACAGCAGTACCTGCGTACGCCCGACAGCAAACGCAGGAATGATAACGTTACCGCCACGCTCGACAGTATCGTTGATAATATTCGCCAGCTCACCCTCTTTATCGTAGGCTTCATGGATGCGATTGCCATAGGTGGATTCCGTAATAATAAAATCCGCACCGCCTGCTGCCGCCGGGTCCTCAATAATCGGCTGATTCGGCTGACCGATATCGCCGGTAAAAATCAAGCGTGTCTTTTTATCGCCTTCGTTAACAGACATTTCTACGAAAGCAGAGCCAAGAATGTGTCCCGCAACGCGGAAGGTTACGGTAACGCCGGGAACAACATTAAACGCTTCGCCAAAGCTGCGCAGCTTGAACAAATGCAAGGCGCGGGCAGCATCATCAACCGTAAACAGCGGCTCGACAATCTTTTTGCCGGCACGCATGCCCTTGCGGTTGGCGTATTCAGCCTCACCCTCCTGGATGTGCGCACTGTCCGGCAGCAGAATCGAGCACAGCTCCTCCGTCGATTTAGTGCAATAGATGGGGCCGCGGAAGCCTTCCTTGACCAACTTCGGCAACAGACCGCTGTGGTCAACATGGGCGTGCGTCAATACAACAGCCTCAATCTCTCCCGGATGAAACAAAAAGTCCTTTTCGTTCAGCGCTTTTATCAGCTTGGAGCCTTGGAACATACCGCAGTCTACCAAAAACTTGTGTCCGCCTACCTCCAGCAGATAGCAGGAACCTGTAACAGTGCGCGTTGCACCTAAAAAAGTTATTTTCATCGCAAAGCCTCCATTCTGCAAGTAGTATTTTCAGTTATATTTTATAATTCTACAAAACGAAGGGAAAATCCTTTTTATGGGAAAAAATAGTGAGGATGAGATATCTGGAACTTGCATATTAAGCGTATCATCTGTGAAGTACGTAGTTCCTAATCTTATATTATTACAAATTTTAAAACTCAAATATATTTTCATGCTAACATTGACACGACGCAATACACAGAGTTATAATGGTACTATAATATATAAACATTTTTTCGCAATTTAAAACATGTAGATTGATATATTTTTTAAAGGAAGTCTGACGATGGGTATGGAATTGCTGAAGAAAAATACCGCCAGCGCAAGGCTGACGTCGGTGAAACCATGATAAATTGTCACAAGTTGAAATTGGGAAAGGAGTTTTACTAATGACTAATATAGTTACTTTTAAAGATGATAAATTAGAACTGGAAGTTAATATTTCACCTGAAGAAGATACCGTATGGTTAACACAAGCGCAGATGGTTGATTTATTTTCTCGTGACCAATCTGTTATCGCAAGACATATTAGAAATATTTTTAAAGAAAGAGAATTAGACGAAAAAAGCAATATGCATTTTTTGCATATTGCAAATTCAGACAAACCTGTAAAAATGTATTCTTTAGATGTCATTATCTCCGTTGGCTCCCGTGTAAAATCTCCTCGCGGCGTTCTTTTCCGCAAGTGGGCAACCAATATCCTTAAGCAATATTTAACAGCAGGATTTGCAATTAATGAAAAACGATTAGCTGTGTTGAATAAAACAGTGCAAATACAGTCTAATATTATAGGTGGACTTGTTGGTATTGATGCAGAAGATGTTTTGAAAGTGGTTCAGGAGTATTCACGTTCTTTAGAACTGCTTGATGCCTATGATCATCAATGTGTTGCTATACCGGAAGGTTCTAAATGCTCTTATATGCTTAAGCATGACGAATGCATAAAGCTTATAAAAAGTATGGAATTTAGCCAGACATCTGATGTGTTTGGCGTGGAAAAAGAACCTGGCAAATTAGAAGGTATTTTATCCGCTATCTATCAAAGTGCCTTTGGTCAAGATGCATATCCATCACTAGAAGAAAAAGCAGCCAATCTGCTCTACTTCTTAGTTAAGGATCATCCATTTAATGATGGCTGCAAGCGTATCGCAGCAGCTCTGTTCTTATATTTCCTCAACCAGAATAACGCACTATATAACGATGGTAATAAAATTATCAGCGACAGTGCTCTTGTTGCCATCACCCTTATGATTGCAGAATCACGCCCAGAAGAAAAAGAAATTATGATTCAGGTTATTATAAATTTCCTGCATTGGTAATGAAGCTGACTAAACCACAACGCAAAGCGGAAGAATGCACGGAGAGCTAAAGATAATAAAAAAGATACTAGCGGCGCTGCGATGGCGGTCATAACGCCAAAGCTACTGTTAAAAACTTCAAAACTTCCTTTTGTTTTTGCTAACCTAGCACTAAAAACTCCCAGTGATTGCGAAACTAAATTGCGTTGAAATGTCTGTGTTGCTATAGTGCCACTTTTATAGGCATCAGTAAGACTATTCAAGACTTTTTTATTTTTTTCAGTTACAGCATTAGTCTCGGAAAAGGTTTTAAGGACATTAGAAAAAGTATTGCCAAAGCTCCCTTTGAGTTGAGCTCCAATAAGAAATGCCATGCTAAAATCTTTTTTTGCCATCTTGTCCCTCCTCTCCCTTGGATGATATAATTTGCATAGAAGGTGATTGTTATGAAATTTGATATTCTAGTAATTTTGTTTTATATATTCTTTTGTGGCATGGGTGCTTGCATCGGAGCAGCTGTTGGGTTAAGCTTATCCGCTATAGTATGTTATACTTTAGGCATAGCTGAAGCAAACATTGCTTTTATTGTTTGGTCATGTGTACTGTTTCTTGGTCTGCTAGGCTTATTTATAGGCCTAGGCCCAGCCTACGCAGTCCACCTTATTTATCAATTTATATTTGACCATTTGTTGCCAACGCTTTTTACTGTTGACTTCCACAAAGCTCAGAAACAAGAGTCAAGCACTTCAAAAAATTAATTAACATATCGTTAAGGAGAGTGAACACAATGACCACTATAGGAGACCGTATAAAAGCACGTAGATTAGAATTAGATATGTCGCAAGATGAATTAGCAAGATTAGTTGGATATAAATCGCGTTCATCTATCAATAAAATTGAAAGTGACGGCAGATTGCTGCCGCAAAGAAAAATTATGGAAATTGCATATGTGCTTAATACAACGCCAGCATATATTATGGGGTGGGAAGAATCTAACGAAACCGAATCTCCATCCGTCACCCTCACCCCACGCGACGAACGCCAAATCGCCGCAGACCTCGAAAAAATGCTTGCCGACCTCGACAGCAAAAACTCTATGGCTGCCATGGGCGGCACCATTGAAGATGATGAGGACAGAGAACTGTTAAAAGCAAGCCTGCAGGCTACCATGCGTCTGGCTAAGAAAATCGCCAAAGAAAAATACACTCCTAAAAAATATCGCCACGAAGAGGAATAATATCATGGATATCAAGGCTGCTGTGAAGCAGCTTACACATAAATGGAAAACAAATAACCCCTTTGAGCTGGCACAGCTGCTGAACATAATCGTCATGTACGCAGAGCTGGCAGCACATGGGGCTACTTCACTACTTATAAGCGTTCTAAGTTCATTATCCTTAATCAGGATATATCCGAAGAATTGCAAGCATACACCTGCGCCCACGAACTCGGTCACAGTGTTTTACATAAAGGCGTATCGACGCCATTCCTCAAAGCCCACACCCTTTTCAGCATTGATAAAATAGAACGGCAGGCCAACACCTTCGCCGTGGAACTGCTCCTGCCGGATGAGCTGCTGAAGCAGTATCCGGAAACTTCCGTGCACCGCCTTGCTGACATGGTAGGCGTGCCGATGGGGCTGGAAGTGCTGAAAAAGTAAAAAAGAACTTGGTAAAAACAGCCATTTTTACCAAAGACGTTAGGTGTCTTTTGGAAAATATGCCTTTTTTACAAAAGACGTTAGGCATAAAAAAATACCGCCAGCGGAAGGCTGACGGTTGGGAAGAAATTGACGATTTGATTGAGGTTAAGCTGCCCAAGCTCCAGCGCAAGGCGGAAGAAGGCGCGGAGAGCTTAGGATAATACAATAAAGCCGATACCTTTATTTCGTAAAGGTATAATATAAACACCTTTAAATTTTCGCTTTTTTTAAAGGTATTCTCTTGATACCTTTATTTCGTAAAGGTATAATATAAACACCTTTAAATTTTCGCTTTTTTTAAAGGTGTAAATAAATAACGTTTCGAACAGTAATTAAGGAGAGATAAAAATGTATAATTACAGTCAACCATATAATGATTTACCAACACTTCCACCTGTTGAAGACGTTGAAACGAAGGTTATTTTAAAAAAAGCTATTTCTGCAAACAAAGCATTAGCAGAATTAAGAGGTTGGTCATTCACTCAAGCTAACCCATTTCTTTTGCTTCAATCAATTACATTGCAAGAAGCCAAAGCATCTAGTGAAATTGAAAATGTAGTAACTACGAACGATGAGTTATATCAGGCATTGTCTGCGCCAGATACAGCCAACATTTCAGCATCAGCGAAAGAAGTCATGCATTACAAAGAAGCACTGTGGCAAGGTTATTCTTTGATAAAAAAAGATTATCCTATTACCATTAATATGTTTATTGACTTATTTCGCATTGTAAAAAGAAGATCGGACGGAATAAGAAAGCTTCCAGGCACGTGTTTAAAAAACAGTTTTAACGAAGTAGTATATACACCGCCCGATAACGAAGGCGATATACTCCGGCTTCTATCCAATTTAGAAGGATATATTAATGTTGATGACGACGATATTGACTTATTAATTAAGCTGGCTATAATTCATTATCAATTCGAGTGCATACATCCTTTCCCAGACGGCAACGGCCGTGTTGGTAGAATTATCAACGTTTTGTATTTGGTTCAAAAGCAATTGCTGAATTTCCCTATTCTTTATTTATCTAAGTATATAATCGAAAATAAAACAGCCTACTATAAAGCTCTTAAAGGTGTTACTGAAAAAAGAGCATGGGAAAATTGGATCATTTACATGTTAGATGCTGTCGAAACTACAGCCATCACAACGCTGAACCTTATAAAAGAAATTCACAATTCGCAAGAATCCAGCAGAAAATTTATTAAAGCTAACCTTCCTAAAATCTATTCAAAAGAGCTTGTTGAATTATTGTTTGAGCAACCTTATTGCAAGATTGATTTTCTTGTCAACAGAGATATCGCCAAGCATCAAACAGCTTCCAAATATCTTAAACAACTCTGTGAAATCGGCGTTTTAGAAGAAACGACAAAAGGAAGGGAAAAGTATTTTATAAATAAGGAACTCTGGCAAATTTTGACACATCAATAAAAATACCGCCAGCGCAAGGTTGACGGTAAGTAAGGTATAGATTTTTTGTTATCATCTGGATTCTTCCAGACAAATAAAAATTTTTAAGGAGTGTTTATGATGAAAAAACTAATTTTACTGGTAACTGCACTTACATTCTTGATTTGCAGTGTTGCTTCGGCAGCAGAGTTCCAACCCACTAAAAAAGTGGTACTCTTCTACAGAGTTTCTGATGCAATCCTTCAATCTCAAAATGACGCTGAAGACATTACCAAAGGACAAGAAGAATTTGAAAAAGAGCTGCGCAAGCATTATGGCAAACGCTTTTTAGTTCAAGATATAAAGCGCAACACCTACCCACCGACATCCAGTCCTGCATTTTACCAAGAGCTGATTAAGCCGAACCAAGTTCCCTTAATGGTTCAAATCGAACTGGCTGGCGAAACCACTACCAGCACCAATTACCAAAATGCTTATGGCGCTAAGACGACTGGTTATGCTCCTGCTATAAAAGTTCATTTAAGCGAAGCGCTGCCTAAAACAAATGGTATAGAATTTACTAATGTCGATTACGGAATTCAGACCTATTCATCTGGCACATTTGCTCTTGGTATGAATATCTATGCTGCAGAAACAGACCCTCGTAAAAATGTAAAAAACGCAGTTAGAGCCTCCTTTAGAGATGCATGTAAACTTAATGAGCAAATCAACAAGTATGTGGATCCAATGGGCGCAGAAATTGAGATGGCTCGTTTTAGTGGTGACTTTGAAAAAATGAAAGAATTGCAAACAAAAAAATATGCTCCTGCAATTGCAGAAATAGAACGTTTCACCGCATGGTGCAATGCAGATGAAACCAAAAAGGTTTATCTGCAAGGCCTAGAAATGATGCCCTCGATTGAGCAAAAGTTAGCTTACATCAACCAACTTAAATCCATGGGTTATTACAAATAGTCATTTCGCCGAACCTGAATATATTTACAAATAAAAAAGCGCCCGGTGTTACCAGCACCGAGCGCAGTGCGGAGCGTGTTACCAGCACGCAGCCGCTTTGTAATCCCTCAATTCATGGCAAGAACAGAAGCTGATTACCTTTTTATTATATCAGCTCCGTTCAATTAAATAAAGGAGTTGAGGCAATTATGTCCATCATTTATAAAAAAGACCGTCAAAAACCTTATTACTTTTCTTTTTCTACCGGCCAGAAGCTGGCAAACGGTTCCTACAAGCGTATCTATTCCGATACCGGTTATGCTACGAAGGAAGAAGCAGAAACAGCGGAGATGACTGCCAAGCTCGCGATCAGGAACGGAACCTACGTCGAACCGACCAAAATGACAGTTGGTGAAATGCTGGAAAAGTTTCTGGCCACAAAGGTTGAAATACGGCCGTCCACCAGAGTACAGTACCAGGCATCTATCAACCACATCAAAGAACATCCGCTGGCGGACCGCCCGCTACAAAAGGCAGGCGTGCTGGATGTAGAAGACTGCCGTAAATTTTTGTATGACCAGGTTGAAACCGGCAGGCTCAGCATGAGCACCATCCGCGAAGACCTCAGCTTTTTATGCAGCGCTTTTACATGGGCGTCTGATGTAGACCTTATTTATAAATCTCCGGCACGCCGGCTGAAGCTTCCGCCCAAGACCAAACCGCAGGGCATTCACACTCCAATAGAAAACATTATGGAGATACTGAGAATTGCTAAAATCGAATCTTACGATACTTTATATATTCCCCTGCTGCTGGCAGGATTTTGCGGCCTGCGTATCAGCGAAATCTGCGGCATCCAGCTTGATAAGATATCAGCTGACGGTATAAAGGTAGAAAACAACCTTTGCCGCGTGCGGAACAAGCCCGGTGTGGTCAATCCTGACGGCACAGTAAGCAAGGTGCTGCTATCACCCTTGAAAACCGAATCATCCTACCGTATCGTGCCCATAGCAAGCTTTGTATGGCAGGAAATCAGCGCCTATATAAAATACCTTGGGCAATGCAAAAAAGCAGCCTACAGCAAACGCTGCAAGCTGCTTAACAACCCGGTCCGTGTTGTTGATACAGAATACCTTGAACCGGCATGGCAGAATGACAGGAACCTGCTCTACGTCTTTCCGGATAACGGCAGAAGGCACTTGCGTGACTTCGTAGAACGGAAATGGCGAAACTTCAAAAAATCCAATCCTACCATGCTAAGGTTTTTGGCCAAACATCCGGAGCTGCAAAAAATGCGGCTGCATGATTTTCGCCACAGCTTCGGCAGCAACCTGCGCGACCAAGGCGTTTCCGTCGAGGATATCTGCGAGCTGTTAGGCCACAATGACGCAGAGTTTACCAGACGCACCTATGCGCTGCCTTTAGAAAACACTCATAAAAAGGCTATCGACTTCTACGAAGAAAAATTAAAAAGAAAGCTTGTGAACTTTTTGTGAAATACTAGAGAACCGGAGCTAAAATCTCGGTTCTCTATTTTTATGCAGGAATTTTTGCGAATTATAAAGCGCAAATACCCCATATTACCTAGCGTTCCGATGACGTATAATAAGTTGCGCAAATTCAATTCAAAAAGATAGACATAGAGACT
>ERZ791912.1505-NODE-1505-length-10632-cov-95.636381_pt1 | contig 10632 bp, 12 predicted proteins | sample MGYA00510141_ERZ791912 | MGnify/ENA primary metagenome ERZ791912 (study PRJEB30046, sample SAMN00792082) | human gut metagenome | study: EMG produced TPA metagenomics assembly of the A metagenome-wide association study of gut microbiota in type 2...
CGTCTCGCTTGAAATCGTCGTTATCGCTCAGGCGCGATGTAAATCTATTGCTCATACTCGTTCGTAATTATCTATTATATTATTATCATACGCCTCATGGCTCACTAACCGGATGTTATGAGGAAGCTTTGGTGCTGCTGTTCCGGCAGTTACCACGTTTTCCACAGATGTGGATAAAGATGTTTCTACCCTGATTTCATCCCATAATCCGGCATCGAGGAAAGCCTGATGGGTGATGGCTCCACCTTCTACTATCAGCGATTGCACCTTATTATTATATAGGTACTGCATCATCTGCTTCAAAACCTCTTCCTTACCCTTGGAGAAATCCAAGCCCTCGAAACAAGGATGATGGCGGTCGATGACCAGTCGCATCGGATCCTTGCCGCTCCAGTCTCTTACGTTAAGCTGGCTATGGTCACGCTCGTCGGTGATTCTACCTACCAGGATGGCATCGTTCTCGGCACGGAGCTTATGCGAAAGCATCTTGGTGAATGGCGTAGAAATCGCCATTCCCTGATAATTATTATCCAGAAAACCATTCGCAGTCTGCGCCCATTTCAGGATGATGTATGGTCGCTGATGGGTATTGAAGGTGATGAACCGCTTGTTGAGTTCGAGGCATTCCGCCTCCAGAACCCCCACCGTTACTTCAATGCCAGCCTCACGAATCTTCTGGATGCCACGTCCCTGCACCTTGACAAAAGGATCCACGCAGCCACAGACGCATCTCTTCACACCTTTTCTTACGATAAGGTCGGCGCAAGGAGGCGTCTTGCCATAATGCGAACAGGGTTCAAGACTTACATAGATGGTGGCATCCTTTAAAAGATGCTCATCCTCAGGCTTAACCGATGCAAAGGCATTCACCTCGGCATGGCTCTCGCCACAACGCACATGATAGCCTTCGCCTATGATTCTGCCCTCGCTGCTCACGATGACGGCACCCACCATAGGATTAGGCTTCGCATTCTGTCTGCCGTTCTTCGCCAACTGCAGGCAGCGGCGCATGAACATTTCATCAATCTCCTGCTGAGAGAGCGGCTCTCCCGTCTTCGGATCCAGAAAAGATACTTTATTTTGTTCCATAATCAACTTTTCTTCTATTTTTTTACTCACTTTCGATAAAATGTCGTATCTTTGCTCTCAAATCAAATAGCAATAAGCAATATCAAGATGAAAACGTACCAAGAGTTTTGGCAATCCCTCACCCCACTCTATGATGCTGGCGAAGCGCAGGCTATCGTCCGCACCGTGCTTGATGTGGAGTACGGAATGACTCTGACCGACATAATCTGCGGCAAAGTTAATGAATTATCTTCAGACGAAGAAAGAAATCTGGAAGAAATTATCGCAAGACTGCAAAATGGCGAGCCGGTGCAGTATGTTTTGGGCGAAGCCGACTTTGCGGGAAGAACCTTTCATGTGGAGCCGGGCGTACTGATTCCAAGACCCGAAACGGCAGAACTCTGCCAATGGATAGAGGAGGATGTTTCATCTCTGGAGGCAGATGAAAGGAAGCAAATTCTTGATATTTGCACAGGATCCGGCTGCATCGCCATCACTTTAGGATTGACCATTCCAAATTCTGAAGTTACGGGATGGGATATTTCGGAAGATGCCCTCCGCATTGCACAGGGGAATGTGGAAATGCTGAAGACCGGGAATGTTAGAATAGAGTATCAGGATGCCTTGATGTTGCCAAAAGCTGCGGAAGCAGCAGACATCATCGTGAGCAATCCTCCCTACATCTGCGAAAAGGAGAAAGCAGATATGGAAAAGAATGTATTGGAGCACGAACCGAGCATCGCCCTCTTCGTTCCTGATGAAGATCCGCTGAAGTTCTATCGTGCCATCGCTGAATATGCATCATCTGCTCTCAAACCCGAAGGAGCATTATACTTCGAAATCAATCCTATCTACGAAAAGGAGACCAGGGAAATGCTGGAAGAACTTGGTTTCAAGGATATTGAAACCAAAGAAGATGCTTTCGGAAAGAAGAGAATGATGAAAGCAAAGAAATAAAATAAAATTAAATGCATTATGGAATATTACAACAAGCCCAAGCGCCTCAAGAAGCCGATGACAGAGCAGCAGGCTCTGCTGAAGCTCACTACCCTCTGCACGCAAGCCGAACATTGCTCGCAGGAAATGCTCGACAAGATGAAGAAGTGGGAACTGCCCGAGGATGCCATCGCCCGAAACATGGAATTCCTGACCCAGAAAAAGTTCATCGACGATGAACGCTTTGCCCGATTCTTCATCAACGACAAGATAAAGTACAACAAATGGGGCCGCCGCAAGGTGGAGCAGGCCCTCTGGATGAAGCATATCCCGAAGGAAATCTCCGACCCCATCTTCGAGGAAATCGAGGACGACATGTATATGGAAACCCTCCTCCCCCTCTTGAAAAGCAAATACAAGAGCATCAAGGCGAAGAACGACTACGAGCGTTCGATGAAACTCATCCGCTTTGCCCTGGGAAGAGGCTACAGCATGGACGTCATCCACAAGTGCATCGACAAATTAAAAGAAGAAGACTTGATAGAAGGATGCGACTCAGTATTTTAGGGAAAATCATCAACCTGCTCCTGCCCCGCTATTGTCCCGTCTGCGACAACAGACTGCTGGGTTCGGAAGAGATGCTTTGCATTAACTGCCTCAAGCACCTCCCCCTCACCATGACCTGGAGCGACCCCTACGAAAACGAGATGGCAAAGATGTTCTGGGGGCGCATCCCCATCGAGCGGTGCGCCGCACTCATCTACTACAGCAGCCACTCCAAGACCAGCAATGCCATCTACCAGCTGAAATACCATCATCGCCCCGACATCGGCACCTATCTGGGCAGACTCATCGGAAGCAAGGGACTGGAAGTCAACTTCTTTGAAGGCATCGACGCCATCATCCCCATTCCCATTACCAGGAAAAGACAACAGGAGCGAGGCTACAACCAGAGCGAGGAGATAGCCAGGGGAATACAGGAAAAAACGGGACTCCCCATCATCACGGATGCCATCAGGCGAACTGTGTTTACAGAAAGTCAGACCCACAAAAGCAGATCGGAAAGACAGGAAAACGTAAAACACGTGTTCCAGGCATCAGCATTCTATCACGATGCCCAAGGCAGGCACCCCATCGCCAACCTTGCCGGAAAGCATCTACTCATCATCGACGACGTCTGCACCACAGGCGCCACCCTCGTATCCTGCTGCGAAGAACTGCTCAAGGTGGACAAGATGAAATTCAGCATCACCACCATCGGATGGACACACGATTAAAAATCTATAATTAATAAGCCATTTATGATGATTAATCATTTTTTTGTCGTACCTTTGCAGATATAAATTATAATTATTTAATCCTTATATGATTATGGACAAGCTAAAGAAAGAATTCGCATCTAAGTTATTGAAGGTTAAGGCTATCAAATTGCAGCCTAACGATCCTTTCACTTGGGCTTCTGGTTGGAAGTCTCCTTTCTATTGTGACAACCGCAAGACCCTCTCTTTCCCAGAACTCCGCAACTATGTGAAGCTCGAACTCGTACACGCTATTCTGGAGCAGTTCCCAGAGGCTGACGCTGTTGCAGGTGTAGCTACTGGCGCTATCGCACAGGGTGCATTGGTGGCTGACGAATTGAACTTGCCTTTCGTTTACGTTCGTTCTAAACCAAAGGATCACGGTATGCAGAACCTCATCGAAGGTGAGCTCGATCCTAAGGCTAAGGTTGTTGTTGTAGAGGATTTGATTTCTACAGGCGGCAGCTCACTCAAGGCTGTAGAGGCTCTTCGCAAGAACGGCAACGAGATTGTAGGTATGGTAGCTAGCTACACTTACGGTTTCCCTGTTGCAGAGAAGGCTTTCGCTGATGCTAACGTGAAGCTGGTTACTCTTACAGACTACGAGCACGTAGTAGAAGAGGCTCTCGAGACTGGTTACATCAAGCAGGAAGACGTAGAGTTGCTCCACGAGTGGCGCAAGGACCCAGCTAACTGGAAGAAGTAATTTTTGACCCATCAATAATGAGTACAAGTACATTCGAAAGTAATATCAAACAGATTCCTCACAAGCAGGAATCTGTTTTTAATACTTTGAGCGACCTCAACAACCTGCAGGTGCTCAAGGACCGCTTCGAGCAGGTGAAAGACCAGATTCCTGAGGACAAGAGAAAGGAAATGGAGAAACTCAAGGACCTGAGATTCGACAGCGACAGCATCACTATCAACGCTCCTATGGTGGGCGACCTCAAGATGCGCATCATCGACAGAGATTTTCCCAAAACCATCAAGTTTGAAACAGAGAACAGCCCTATCCCATTCAATTTCTGGATTCAGCTGCTCCCTACAGGAGAATTTTCTTGCAAGATGAAACTCACCATCAAGGCTGAGCTCAATATGTTTATCAAGGGTATGGTGAAGAAGCCATTGCAGGAAGGCATCGAGAAGATTGCTGATGCGCTGGCGATGATTCCTTACCAGGATTAAAAATAAAGAAATTATGGCACATAAACTTTGGGAAAAGAACTTTGAAGTAAACAAGGAGATCGAAAGATTTACCGTAGGACGCGACCGTGAGCTCGACCTCTATCTCGCCAAATATGACGTGCTGGGAAGTATGGCACACATCACCATGCTCGAAAGCATCGGACTCCTGGAGAAAGATGAGCTTACCCAGCTCCTCGCAGAATTGAAGAATATCTACGCCATCGCCGACAAGGGCGAGTTCGTTATCGAAGACGGCGTGGAGGATGTTCATTCCCAAGTAGAACTGATGCTCACCCAGAAACTGGGCGACATGGGCAAAAAGATTCATTCGGGAAGATCTCGCAACGACCAGGTGCTGGTAGACCTCAAACTCTTCACCCGTCATGAATTGAAGGAGATTGTGGATGCCGTGAAGATTCTTTTCGACGAGCTGATTCAGAAGAGCAACCAATACAAGGATGTGCTGATGCCGGGCTACACCCACCTGCAGGTGGCGATGCCTTCATCGTTCGGACTCTGGTTTGGTGCTTATGCTGAGGGACTTGCCGACGACATGCTCTTCCTCCAGGCTGCTTACCGCATGACCAACCGCAACCCATTGGGTAGCGCAGCCGGTTATGGAAGCTCATTCCCACTGAACCGCACCATGACCACCGAGCTTCTCGGCTTCGACAGTATGGACTATAATGTGGTCTATGCCCAGATGGGCAGAGGAAAGATGGAGCGCAACGTGGCTTTCGCCATGGCTACCGTGGCAGGAACACTGGCAAAGATGGCTTTCGACGCCTGCATGTTCAACTGCCAGAACTTCGGATTCGTGAAGTTGCCTAAGGAGTGCACCACCGGTTCCAGCATCATGCCTCACAAGAAGAACCCAGATGTATTCGAGCTGATTCGCGCCAAGAGCAACAAGCTGCAGAGCTTGCCCCAGCAGGTGATGCTCATCATGAACAACCTGCCTGTGGGTTACTTCCGCGACCTTCAGATTATCAAGGAAGTGTTCCTTCCTGCCTTCGATGAGTTGAAAGACTGCCTACAGATGGCAGCTTACATCATCAACAAGATGGAGGTGAACGAGCACATCCTCGATGATCCTCGCTACGACCCAATGTTCTCCGTAGAAGAGGTGAACCAGCTTGCCGCCAACGGCATGCCTTTCCGTGATGCCTACAAGAAGGTGGGACTGGAAATCGAAGCGGGCGAATTCAAGCCAAACAAGGATATTCACCATACGCATGAGGGAAGCATCGGCAACCTCTGCAACGACAAGATTCAGGAACTGATGGAGAAAACCCTCTCAGAGTTCCACTTCGAGCGCATGGAGAATGCCGAGAAAGACTTGCTGAAGTAAGCAGGCGTGTGTCATCTGATGCTATCAAAGTAATCAAACTGAAGAAGAAATGTATATAATAAATAAGGTACATATATATAATAAGGTGAAGAGCATAGTTAACCAAGCTATGCTCTTGCTTTGTTTGTGCCTTCCGGCAGCAGCTATTCTGCTGGGCGGAAGCATCCTGACATCATGCAATGCCGACAACAGCATCAGTACACGCTATCCCTGCCAATTCATCTTCAGAACCATCTATCACCCCGGCAGCACCATCGAGAATGCACTTCAGGGAGCAGGAAGCTATACGATGGTAAGCGCCAAGAAGGTGAACGGAGCATGGAACCTCTACTCCACCCCCAACGACGGAAAGAACAAGACCGAGACCATCGTTCTCTCTACAGCCAAGGAGAATTATGCCAACTACAGCTATCTTGGAGCGGGAAACGACCTGAAGGATGCCACGAAGAACGGCTTCATCATGGGCCTATCCAATTTTAACGGATACGTGGCTTGGGACAGACAATGCCTCAACTGCATCCTGCAATATGGCGGAACCAACTATCCGCTGGAATGGACCGGAAACAGACAGTCGGTCATCTGCAACAAATGCAAAAGAGTGTATAGTTTGGAGAACGGAACCGTGACAAGTGGAGGAAAAACTAAGGAAGACAAGCCGCTGATGCAATACCGAGTAACTTACTCCGGCGTCATCGGAAGTGTGATTACAGTAGGAAATTAAAGGATTTTCATGCGATATTCCTAGAAAATCCACCTATTACAAAGAAAAAAAGCGGCATTTTTCTTAAAATATGTAAACACATTTGGTGGATTCAAGAAATTATACTACCTTTGCACTCGCAATTAAGAAATGCGGAAATAGCTCAGTTGGTAGAGCACAACCTTGCCAAGGTTGGGGTCGCGGGTCCGAGTCCCGTTTTCCGCTCTAACTCTAACGTTTACCATGCCGCAATGGTGGAATTGGTAGACACGAGGGACTTAAAATCCCTTGACCAGAAATGGTTGTGCGGGTTCGAGTCCCGCTCGCGGCACTCACCCTCCCTTAAAATTTTTCATTATGAAAAAATTTGCTTATATCATATCTCTTATTTTCATTATCGCGCTTACATCATGTGGTGTCAGCAGTGGTCACTTTAAACTTGAGGGCAAATTTTTAAACATGAATCAAGGCGAATTTTACGTTTACAGCACAGATGGTGGCATCGACGGCGTCGATACTATCAAGGTTGTTGGTGGCCGTTTCAGTTATGAAATGCCTTGCACGGAAAGCCATACCCTCATGATTGTATTCCCAAACTTCTCGGAGCAGCCTATCTTTGCAGAATCAGGAGAATCTGTAGAGCTGAAAGGCGACGCTTCTCACCTGAAGGAAATGGAGATTAATGGCACCAAAGCCAATGAATTGATGACCAAATTCCGCAAATCAATCCTTGGCAATACGCCTCCACAGGAAAGTGCACAGGCTGAAACATTCATCAAAGACAATGCCAACTCGGTGGTCTGCCTGTATCTGATCAAAAAATACTTCATCGCAAACATCAAGCCTGACTACAAGAAGGCACTCTCCCTCCTGTCTATCTGCGAGAAAGAGCAGCCTAAGAACACACAGTTGGCAAGGCTGAAGCAGCAGGTGAATATGATGAAAGATGCCGGCGTAGGCACCAAACTACCCGTTTTCACGGCTTATGACCTCAACGGCAAACTGGTTTCCAGCACTGAGATGAGCAGTGCTCCGGTGGCAGTCATCTACACTTGGTCTACATTTAACTATGACAGTCAAAGCATGCAGAGAGACCTGAAAAGTCGCCAGCGTCAATCGCAAGGAAAGCTCAAGCTGATGGGATTCTGCCTGGATGGTGCGAAAAGCTACTGCCAGAGCACCCTGAAGAACGACTCCATCACATGGCCTGTCGTATGCAATGGCGAAATGCTTGAAGACAAGAACCTGAAGAAGTTGGGATTGACTTCACTTCCCGACAACATCATCATACAAAACGGAAAGATCATCGCCCGAGGCCTAAAAAAGCAAGAACTCTACAATAAGTTAGACCAACTGCTCAAATAACACCGCGAGCCATATGTCTAACTTATAAAAGAGGAGGCGTATATGCTAGTAAAAACTTATTGCGCAGCAGTCAACGGCTTGGAAGTCACGACTGTCACAGTAGAAGTAAGCCTCAACCGAGGCGTTCAATACCACCTTACGGGCTTAGGCGACGAGGCGGTCAGGGAAAGCCGTGACCGCATCGCAGCAGCCCTTCTTTACAGCGGCTTCAAATTTCCGATAGCCGACATCACCATCAATCTTGCTCCAGCCAATCTCCGAAAGGAAGGCAGTAGCTTTGACCTCCCATTAGCCATCGGCATTATGGGAGCCAATGGCAATATCCCAGAGGATCACCTCAAGGAATACATGATGGTGGGCGAACTGAGCCTGGACGGCACGCTGCAGCCCATCAAGGGAGCCCTCCCCATCGCTATCAGAGCCCGGGCAGAACATTATAAGGGACTGATAGTGCCCGAACAGAATGCCAGAGAAGCAGCCGTGGTCAATAACCTGGAAGTGTATGGCATGAAAACACTCTTCGATGTCATCCAATTCCTAAGCGACCGTTCTGCCCCTGAGCCTACATTCGTAGATACGAGAAAGGAATTCTACGAAAACCAGATTCATTGTGACTATGACTATGCTGACGTAAGAGGCCAGGAAAACGTGAAGCGTGCCCTGGAAGTGGCTGCCGCAGGCGGACACAACCTCATCATGGTAGGTCCTCCGGGATCAGGCAAATCCATGATGGCAAAGAGATTGCCATCCATCCTTCCCCCACTCACCCTTTCAGAGAGTCTTGAAACAACGCAGATACACTCCATAGCGGGCAAGCTGAGCAAGAATGTATCTCTCATTGCCCAGCGCCCGTTCAGAGCCCCCCACCACACCATCTCACAAGTAGCACTGGTGGGAGGTGGCACCTCTCCACAGCCTGGCGAAATATCGCTCGCCCACAATGGCGTGCTCTTCTGTGACGAACTCCCGGAATTCAACAAGACTACGCTGGAAGTGTTGCGCCAACCGCTGGAAGACCGACACATCAGCATCAGTAGAGCCAAATACACCATCGACTACCCTTGCTCCTTTATGTTTGTAGCAAGCATGAACCCATGTCCATGCGGTTACTATGGTGACCCGACCCACCGCTGTGTCTGCACGCCGGGACAGATTCAAAGATACATGAACAAGATATCGGGTCCGTTGCTCGACCGAATAGATATCCAATGCGAAATAAGTCCTGTTCCTTTCAAGGACATCTCAACCGCCGCTCCAGGTGAACCTAGTGCCAAAATTCGCGAACGCGTCATCAAGGCAAGGGAAATTCAGGCAGCCAGATTCCAGGAATTCAAAGGCATCCACTGCAATGCGCAGATGACAGAGCGAATGATTCACCAGTTTGCCGAACCAGACGAAGAAGGCATCAACCTCCTGCGCATGGCGATGGAGAAGCTCTCCCTGTCGGCCCGTGCCTACAACCGCATTCTGAAAGTGGCACGCACCATTGCCGACCTTGCCGGAAGCGAACATGTGGAACCTTTTCATCTTGCAGAAGCCATCGGCTACCGTACACTCGACAGAGGCGACTGGGCAGAAAGAGGACATCTGTAGAGACAAAACAGAAAATCTTCTGTTTTTACTGATAATCCACCTTTTCTCACAAAAAAATGCAATTCCAACAAAAAAGACAAAGGTACAGACGGCAACAATATCATACAGCAAAATGGTACATTTTGGGGCATAAGGGGTAAATTCTGTTTTTTATCCACCTAAAAAACAACATTCGTCCCCTAAATCAACAAAATATCCCCCCAAAGTCGACAAAATAGTGCTACCTTTGCATCAGAGTTAGAAAGACAAGCAATTGTCACAAATGTCAAACATTAAAAATTAAAGATTATGGATTGCATTTATAAAATTACAAGTATTATAAAGAAGGTGGGATTTGGAATACTTCTCGCCGAGTTGGCTGTAATTGCTTATATGGCTATCCAATAACAAATAAGATAGGTCATATCAAACAAGTATCCTCTTGAGATTAAAGTTAATACAGAATAAAGATTACCATCAATAGTAAATGATAAAGGAAAGGCCTTAGCAGTTATCTGAAAAGTAACTGCTAAGGCTTTAATTTTTCCCCCTAAGCAGACCATCAACTGGCTACAAACAGCAAACATAGAAACAAATCAGCAACAAAAATCAGACTACAAACAAGTTACAACAGGTGGTAAATTCTATTCAAAAGGAGTAAATTCTATTATAAAAATGCAATTAAAAAACAATTTATACCCCATTTAGAGAAAATATACCCCACAAATAGTAGAAAAACAAGTACCTTTGCACTCGTAAAACAAACGTTGTCACAACGTTGCTTAGAATTGAATATAATAGTAAACATTAAAACGATTAAGAATTATGGATTGCATTTTCAAAGTAACAAAATTGGTTAAGAAAGTTGGTTTCGTTATCCTCGTTGCTGAGTTGGCAGTTATCGCCTACATGAACATCATGTAACATCCACCTTCTTATATGTAACCACCTTGGTAGTGGCTACATAAAAATGGTCTTAAGCGTCAAGCTTAGGGCCATTTTTGTTTTCTTCCCCGTAACATTTTTGTTTTCTACCCCTTCATTTTACACCTTATTATATAATAGAATAGAAAAAGGGCAGAAAATATACCGAATTTCCAACATTTTTTTGTAATTTTGCAGCCAAATAACAAAAATATATTAGCTAATATGGAACA
>ERZ791912.1506-NODE-1506-length-10632-cov-37.103432_pt1 | contig 10632 bp, 8 predicted proteins | sample MGYA00510141_ERZ791912 | MGnify/ENA primary metagenome ERZ791912 (study PRJEB30046, sample SAMN00792082) | human gut metagenome | study: EMG produced TPA metagenomics assembly of the A metagenome-wide association study of gut microbiota in type 2...
CAAGAAGCTGTCGGTTCTATAAAAAATGGTTATGTCGAAACAGCAGCCAATCGTTTATACTATGCAGCTTACTATGCTGTTTCTGCTTTACTCATTTCTTATAAGTATGAAGCTAGTACTCATAATGGCGTAATCCAAATGTTTGGAAAAGTCTTTTTGAGGAACAACATCATTGACAAAAAGTATGGCAAGACTTTCAATCAGCTTTTCTCCTTACGATTAACTGGCGACTATGAAGATCGTCATATTCTTGATATGGAAACAGAGGTACTTCCATTGGTTGAGCCAGCTAAGGAATTAATAGATTTAGTGTCAGAAATGGCTAAAAAGCAATTAAAAGAATTAACATTATAGAAACATCCTTCAGTAATTTCATTGAACATTCAAAGTATCAAAGAGTTTTGCTGAAGGATGTTTTCAATAACAAACTATTTATTTTGTCTCATTATCCAATGTCCCCAACAATCAGCAATCAACTTGGCCAATGTTTTTATGAATAACGTAAAGAACAATGAACAAATTGCAGTCAGCAAATAGACCCGAACTGACTGAATTCCTGATGTTTCAACAAATTGACAATAAGTCTTCAAGCCTTTAAAAGAAATTTGTGTAACGTTAAAGTTTAATAATGGCAAAATAGGAATGAGGAAGATATCATATAGTATTTCCTCATTTCTATTCCTTTATTTATCATTGTTTGTCTGAATGAACTCAGAAATCATATCTTTTATCGTTCTCTCTGCTCTATCTATTCCAACCAACTCTATCAACCTATTATAATCTTCTATTTCATTGTCTGTAAACGTGACTATTATCTGCCTCTCTTTTCGTCCAGCAATGTGAGTATACTCTTCTGGATATGCCCAAAAACAACTTTTACAAAAGTTCACGTCATGCAAATTCCAATTTGAGCAATGCTCACAAGTCCATGATTTTGCCCGATTAGCTGAAGGACTTAACAACATATAGCAATCTATATCATTCCCTTCATTTTCGCCGCCAATTTCATAAGGTATTCTATGATCCACCTGAAGCAAACCTTCCGGCATTGGCTGTAAATAAACGAAACAAATAGCCCCATATTTTTCTACCAACGCCTTCTTCAAAGCTTTCGAAAGAGCTGTTCTACCAGCTTTTTTAGACACTTTATCATCTAAAAAAACTGGTTTACCAAATTTATATGCCGCTATATTTCGTCCATCCGAACTTTTTACTTTGTATGTCAATAGATTCACCCCTCTCTCACGAACATCTCTTGCGGCACGTGGAGGATGCTCATAGCCATACTTTTCTTTTAAATCCTCTGTTGTTATAAAGCCATATTTCAGGATATGCTGAATTACTATTGAAGGACGTTTATCTGTTATTGCATTTAATTTATCCAGAACTGATTTTGAAAGTTTCATACTACTTCATTAAACAAAAGTTGTTGCTCACTAACTACATAATTTTTCTCGTGTAGATTACGACTCAAATACAAAGCCTCATAAGTCGTCTCTTTTCGTCCAAGTAAAATTGCTTGACTTGACAAACCTGCATTCAATAAAACTTTTCGTAAGCCCAATGTTTCTGGTAAATCTTCGCCATATTGCTTATCACCGCATAAGCCATCATAGCTAATCGCAAAATCTACACCACGAGTATTTAAATCAGCAATAGCCTCGACAAATTCCGAAAAATTAATACCCGAAAAATAACGATTATCACGAGAATTACATACACCTTGATAAGGCGGATCCATATAAACCAAATCTCCAGGCACAGCTTGCTCTAACACTTTTCGATAATCCATTGATGTAAATTCAGCCTTACCCTTCAACATTGCAGAAATCTGATAAATATTTTTCGCTAATGTCAAAGGAGAAGTTCCTTTCCTTCTTTTATCAGGGGATTGATTAAACATCCCTGCGCTGCTATATCTCACAGAACCTTTCACGCATCTGGCCAATAAATATAGCATATTAGCAGCCGTTTTATTTCCTTGATTAAACTCTTCTCTAACTTTATAAAAATGTGCAACACTACCTTCATTAAACGACAATTGCTCTTTCCATACTTTTTCATATTCTGCGATTAGTATATCTGGAGTTTCAACTGCCTCTCTCAATATTTCTACCAGAGGTGTATTCAAATCATTTAAATAATATTTCTGTGCTCTATGTTGCTGAGCAACAGCCATTGTTATAGCAGCCATACCCGAAAATGGTTCTATAAGCCGCGCAAAGCGATGAGGAAAATACTCAAGAATCTTAGGAGCTAAAATTCGTTTTGAGCCTTGATATTGTACTATGTGAGGAACCGTTTTTGCCATAATGTTCAAATATTACTTTATAAAAAGAAATGGCATTTGCCAAATCCAAGGGCAAAGGTACAATAAAATATTGAAATAACCATACTTTTCATGTTAAAAGTTACGCTATATCATACATTTTCCATCGCTACTAACGCTCACACGGCATCGCTACTACCGATTAACCTCCACTGATAATACCAACAAAGACCAGACACCATTACCAAAAAGGCCGCCCAACACCTGATTGGCGTGTGCACAACACGTGATGTGCGTGTGCATATCAGCTGTTATGCGAGCGCACAACAGCTGTTGGGCGGTCAACGAATCAATATATCTCAAAGACATAACCTTATCTCTACGACAACTTCTATAGTATCTTTCAAGGACTTCCATTGCATGTTTCAACCGCTTCCAACGTATCTTTCAACTGCTATTGATATATCTTTCACCTTCTATCATTATATTTCCGCCCAACTATCATTATATTTCCGCCCAAACATTCGTTATTATCAGAAGAAATGCTTACCTTTGTGGCTGCATACAATCTTAACAAAATAAAAACAAGACAATTATGGCTATCAAATACGAAATACATTATCTTCCCAATGCTGGAGGAAATGAAGAGACACGCCGATTCGCCCATATCTTTGAGCAACCTGCGATGACAGACAAGCAGATGATAGAACGAATAGCCCAACATAGCTGTTTGGGAAAGGGAGAAGTGGCTACTGTCTTCATGCAACTGCGTGACATTATCGAAGAAGACCTGCAGGATGGAAAGCGTATCAACATCCCGGAAATCGGATACCTCTCACTCTCGGTAAATCTGGATATGGATGAACTGAAGCCTGACAGCAAGGTGAGAGCCGACTACGTTAGCGTAAGGGGCATCAAGTTCCGCCCCAATGAAGACCTGCTGAAACAGATGAAGTATCATACTCATTTCGAGAAATCGCAATATACTTCCCGCTCCTACCCTTTTTCTGAAGATACCTTGAAGGAGAAAATAAGAGAGTATATGAAAAGCCATCGCTCCATCAACCGCAGAACCCTGGAAATGGAATTTCATATCCGCAAACAGACTGCACTCAACTGGTTGAAGCAACTGGGAAAATCCGGATTCCTGATTAAAGAAGGTTCACGCAATGCTCCGGTTTATTTCCTGGCAGAAGAATAGAAACCTGCATCAGGATTATCGGCTATAGCCATAGGAAATAGCCAGAAATCAAGCTTTTCGTAATCTACAGCCAAAAGTAAAATACTATGCCAAATAAAGAAGAAAAAAGAATAACAGAGCAGAGCTCGCTCTACGAACATCTGGAAAAAATGAGCGTGGATGAACTCACCGCTCATATCAATGAAGAAAACAAGAAGGTGGCTCTGGCAATAGAAGAAGCTTTGCCTGCCATCAACCAACTGATTTCCGCCATCGAAGTGCAGCTGAAGAAGGGCGGAAGACTCTTCTATGCCGGTTGCGGAACGGGCGGAAGACTGGCTACGCTCGATACCATCGAAGTGCAGAACACCTATGGCATCGACGGTTCACAGATACAAGCCATCTTCCCTGGAGGCATCGGCTGCCTTACGCAAACCAAGGAATCCAGAGAAGACGACCTGGAGAATGGTTGGCACCAGCTCTGCGATAAACATATCTCAAAGCAGGATTTCGTACTCGGTTTTTCTGCCAGCGGCACAACCCCATTCGTGCTTTCCATCTTGCAGCATTGCAAGAAAGAAGGCATTCCTACGGGTTGCATCGTCAACAATCCCCACGCTCCCATCGCCCAAGCAGCCGATTATCCCGTAGAAGTCATCACGGGACCGGAATTCGTAACGGGAAGTACCCGCATGAAAGCAGGCTCATCGCAGAAGATGATTCTGGACATGATAAGCACTTCCCTTCAAATCAGGCAAGGACGGGTGGAAGGCAACAAGATGGTGAATGCCAAACTCATCAACCATAAACTCATCGACCGTGCCTGCCGCATCTTCATGGAACGCAATCCGCAATATACGGACTACGAAGAAGTGAAACAGCTGATTCTGGAATCAGGAAGCGTGAAGAAGACAGAAGAGAAATTACATCTTCTCGGTGCCGTACATATCGTTCCACCAACTGGCATCATCCTGTAACCACTTGGCAAACCAGGCGAAGATAGTATCTTGCCACTTGAGGCGCTTCTCATAGTCTATGATGTGATGGTCCTGGTCTTTTACCAATACCATCGCTGTTGGACGGCCGAGGAGCTTCAATGCATTATAGAGCTGGATACTCTCGCCCACTGGTACATTGTTATCGGCAGTACCATGCACAAAGAGCAATGGTGTATGAATCTTATCAGCATTATAGAGCGGACTCTGATCAACGAAGAGATGCTTGTTGGTCCAAGGATACTCATTCGCCATGGAAACTTCGCTATAGCTGTAGCCCCAATAACCCTCGCCCCAATAGCTGGTATGATCGCTGATACCGGCATGAGAGATGGCTGCAGCAAAGAGGTCGGTCTTGGTCTGCAAGTACTGGGTCATGAATCCACCATAACTTGCACCGATACACCCTATCTTCTTACTGTTCACGAAGTTATGTTCCTTACAGAAAGCCTGTGTGCTGGCAATGATGTCTTCTGCCACGCCCTCGCCTGCCGTATCCACGTGGCGGGCAGAGAACTTCTGACCGAAACCGGTAGCACCACTAGGATTAACCACCAGAACAACATATCCCATCGCTGCATATACATGATGAGGATAGCGACTCTGGAACATACGGGTGGTAGGACTGCAACCGCCGTAGTAATTCACAATCATAGGATATTTCTTCGCAACATCGAAGTGAGGAGGCAGATAGTAACGGCAGCAGAGTGTATCGCCACGAGAGTTCACATAGTTCCATGCCTTGCATTCGCCCAGCTCGATGTCCTTCAGCAGTCGGGCACTGAGATCATCCACCAGCAGAGCCTTCTGTGCCTTGGTATTCATCTTGTAGAGACGGTCGGCATTGGAAGCACTCTGACCTGAGAACGCCATTTCCGGAGCAGCCGCTGCAATGGAGAAGCTCTTGATGTTCTCCTCAGGAGTCTTCAGGAGAGTGAACTTTCCGGTCTTAGGATTGAGCTGGAAGAGATGCATGCTGTCTTTATCCTCGGCAGTAAAATAGATGTTTCCATCCGCCTTGCTCCAATCCACGCTCTGCACGTTAGGGTTGAAATCCTTGGTCATCGGACGTACCTTCTTGTCAGCCAAAGTCATCAGATAGAGCTGTGTATCTATCATGCTTGGTGTCTGTCCCTCTTCTACATTCTTTCCGATGCCATTGAAAGCCTCAGGCGAACCGGTTATGAGGATGCTCTTGCCGTCTGGCGAGAACTGGGCACTATTGATGAATTCTCCCTTCTCTACCAAAGTCTCCACGCTCATATCGTTCAGATTGAGACGATAGAGGGAATTAACCGTTGTAGGACGCTTGGTAAGACGCTCCTCGCTCTTGCCGATGAGCAGATAGCGGGAGTCGGCAGAGATATCATTGAGATATACATTGTGATAGCCGAAAGTAAGCGGCTGGAGGATGCCCGATGCCAAATCATACTTGGCAAGATAGCTGCGGTTTCTCCATCCAGGCTGTCGGTCATCAGGCTCCTTTACATCAAACACCTGAGCATCCTGCTTTCTGCCCTCCATATAAAGCGTATAGATAAGCGATTTCTCATCAGGAGTAAACAGGAACCAGCCTTCCGGAATATAAGCCGCCATCACCTCGCGCTCCATATTCAGCGGATTGATGGTGATAAGCTGCATGGCTCCGTCTGCCTTTCCTTCACCGGCAATGGCATTGTCGCCCGCCTTCTCGGTAAAGTACATCTTGTTGGTGCGAGGCATCCATCTTACGTTCTCCTCAAAGGAAGCAACGACCTTGTTGGTCTGGCTGTTTCTCAGCTCGTTGATGCTATGGTTCTTGCCCTGACGGTCTACCCAAGTCTTGCGCACAATCATAAACTTGCCATTTGGCGAAAGTGCCACACTTGAATAGTTTGGCATGCAGATTACATCATATATATTAAAGGTGCGCTTGGTATTGGCAGAAGCCTCGCCCACGCTCAGCTGCTTGCCATCGGCAGCAGTAACGCTCACCTTGAAATCCTTGGCAGCATCCTTGTCTGCAGTCTTATCGGAAGACGAATCAGATGCGGTGAGATATTTGATGACCACAGTATGAGTAGAAGGCAGCAGGACGGTCTCAGCCTTGTCACCATTCACCTTCACCTGCTCGCCATCTACGAAGAGACGGTATTGCTTCAGTCCCTTCACCTCTACAGTGGCCTTGGTACGGCTGGTGTTAGATACGGTGAAGGAAGCCAGATGGAGTGCATTCTGCCTTGCATGATCAGCCAAGAGCTGAGAAGCAGCCACTTCCTTGCCATTATTCAAAAGGTTGAACGATAATGGAGAGTCCAATACTCCCTCCATTGCAAATTTCTCTCCCTTCACATTTACGCTGTCTGCCATCCAGGGAGTAGACACAGGGAATGGTCCCACATGCTTCAGTTTCTGCACCTCGATAGTCTCGGCATTGACAGAAAGCGAAGCACAGAGAGCTGCGCTGAAAGTGAGAGCCCAGAGGCTCTTTCTTGTTGTTTTTATCATGATTTATTTCAATTATATTAAATTTTCTGCGAAAATACAAATAAAAGTTGAGATAAGCGAAACTTTCGCTTACATTTTTTTCTTCTTATCGGGATTATTCTGTTTTTATGTTATCTGAACGTTAAGGAGAGGTTTCAGAAAGTTATAGTTGTGTTAAACCCCTATTCCTGCTATTGTCATTCCAAAAAATCCATTTATCTTTGCATCGTCAAACAGAAAAAATGACAAAGAAAATAAAAGAATCAAGGAGTATTAAAACTAAAAAAAAGATTGTTATGAACAAGAAAAATATGATATTACTGAGTTCTTTGCTCGTATGTTCGCTCGAAAGTTTCGCACAGAACAAGGTTGAGGCTGCCGATTCCATCTTGAAGGATATGGACCTGGATGCAGTAACCGTGGTTGCCTCCAAGCCTCTGGTAAAGATGGAGACCGACAAGATGACCTACAACGTAGAGCAGGATGCCGATGCCAAGGCTTCTACCGTACTTGATATGCTGCGCAAGGTTCCGATGGTAACCGTAGACGGACAGGACAACATCACCGTGAATGGTTCTTCCAGCTTCAAGGTATACGTAGACGGAAAGCCAAATCCCATGTTCTCTGCCAACCCATCGCAGATATTCAAGGCGATGCCGGCAACCATGGTCAAGAACATAGAGGTAATCACCAATCCGGGAGCCAAATATGATGCAGAAGGAACGGGCGGTGTGCTCAACATCGTACTCAACAAGCAGACCGTGAATGGCGCAGGAGGCAACGACCTCAGCAATGGATATAACGGCAACATCAGTGCCACTGCCGGCAATCAGGCGCAGAGCATCTCTGCCCTCATCAGCGGTCAGCAGGGCAAACTCACCTACAGTGCCAACGGTATGTACAACTATCAGAAGATGAACGGAACAACCATCTCCTTCGACCGTACGCAGAAAGACGGCAGCCTGATGAACTACTATCAGAAATCAGACATGAAGCAGCCGTTCTCGATGGGTAACATCAGTCTCAGCTATGAACTCGATTCGCTGAGCAACATCAGCGCCACGGCTGGCTTGACCACCTTCGGGCAGAAGCTGAACGGTCATCCGCTTACCCAGATGTCTGGCGGCATCTATGGCAAGGGCTTCGAATACGGCAACGAGATGAAGCAGGATCTGGACAACACATCTTTCAATGGAAGCATCGACTATCAGAGATTCTTCAACAAGGAGCGCACCAACTACCTCATCCTCAGCTATCTCTTCAGCACCAACCCTACCCATATCGACAACTATACGTTCTACGATGACATCAGTCAGGTAACAGGGATTCAACTCCACGACCTGCTCTCCAAGAGCAAAACCCGTGGCACGGAGCATACCTTCCAGGCAGACTTCACCCACTCGCTCAGCGAGACACAGCGCTTGAACTTCGGCGCCAAATACATCGCCCGCACCAACAAGAGCGATTCCCGCTACTTCGATGTGGCAGCAGATAAGACCGAAACGCTGAATCCAGCCAACAGCATGGAATACAAGAACACCCAGAATATTCTGGCTGCATACGCGGAATGGAAAGGAAACTTCGGAAAATGGGGAACGATGATGGGAACCCGCTACGAGCAGACCTGGGAAAAGGTGAAGTTTGAACAGGGCAAGGGCGATGACTTCGACAAGCAGTACGGCAATCTCGTACCTAGCGCCAGCCTCTCCTACAACATGGCTCCAGGCATGAATCTCGGCATAAACTACAACATGCGCATCACCCGTCCGGGAATCACTTATCTGAATCCATACGTAGACCGCAGTAATCCTACTGCCATCTCCTATGGTAATACAGACCTCGACGTGGTGAAGTCGCATCAGCTGAACATGGTATTCAATTACTATAACCAGCGATTCATGTTGAGCACCACCCTGGGTTACGGATTCTGCGACAACAAGATAGAGCAGTATTCCTTCCTCGATGCCGACAACCTGCTCAACACCACCTACGGCAATGTTTCGAAGACCCGCAACGCCAGCATGAATGTATTCATCAATTGGCTGATGTTCAAGAAGACAAGACTGATGCTGAACGAGAGCCTGAGCTACAACGATTTGCGCAGCGATGCCCTAGGATGGAAGAACAACGGATGGAACAGCAGCACGATGATCAACCTGCAACAAACCCTGCCTTGGGAACTGCAATGGACCGTGGGTAGCATCATACAGACCAAGCAGCATAATCTGCAGGGCTATCAGAGCGGTATGGCATTCTTCTATACCACCCTCTCCAAATCTATCATGAAGGATAAGCTTGACCTGAGTCTGATGTTCCTCACTCCTACCGATGACAAGCTCAACATCAAGCAGAAGACCGTGGGTTCGGATTACGTACAGAACATGACCATAAAAGTGCCATTGCGCCAGATCAGTCTTACCCTGACATGGAAGTTCGGAAACACCAAGAAGCAATTCCAGCAGGTGAAGTCAAACATCCAGAATGACTTCCAGGAAGAGCAACAGGGAATCCAGACAGGAGGAATGGAGAAATAATAAAAACGGAAAAATCAGCAGGAATACTCTTTTTCTGCTGATTTTTCCGTTCTATACAACTGATTGTTTTTTATAATCTGATAGCTAAATCAATACCTGTCGGAGCTACCGAAAGACTGATATTGTCGTTAATATCTTTCTCTCCATCCCTCTCCTTTCCTTTCTTCTTATTCTTTCCCAGAATCCAGTCGCCTATCAGATAGCCGGCTTCTGCAGAGGCTACACCGATGGCAACACCCGCCACGACATCTTCCCAATGGTGACGATTGCGGCGCACTCTATCCACAGCCACTCCCGTAGCCACCGCATAGCCCGCCACACCAATCCAGGGTGAAACCTTGCGATATTCGTGCATCAGGACGGTGGCTCCGGAAAAGGCGACAGAGGTGTGTCCTGAAGGAAACGAATGATTGTCCGTTCCATCCGGACGCTTCTCATGGATAGCATGCTTCAGTGAATATGTCACGGCAGCATTCACACCAAATGCCAGTACCTGGGCACCGATTCTTCGCTGCCAAGTACTTTCAGCCTCCACTCCACACGCCTTCAATCCAAAGACGGCAATGGTAGGAACAAAGCGAAGAACATCATCAATGCCGTCGCCATGATAACGCTTATCCTGGGAGTAAACCGGGAGTACCATCAGCATACTCAAAGCCATTATAATCAACTTTTTCTTCTTCATGGGTACAAAGATACTGCAAAAAATAGAATTTCCTGCTACTTCACCCTCAGAAAAGAAAGGAATCCTACCAATATTATATCTTTTTAAACAAAATATCTAACATTTGTATAGGAAAACTAGAGTTTTTTCGTAATTTTGCAGCCAAATTGGAATATGAGCGCCACGATGCCTACAATTCGCTGAGCGTGCCAGTATACAACACCCTCGCCTACGAGTTTGACAATGCCGCCATCGTGTACAGAGCAGCAACGCCCTGGAACTCGCCAAGAAGCATCCTCCAGCAAGCCTTGAAGCAGTTGGAAGATGCGGACGCTCAGCGACAATCGAAATCGTAGGCTAAGCATCTGCACGCATTATCCTTCGTCTTCCATCAAATCACAAATCAGCTTGATCTCGGAGTAGTCGATGCCATCCCCCATCGCCTCCTTGATCTCGCTGAAGTGCTCTATATCAGGATGAGCCTTCATGAAATCTCGAATCTTCTTCTCATGGGCACTTGAGAT
>ERZ791912.1515-NODE-1515-length-10580-cov-4.062138_pt1 | contig 10580 bp, 9 predicted proteins | sample MGYA00510141_ERZ791912 | MGnify/ENA primary metagenome ERZ791912 (study PRJEB30046, sample SAMN00792082) | human gut metagenome | study: EMG produced TPA metagenomics assembly of the A metagenome-wide association study of gut microbiota in type 2...
TTCGCGATGCCAGCTCCCCTGGTAGGGGAGCCATTGGCAGGCCGGGTAAGTTCTGCTGTTCGCTTGGGCCCAATTGGGCGCAAAGCACCGGGCCCTGTCCTCATTGGCAGCGGCATTTGTATTACTGTTATGAATCTCGACAGCGGAGCCTGGTCGTTCCCGGAAGCGAAAAACTTCGCTCGTCCAGTACGACCGCTACCGACTCGCCAGTGGCTCCCCTATTTAGGGGAGCTGGCGCGAAGCGCCTGAGAGGTTGCACTCCCATCATTTCACCTGCAAAAGCTGAATTTCATCTCAGCTTCTGTATAGATCAACTTTGAAAATCCAAACTGTTATAAGGAGATATCACTTATGAAAGCTCGTATTCCGCAGCACCGCGAATTTATCATCAACTTCCCCGACACCGTCGATCAGGCCAAGGCCAACGAGGGCTGGGCAAAGCTGCAGCAGATCGTCGAGGACTACAAGAAGGACCACAACGGTGCTTCCGTCTATGCACCCAGCTTCATCGAGGACTGCGAGCCTGCCGTCAAGAAGCTGCAGGAAGAGTATGGCTTCGAGTACACCGTTGAGTATGTGAAGTAAGTTCTGAGTTTTCAGTATACTGCATTAAAAAAAGCAGAGCGTTCCAGCCAGCTGGCTGGAACGCTCTGCTCTTTTTGTTGCTTATTTCAGTTCCATATTGATGGACTTTTCCGTAAAGCCGTAGTTCCGGTACATCTCATACGCCTTTTTGTTTCTGGCGTTCACCTGCAGCTCGATGGTGTCACATCCCTTCTCCGCCTTGAGCTGCTTCACTTTTTCAAAGAACTGGTGGCCGATGCCTTTGCCCCTGTACGCTTCCTCCACCGCCATGGTACTGACGAACAAAACATCCTTTGTTACCTGCGCCGGGCCTTCCACATGGCGCTTGAAGACTTCCAGAACACCAACAACGATGCCGTCCGTCTCGGCAATATACCAGCTGTCCCCTTTCAGGAGCTCAGCAAACAACCCTTTTGTAATCAACGGACTAGCCGGTTTGTAGACATCCGGCCGCCACTCGACATGCATCTGCTGCACCTGATCCATAATAGCAGAAAATCGGTCATAATCCTGCATTTGCGGGGTACGGATCGTTATTTTCATCTCGTTTTCTCCTTGTTGTATCAAAAATACCCTGTCTGACACGGTTTCGGGTCCAGACAAGGCATTTTGAGTTTCTTTTCAGTTGTCTGCTTCCACCTTGCTGAGCAGGATGCGGTCGTTGTCAAGGGCCTTGCCCGCATTCTCACGGAACTTTTCGAGCAGGTCGTCCACAGTCATCCGGCTGCGCTCCTCGCCCTTGACGTCGAAGACGACGCGGCCCGCATCCATCATCAGGGTGCGGTTGCCCAGTTCCAGTGCCTGGTGCATGTTGTGGGTGACCATCAGGCAGGTGATCTTCTTTTCCGCCACGATGTTCTGGGTCAGTTCCAGCACCTTTTCGGCGGTGGCAGGGTCCAGCGCGGCGGTGTGCTCGTCGAGCAGGAGCAGCTTCGGGGTAACAAGGGTCGCCATCAGCAGCGTCAGCGCCTGACGCTGTCCGCCGGAGAGCAGGCCCACCGGCTGCTTCATCCGGTCTTCCAACCCCATATCCAGCAGGGCCAGCTTTTCGCGGAACAGGGCCTTATCCTTCCGGGAGATGCGGGAGAAGATGGCGTGGGGGGCCGTGCCTGCGCGCAGATAGGCCAGCGCCAGATTCTCTTCGATGGTCATGTTCGGGGCGGTGCCCTTGAGCGGGTCCTGGAAAAGGTGGCCGATGACCCGGCTGCGCTCAAATTCCGGGGTGAAGGTGATGTCCTGCCCGCCCAGCGTGATGCTGCCCTCGTCGGCGATGAAGCCGCCCGTAATGGCGTTGAATAGGGTGGATTTGCCTGCGCCGTTCGAGCCGACGATGGTGGCGAAGTCGCCTGCTTCCATCCGGAGGCTGACGCCGTTCAGGGCCACCTTTTCATTGACCGTGCCGGGGTTGAAGGTCTTGTGCAGATCGTTCAGTTCCAGCATTTCCATCTCAGACCACCTCCTTCTTCTGGGCCGCGTGCTTCCGCTTTTCAAAAGCCAGACGGTTCTGGATGGCCGGCATCGAGATGGCAATGGCCACGATGAGGGCCGACACCAGCTTCATGGCGGCCGCCGGGACATTGAAGCGCAGGGCCACCGCCACAATGAAGCGGTACAGACAGCTGCCGAACACGACGCCCAGCACCCGGCGCACCGTGGTGCGCTTGCCCACCAGCGTCTCACCGATGATGAGAGAAGCCAGCGCGATGGTCACCATGCCGGTGCCCACGTTGATATCGCAGCTCTTCTGGTACTGGGCCAGCAGACCGCCGGACAGGGCCGTCAGCGCACCGGAGATGCACAGGCCCACCGTGATGGTAAAGGCCGGATTGATGCTGGACGCCCGCACCATGGCGGCGTTGTCGCCGGTCGCCCGGATGGACAGGCCCAGCCGGGTGCCCAGAAATCCCACCATCCCGGCACCGGCCAGCGCGATGACCACCACGGCCAGCACCAGCTTATACCAGCCGCCCGTAAAGGCCAGCACTGTTTTGGCCAGCGAGAAGACCGTGTCCGTCTTGACCAGCGACAGCGTGGACGAAAAGCCCATGACCGCCAGATTGATGGTATAAAGGCCGGTGTTCACGATGATGCCCGCCATGATGCTCTCGACGCCGAGGCGGGTCTGCAAAAAGGCTGTGATGAAACCGGAGCACACACCGGCCGCCATCGCCGCCAGCAGGGCCAGAAAGGGGTGGCCGGTCAGTGCGACCTGGCAGGCCACAGCGCAGCCCAGCGTGAAGCAGCCGTCGGTGGACAGGTCTGCAATGTTCAGGATGGAATAGCTCAAGAACAGAGCCAGCGCAACGAGGGCGTAGATGCAGCCCAGTTCCAGCGCGGTCTGGATCACGTTGAGCGAAAAGATACTCGCCAGCATGGTGTGTACTCCTTATTTTTTAATAGCAGACGATTCCGTCACAGCTGCACTGTGACGGAATCGCTCTTGTTTTTACGAAATGAGATGGATTTAGAAGTTCTCCTGCGTGGTCACTTGCACGATCTCGGTGCAGTAGGGCTTGAAGGCTTCCTTGATCATGTCCAAAGTCTTATCATCCATGCCCAATGCTGCGGCCGTCTCTGTATTGATGGTCACAATGCCGTTGTCGAAGGTCTGGTAAGGCAGGTCGGCGGTGGTCTTGCCCTCGCAGAGCAGCTCCACCACCATGTCTGCGGTGGCCTCGCCCAGCTGGACGTAATCGACGCCGTAGCCCACGAATGCACCGTTCAGCGCGAAGCTGTCGGCACCAGTGAAGTGCAGGATCCCGGCATCGGTAAAGGTCTCGTAGATGGCCAGCTCCGCGGTCATCACGGTGTTGTCGGTCGGGGTGAACACGGCCTTGACCCCGGCTGCAACGAGGGCTTCGGCCGCCATCTGAACTTCGGCGGTGGTGGTGCCGTTCTTTTCAATGTACTGGATGCCCTTGCTGTCGCAGAATGCCTTGGCATCTGCGATGGCCTGGGTGGAAGCATCCTGGCTCAGGTCGTACAGCAGGCCGATGGTGTCAATATCCGGGTTGACGGCCAGGATGAGGTTCATGATGGCGTCGGTGTTCAGGGCATCGGAAGTGCCGGTGATGTTCTCCTCGCCGTCAAAACCGGCAGAGACCGGGTCGGTGACCGCAGAGTAGACAACAGGGATGTCGGTATCCTCGACCGAAGCCAGCATGGTGGCGGCGGTGGGGGTAGCCACGGCCACGATGACGTCCACGTCATCGGCCACAAGGTCGGCACCGATCTGGTTCAGGTTGGTCTGGTCGGCCTGCGCGTTGGCGTAGTAGTCGGCATAATCAAAGGTCACGCCCTTTTCCCTGCCCACCTCATCCAGACGGCTCTCAACGGAGGCGACGATCTGGTTCAGAGAGGCATGGTCCACATAGTTGACGATGCCCACCTTGAAGGTCTGGCCCGCTTCTGCCGAAGCAGCTGCCGACGAGGCGGCAGCGCTGGAGACGGTGCCGGAGGCAGCGGACGAGGCCGAACCGCCGCAGCCGGTCAGGCTGAATGCAGAGACAGCGGCAGCGCCCAGAGCGGCCTTGAGGAAATTGCGGCGGGAGATCATGTTCATGGTTTTCATAGCGGTTGCTCCTTCCCTGGAGCGGGCGGCAGTAAAAAAGACCCGCTCCACTTGCGGAACGGGCCTTTTCATGGTAACAAAAGATCCCGTCCCTGTGTGTTCATCCACAAGGACAGGATCGAAAATACGATTCTGCGGTGCCACCTTGTTTGCTCTGCCCAAGCCAGCTGCTGGCTGCAGAGCCCCTCACGGAGAGCCAACACTCCCCTGCCCTGTAACGGAGGCTTCCGTCCCAAGCTACTGGGGAACTTTCCCGTTTGCCCGGCCCTCGGCGGCCCACGAAACTCTGCCCCGCTCTCGCCCGTTTGCACTGTCCGGGCTCACTGCAGATGCGCTGTGCAGGTTCTCTTCCGCCTCATCGGTTTGATTGCATTATACACTTTATTCGTGTAAAGTCAAGAGGGAATTTTTCATCTGTGCAATGATTCAGATGAATCCGGTTTTCGTTTCCTTGACTTTTCTTGACTTCTTTTGTGAAACAACGTACACTGTGTTCATTATAATTTTCCGAAAGAAGGTGTTCTTCACGAATCCGACCGAAAATACCCTGCTGCATGGGCCGGTGCGTCCGGCGCTGCTGCGGTACGCCCTGCCCATCATCCTGAGCATGGTGGCCACCCAGTTCTATTCGGTGGCCGATACCATGATCATCGGTCTGCGGCTGGATGCCGACGCGCTGGCGGCGGTCTCCAATGCTTCCACCATCCTGATGCTCTTTCTGTTCATCTCCGGCGGCATGGAGCTGGGCGGCGGCCTGCTGGTGGCAGCGGGCCGGCCCACGGCCACCCGGCAGGAGATGGCCGAACTGCTCTACAACCTGCTGTTCGTCGATCTTGTGCTGGCGCTGGGCCTGACCGCACTGGGCTTTTTCACCCGGCTCATCCGGACGCCGGAGGAGATCCTGGCCGAGGCGGTGCTTTATGGGCGGGTGTATCTGGTCGGCCTGCCCTTTCTGATGCTCTATGACCTGACCAAAGAGTGCATCATGGGCTGCGGAGACTCGAAAACACCGCTCCGGGCCGTAGTCGCCACCAGCGTGATGAACATCGTGCTGGACCTGGCGCTCGTCGGCCCCTTCGGGGTCGCCGGTGCGGCCGGTGCTACCGCTGCCGCACAGATCGCCGGAGCGGGGTACATGCTGGCCCACCTACGCAAGACCGAACTGAGTCTGCCCTTCCGCCGGGAGATGCTCAAGGCAAGCTACGCGAAGGACATCTTCCGCCTTTCCGCCCCCAACTCCCTGCAGCAGGCCAGCGGCACCATCATCACGACAGTCAAGCAGGGGCTTCTGGGCGGGCTGGGCGTCGCGGCCATCGCGGTTTTTTCCTGCGCGGGCAAGCTCTCCAGCCTGCTGATGATGCCGGTGTACGGTTTCGTGCAGTCCATCGTCTTTTTCATCGCCCAGAACACCACTGCCCAGCAGCCGGGCCGGGTGCATACCGGCCTGCGGGAGGGGCGGCGCATCCTGTTCTTTTACTCGCTGCTGGTGGCAGCGCTCTGCATCGGGCTGAACGGCCCGCTGCTGCGGCTCTTCACCACCGACGCTGCTGCCGCCGCCTACGGCTCCACCATGCTGGCCTTTGAGGGCATCTCGTATGTGTTCACCGCGCAGAAGCATCTGTGCGAGGCCCGGCTGCGCGGTGCCCAGAAGATGGGGCTGTATCTGGCCTCGAACCTGGGGCAGATCGGGCTGAATCTGGCCGCCTGCGTTCTGCTGGTGCCCCGCATCGGCTTTTCGGGCTTCTGGCTGTCCACCTGGATCAGCGCCCCCGCCGGCCTTGCGCTGGCCGCGCTGCTGGCAAGGATCGGCGCAAAACAACAGAGCTAACACAAAAAGCACAGTGCTTGTACTGTGCTTTCATTTATGATATACTGTTTTTGCAGCCATCTGGCTGACAGGCGCTGTCTGCAAATGCAGGTGGTCACGCTCCTCTCCCCGGCGAAGCGTTGGGGGGAACGCGTTCTTCTTTGCTTCCCCTGACGCAAATGCGGAAGGGGGGATGTTCTATGACGCTGAGTGAAGTGCTTCAGCTGCTCGCCGTGATCGGCGGTGCAGTTTTTGTGACGTTTCAGATTACATGGACGATTTCCAACAGCAAAAAGAAATGACCGCCTCTGCCCTACCAAAGCAAGCGGTCATTCTTTTTGACACCTGAGCCGAGGAGGAGCTGACCATTTTGCAGCCAGCGTCTTTCTCTATTTGTAGTATAGTAATTTTTTATCGTTTTGTCAAGCAGAAGAGGAACACAATGGAACCTTTGAAGATCCAACACATCCCCCTGCCCCACCGGGCCGTGTTCGGCCCCATGGCAGGCTTCACCGATGCGCCCTGCCGCCGCCTGATGGCGCAGCACGGGGCCGGTTTCACAGTCAGTGAGATGGTATCCAGCCGGGCGCTGGTCTACCACGACCACAAAACGGTCAGCCTGCTCAAGGCCGAACCCAACGGCGCCCCCTACGGCGTCCAGATCTTCGGCGAAGTGCCCCAGATCATGGGCGAAGCAGCTGCTGCCATCGAGGAATACGCTTTCGACTTTCTGGACATCAACATGGGCTGCCCAGCCCCGAAGATCGTCTCCGGCGGTGCCGGCAGCAAACTGATGCTGGACCCCGACCTCTGCGGCAGGATCGTCGAGCAGGTAGTGGCGCACACCTCCCGGCCTGTCACGGTCAAGATGCGCAAAGGCTGGGACGCCGACCACGTCACCGCAGTCGAATGCGCCAAGGCCTGCGAACAGGCCGGTGCGGCCCTCATCGCAGTACACGCCCGGACGCGGGAGCAGATGTACACCCCCGGCATCGACCCGGAGATCATCGCCCGCGTAAAATCTGCCGTGCATGTGCCGGTGCTGGGCAACGGCGACATCCATTCGGCTGAAGACGCCGTCGCTCTGGTCAAAGAGACCGGCTGCGACGGTGTGATGATCGCCCGCGCAGCCCTGGGCGACCCGTGGCTGTTCGAGCGGGTAAACGCCGCGCTGGAGGGCACCCCGGCCCCCAAAGAGCCGAATCTGCAGGCCCGGATGAACGCCCTCCGCCGTCAGGTGGAGGAGATGGTGGAGCAGAAGGGCGAATTCGTTGCCATGCCCCAGGCCCGCGCCCAGACCATGCACTACATGAAAGGGCTGAAGGGGGCGGCCTCCCTGCGGCGGTACTGCTGCGAGCTGACCCATCTGGAAGACATCGACCGCCTCATCGAGGCAGTGTTCGACCAGCAGCGCAAAGCGGGGCTTGACCCGGACGACGAGCGCGAGGTCCCGTTCCCCTGATCTTCCCGGACGATCCGGATTTTTTGAAACAAGAGGTTCTCTGCCATGACTTCATCTCACAGCCCCCGGCTTCTGGGGCAAAAACAGAACAAATTCCTGCTCACGGTCTGCCTGTGTGCGCTGACGGCGGCGCTGATCTTCCTGCCGTTTTACCTTCTGGATGGCGGCTTTTTCCACTACGCCGGTGATTTCAACAGCCAGCAGATCAGTTTTTACCGCTACATGAACGGCTTCCTCAAGGGGCTGGGCTACCCGGACGGCGCAGGCAGTGTCCACAACACCTTCTCCTGGGCCACCGACCTGGGCAGCGGGGCGCTGAACGCCTATTCCTTCTACCTGTACGGCTCGCCGTTCTTCTGGTTCTCGCTGCTCTTCCCCCAGCAGTGGCTCCCCTATCTCATGGTCCCGCTGCTGGTGCTCAAGTTCGCCGTGGCGGGCGGCGGCGCATACCTGTATCTTCGCCGCTACGTGAAAGACCAAAACTATGCCGTGCTGGGCGCGGTGCTCTATGCCTTTTCCGGCTGGGGGCTCTACAACATCTTCTTCAACCACTTCATTGATGTGCTGGCCCTCTTCCCGTGGATGCTCTGGGCGCTGGACGAGGCCGTCTACCATGGGCGGCACGGGCTGTTCGCGTTCTGGGTCGGCGTCAACCTGCTGAACAACTACTTCTTCTTTGTGGGGCAGGTGCTCTTCCTGCTCCTCTACTTCATCTGTAAAGTCAGCGCGGGGGATTTCAAGCTCACGCCCCGGCTGTTCGTCCATCTGGCCTTTGAAAGCCTCCTCGGTGTGGGGCTGGGGGCCGTCATTCTCTGGCCCGCCGTCCTCTCGCTGTTGCAGAACCCCCGCACCATCGACCTGTCCTCCGGCTGGGGCTTTCTGACCTACGCAAAACCCCAGCAGTACCTTGCCATCCTGCTGAGCTGGATCCTGCCGCCCGACTCGCCCTATATGACCTCCATCTGGTCTGAGGGCGTCATCAAGTGGACGAGCATGACCGCCTATCTGCCCCTGTGCAGTCTGGCCGGTGCTCTGGCTTACTGGCGCGCCCGGCAGGGCGACAGCAAAAAGCGGATCGTTGCCACCTGCGCCGTCTTTGCGCTGGTGCCGGTGCTGAACAGCGCCTTCTATGCCCTCAATTCCAGCTACTACGCCCGGTGGTTCTATATGCCGGTGCTCATCCTGGCCGCCATGACCATCAACGCACTGGAAGACCCCGCCGTCGAGCTGGACCGCCCGGCCCGGAACATCAGTGGGCTCGTCATTGCCACGCTGGCCTTTGCGCTGGTGCCGGTGCAGGATGCCAGCACCAAAGAATGGTCGCTGGGCGTCCTGCAAAATCCCGGCCAGTACGCCGCCGTGTTCGGCTTTGCCCTCATCGGGCTGCTGGTCTACCGCTGGGTCGCGCAGCGGTGGCGGGCCGACAAGCGCCTGCCCCAGCGGATGCTGGCGGCAGTGCTGGCATTCAGCTGCCTGTTCGGCATCACCCACATCGGCATCGGCAAGTTCGGCCAGTGGAACACCGACAGCGACCTGGTGGAAGAGTACACCAGCGCCCTGGCCCTGAAGGAAGACCTGCCGGAGGGCGACTGGCGCATCGACACTTACAAGACCCACGACAACCTCGGTCTCTGGCTGGACAAGAGCTGCCTGCAATACTTCGGCAGCACTGCCGCCCCCAGCATCCTCAGCTTTTACCCGGCGCTGGGCGTCAAGCGGGACGTCCGCAGCCAGCCGGAGCTTTCCAACTATGCGCTGCGGGGCCTGCTGAGCGTGAAGTACCTCATCACCAAGCCCGACCGGCAGGCCGACTTCCTCGAAGAGGCCGATGAGGGCTGGGCCTATTACGACACGCTGGATGGCTACACCCTCTATGAAAACACCAACTACGTCCCCATGGGCTTCACCTACGACTACTACCTCACCGAGGACGATTACGAGTCCACCGTGACGGTCACCCGCTCCAATCTGCTGATGCGGGCGCTGGTGCTCTCCGATGCGGATGCCGCCGCATACAGCCAGTATTTGCAGCCGCTGCCCGCCGCTGAGCTGAACGACCTGACCTATGACCGCTACGTGCAGGATTGCGCCGACCGCCGGGCCTCGGCCTGTTCGGTGTTCCAGATGACCAATTCCGGCTTCCACGCTGAGATCACGCTGGACGCTCCGAACCTTGTCTTCTTCTCGGTGCCTTACGACGACGGCTTCACGGCCACGGTCAACGGCAAGGAGACCGACATCCTGCGGGTGGACGAGGGCCTGATGGCGGTGCTCTGCCCCGCCGGGGAAAGCACCCTTGATTTTGTCTACCAGCCGGACGGCATCCGGCTGGGCAAGCCTGTCACGCTGCTTTCGCTCGTGGTCTTCGTATCCTACACCAGCTATTTTGCCTGGGACGATCGGAAAAAGCGGAAGCCCTGAAGAAAAGGAGAGCGTTCTATGGAACAGCGTCATTGGAAGAAAGCCGGCATCACCACCTCCCTGCTGGGCTACGGCTGCATGCGCCTGCCCACCCTGCCGGACGGCCGCATCGACGAAGTGCGGGCCGAAGCCCTGCTGAACACCGCGCGGGACGCGGGCGTCAACTACTTTGACACCGCCTACCCCTACCACGGCGGCGAGAGCGAGCCGTTCGTGGGGCGGGTCATCGCAAAATGGCCCCGCGAGAGCTTTTATCTGGCCACCAAACTGCCCCTGTGGCAGTGCGATTCGCTGGAAAAAGCCCAGCAGATCTACCGCAGTCAGTTCGAGCGGCTGGGTGTGGACACCATTGATTTCTACTTGCTCCACTCCCTGCACCGGGCACGGTACGACAAGGCCAAGGCGCTGGGCATCGTGGACTGGCTCTGGGAGGAGAAGAAAGCCGGGCGCATCCGGAACTTCGGCTTCTCCTGCCACGACAACGCGGACGGGCTGGAACACATCCTGCGGGACCAGCCCTGGGATTTCTGCCAGCTGCAATACAACTACCTTGACACCGACGACCGCGCCGAGGAGATCGCGGGCGACCGCGGCTATGCGCTGACCGAAGAGTTGGGCATCCCGCTCATCATCATGGAGCCCATCAAGGGCGGCACACTGGCCAACCTTCCGCCGGACGCTGCGGCGCCGCTGACCGCCCTCGACCCCGCCGCCAGTGCGGCTTCCTGGGCGCT
>ERZ791912.1517-NODE-1517-length-10575-cov-36.135551_pt1 | contig 10575 bp, 8 predicted proteins | sample MGYA00510141_ERZ791912 | MGnify/ENA primary metagenome ERZ791912 (study PRJEB30046, sample SAMN00792082) | human gut metagenome | study: EMG produced TPA metagenomics assembly of the A metagenome-wide association study of gut microbiota in type 2...
CGCTTACAAATGGAAAACTTGTGCCAGAAGATTGGCTTCACAGCTGAGCAAACCGGAGCGCTCCTTACAGGAAAAGCCTTGGAATTCAGTGGTTTACTCTATTCTGGGGGACATAAGCGTAAGTTCAACGTGGAGAATGCGGAAATCAAGGTGTTCTCTGATTCTACCAAGCCGAACCAACTGTTTCTGTGTGTCAATAGACAGCCTATTGTCGAATGGTTTAAAGTACAATGGAACAATTTGAAAAATCAAATTCGCCCAAAACTTCATTAATTATAAAATTAGAAACTTCGAGGACTTTCATTTTTGTGACTGTTCCCCGAAGTTTTATCAATATTTCTATTTTTTCTTGGGATGTGGTGGCATTTTTGACACCTGTGGCATCTCCCTTTCTTTATATTCATTATTTTCCATATTATTTTTTCTTAGGTGATGGTGGAGGTGGTACATTTGAAAAACGTGGCATTTCTCCATGTATTTCTGGACTTTGATGAATCGTGTAGGTGCTATGGGTAGAGGGTTTACCTGTCCCATGCGGAATTGTTGTATTACTTTTCTTGCTCATAATTGTTATAATATACTCGATTAATATAAGTTTCTGATTCTTTTATTATTTTTTCATGCCTCTTTTGTGGTATGGAGCGGACAAGACGGTTGAATGTGGACTGTTTTCCCCCTTCTTCTTTTTTCAGATGATATAAAAACTCTTCTGTCTCTTTATCTGAAATATCTTCTGTTTCATATCTAAAATAGAGATGCTCCAATTCGGTCATATATCCATTATAATAATCCATCAATCCATCAAGAATACATAGTTCTTTTTCTGGTTGTATAAAATGTGGAAACAAAGCTTTTACTACAGAAACAAAAGCTATAATGGAAGAACTAATTAATGGGGCTATCTCGTTTAATAAATATCCGAAAGTACCTCCAGAAGCAACTAATGCTATAAACATTTGGTAATAACGTTCATGCTTTCGTTGCTTATCTGTGTACCATTTCACACATAGCACATTTGCATGTGCTTGTTTCATTTCTTCCCATATCTTATTCTTTATAACCATAAGGGCTATTTTTTGAATCTAATTTGTAAGTTTAGTTTCACATAAGCACAGCCATCACTTCCTTTATAAACATAGCCAAAGCCATAGCGACTTCTGCTTGCGCGTTCAAAACGAGTATTGTTGTAAAGATAGTCTTCTACATCATTACGATTGTAGAAATGATAGCAAACAATCTCACCATCCTTGCGTACAACAAGATAGCCTCCATTGGCATCATACCTACCTGTCCATTCCTTGGCAGGTGTCATGCCGAGCGCAGCATCAAGGAGAAGGACTTTCATTTTGTGGACATAAAACGCTTCCACATTCTTGCCATTAAATTTAAATGGGTTATGTTTGGCTACTTCTGCAACACATTCATTGATGGAAGACTTGGAATTTGGTAAACTATCTATCAATAAACAATCAGCTATAAATAGAGGCATGCAACTATCTAAAAACAGAAGATTATTCTTGAAGATAGAATGGTCTATATCGTTATACTCCAAGTTACAACCCTTATTTAAAATAGCTTCCATTCTTGGAAGATGCCCTTTAATGGCATTGATTTCCTCAATGTCTGCATCACTAAGTTTTGTTCCGACAATCTTATACGTGATATTGGTTGTTGTTCCTGCGTTCAAAAGTGTAGAGGCACTACCCAATTGAGATTTGATGCTAAATCCTAAGAGTGGTGTCATGTTTGTACGCAAATCGTGGATAATAATATGAATGTCCGCTTTGTCTTTTGAAGGTGCTTTTAGCTTTGAACAACCTATCTCTGTCATAAAAGATTCAGTCGCAGGGAGTGTAAAAGCACGGTCATTTGCCGTTTTTATCTCTTCAAGTAACTTAGAGGATTCTTCCAAAAATTTGTTCATGGATATTCTTGCGAATTCACAACCATCCTCATCAATAACTACTATATGTTGGTCTGTGTCGGGCTTGTACTCATATTTCTTGCTTTCTTCACGAATAATATTGAGAATAGGATAGTACAAATCCAACTTGTTCATGTCGGCATCGCCCGCATGAACCTTTCCTTCTCCTAATAACTTGAACAAAGTGTATATTTCACTCCATTCACCTTTATTTCCCGATATAGCCATGTTCTTTCAATGTTTTAAGTAATTGACTTGCTGTAGCCTGGATAGCGGGTACAGCTACACTATTACCAAATTGCTTGTATGCCGAAGCATCAGCAACTACTATTCTAAATTCATCTGGATAGCCTTGCAGGCGAGCCCATTCTCTTGGGGTCATCTTGCGCCACCCTTGCTTATTTACTTCTCCTTTGATTCTTGTTGTTGGTGTTAAATCTTTTTGGCGAAAGTCAATAACAAGATTGCACTCTCTTCCCATTCCTCCTACGACAATTGCATGTGTAATGCCATCATCAGGAATTATATCATAGCCGAAACCATGTCCTTTAGCTTCATGGCGAGCTTTATGCCGTATCAGAGTGTCTATGTATGTTGTGGAAAGATAGTACTTAGCAGGAACTGGATTTTCCTCTCTAACATCAAGCCATTTTTTCGTAACCTCTTTCTGTATTGGGTAAGAGAAATCTTCCTTCTTTATACCAAGGTCTTTTCTGAAACCTACAATGTAAATTCTTTCACGATGTTGTGGAACTCCAAAGTACATAGCATTTACTATCTCTGGATTTGGTACTACATAGCCAACTTCATCCAAAGTATTTAATATTGTTTTGAATGTTTTGCCTTTGTCATGAATGACAAGTCCCTTTACATTCTCAAGGAAAAAAGCTTTAGGTTGATACCTACGAAGTATTTCTGCAACATCAAAAAATAATGTTCCTCTGGTTTCTTCAAAGCCTAAACGTTTTCCAGCAAGAGAGAACGCTTGACATGGGAATCCAGCACAAAGTATGTCAAAACCCTTAGGTATTTTATTCTTTGTGCTTTCTTTCGTTATGTCGCCAAAAGGCACTTCACCATAGTTTGCATAATATGTCTTTTTTGCTTGTTCATCCCACTCTGATGAAAATACACATTCTCCACCCAGATTCTGAAAAGCCATTCTAAAGCCACCAATTCCTGCAAACAAATCAATAAATGTAAACTTTGGATTTGCAGGAGCTTGGAATGGAGCTTGAAACAAATCTGGAAACAAGTACCCTTGAATAGCAGCAGAAGATTCCCCTACGAAATTAAAGTTCTTTGGTTTCTTTTGCTGTTCCCCCTTAACAAATTCGTACCACAAATCCAAGATACCCTTTGCTTGTTGCTCATAAGGTATATTTACATTTTTATTTCTTAGTTGCAAGTAATGTGTTATCAAAGCAGCTTGGTCAATAAATGGAATAATATTCCCTTCTTCATCAAGTGTCTCTTCTCCGTATATCTGTAGTTTGTCTGCTCTCTTTTTACAAAAATCGAACAAAGAAAAACCATTATTTATTTTTGTCATTTTCTATTTGTCTTTTGAGGTATGCAAATCAGTTCTTTAACATCAACATTCAAGAGCTGTGCTATTTGAATTAATGTTTCCAACGGAGGTTGTGAAGTGTTTGTGCACCACTTAGAAACAGTTGAAGGATTTACTCCTAACTGCTCTGCCAACCATTTACTGGTCTGTTTCTGTTCAACCAAAACTATCTTTAAACTATTTACATCCATTGTATATTCTTTTTGTGTGCAAAGATAATGAATTATTATCATTTAAATGCTTAAATATCATTTTTTAACTCTATATTTTTGTTTTTCTCGGATACAGATATTACCTTTGCACATGAAAAAAGAGTTGTTAGGCAAGCAATACTATACGTATTGAAGAAATTAGCACCATTGCCAAATCATTACCTCTATTGAGCTGAAAAACTCATAAATTGCTCATTTAGAGCTATTCAGCAGATTTTAGCGTAATTTCATAAGAAAAACCCCTTTCAGGTGTCGCATTCCCTACCAATGCGACACCTAAATGATAGGAATGCGACACATAGACAGGGGAATGCGACACCTTTTCCCAAATTATTTTGGTATATTTGCTCCATGATTGCGAAACAGGAGCCATGCCAGACTGCAAGGTCGGCATACCTATTCATCATGCAGACAAGCCACTTATATTTCTATGAGTGTTCTTCGTCCTGACAATTCAATGGGCTTGACGGCGCAGTCTGTCCCATCATAGAGGAAAGCGCCCTACCCTCTTGATGAATTCACAAACAGAAATACAAGACAAAATATTTACATTAATTATTAATAACAAAACGTGTATGAAAAAGAAACAATTACACAAACCGAAATGGCTCGTCACGATGTTGCTGATCGTGATGGCTACCCTCATGCCTTATGGGGGGGCATGGGCACAGACGAAGCCTACCAGAGGTGATGGCTCAGTAGACAAACCTTATGAGATATCCACAGCTGCCGAACTGGCGTGGTTCCGCGACTATGTGAACAAAGAATCTCAATTTGCTTCAGCCATGCTGACTGATGATATTGACTTATCAGAGTTCTGCCATGCGGCTGATGCCGCCACGAATACAGAAGAGCTCAGTTGGGATCCTATCGGTAATGGCAAGATGTATTGTGGAACGTTCGACGGCAACGGGAAGACTATTCGCAATCTATACATCAATACCACCTATATATTTAGAGGTTTCTTCGGCTATGCTAATGGTGGCAGTATCAAGAACATCACTTTCGACAATGCGAAGGTGAAGAACACTAATAAATTTGGTACAGGAATATTGACAGGAGGTTTTGAGAAATGTACTATTGAAAACATCAAAATCCTGGCAAACTGTTCGGTAGAAGGAACTGAAAATACGGGCGGAATTGCAGGAGCAGGAGCGGGCTACATCAGCAACTGCGAAAACCGTGCAATGGTGAATGGTACAAATAATGTAGGAGGTATTTTAGGCAACTCTTCCGACAATACCATCTCTTCATGCGCCAATTACGGTGCTGTAACAGGAACGGAATGCAATGTTGGAGGCATGGTCGGATTTTTTATCTCAGGAACCATTCAGAACTGCGCCAACTATGGCGATATATCGGGGGCTGACTGTGTCGGAAACCAGATAGGATATGCTCGTATATGCAATCTGAACAATGTGCTTGGCATTGGAAATGTTACTGCGACAACTTCTCAATCAGGTCTCCTTGCTGGAGTAATCTTGGATTCCTCCAGCACCGCCGCTGGCATCTTGGCATACAACAGCAGTGCAAAACTTACGATTAATGGAATTGAGCAGACTGGTGATGCCGTCAAGGCTATCGGAATAAGTTCATTATCATCTACAGGAAGGATAAAGGCATTTACTGCAGAACAATTGAAGAGTGGATTGGTTGCTTTTATACTCCAGGAAAATGCCTCAGAAAGTGCAAAATGGGGACAAAAACTGAACACCGACGATTATCCTTTACTTGGCTCTACGAATAAGGTGTATTCGGATCGTCCTATGATAATGAAATGCTCAGGCGAGTTGGAAGGTACAGGTAAATATAGCAATACAAAGCCAGCACAGGAGGGCACATTCACGATGCAGCATGGCAATAGTATCATACATCACGAATCAGTGGATGTTACTTGCACAGTAGATGGCACAATTGAATATTGGGAATGTGATGTTTGCAATGAGACTTACTTAGATGAAAAATTGACACAACCAGTAGGTAACATTATCAAGGAGGCTGCCACTGGTCACAACTATGATGAGAACGACAAGTGCACGAAGTGCCAGAAAGAAATTCAGTTCGTTAAATTGGGCAACAATAACATAACGATCGAAAAGGTATTTGGTACGAGGAAGAAAATCAGCGGTTACAATCTTTATAAATTTACAGCTCCAGAAGAGGGAACATTGGTGGTAACGGCAGACAGCCACGGCGAAGACACCTATGGCGCCCTATGGGACAGCCGCACGGCTAAATACTTGATTAAAAAAGATGATGGTAATGGTGACGACTTCAAAATCACCTACGAAGTAACGAAAGGCACCACTTATTATATCGGTGCCAGAGAGTATGATGGCGATGCCATCGAAGGCAAGGTCACGCTCAATGTAAAAATGATAGGTAATCAACCACCTACAGACGTGACTGGTAAAGGAACCGAGGCGGAACCTTTCATGCTGAAGACGGCAGAGCATCTGGTGTGGTTCCGTGACTACGTGAATGTAGGTAAGTCAAGTGCCTGCGCAAAGATTGCTGATGATGTGGAAGAAATTGATATGAGCACTGTATGCCATAAGGCTGATGCCGAAAAGCAGGTAGCAGAACTCAGCTGGACTCCTATCGGTAACTATTCTAAGCAGTATCAAGGAACGTTCGACGGCAACGGGAAGACAATCCGTAATCTCTTCATCAGCTCCACCTCTAATGAAATTGGTTTCTTTGGCTATGCTGCTGATTGCCGCATCAAGAACATCACTTTCGACAATGCGAAGGTGAAGGGCAATGATAATTGTAGTACTGGTATTTTGGCAGGATATGCAGGTTCTTGTGTGATTGAAAATATCAAGACCACAGGAAACTGTTCGGTAGAAGGAAACTATGAGACTGGCGGAATAGCAGGAAGAGCTAATGGCAACATCAGCAACTGCGAAAACCATGCAATAGTGAAGGGCTTACATTCTGTTGGTGGTATTGTAGGTATCTGCTTCGATTCAGAAAATTCCATCACTTCATGCGCCAATTATGGTGAGATAACAGGCACGGAGGATTTCGTTGGAGGTATAATTGGATATTTTGGTGAAGGAAGCCTCCAGAACAGTGCCAATAATGGCAATATTACGGGAGATGCTCGCGTCGGAAACTTGATAGGATATGCTAATATATGCAATATTAACAATGTGTTGGGTATTGGCAATATTACTGCTAACTATGCAGATTGTAATGGTCTCATTGTCGGATACATTGTAGATGCTTCCAGCTCTGCTTCTGGCATCTTGGCATACAACAGCAGTGCTAAGATGACCATCGGTGGAACGGAACTGACGGGTGATGCCGTCGTGGCTATCGGAAGTGGCTCATTGACCTATCCTGAAGGTAAGAATGAAGCTGACGTGGTCAAGGCATTCACCCCTGAGCAGCTGAAGAGCGGTGAAGTGGCTTACCTGCTCAATGGAAGCAAATCAGAAGGCAAACTGGCTTGGTACCAGAAACTCGGCACAGATGCTTATCCTGTACTGACAGCTGCTGAGGGCAATACAGTATATCATGGTTCATTCCGTTACTGCGACAATACGACTGCATCTTATAGCAACAGTTCTTCTGATAGTGAATTGGTTCACGTAGCATCTGCCACCTTGGCCAGTCCTGAGCATGACGCCGACGAGCATATCTACAACATGGGCTGCCGCAACGAGAAATGCTCAGCGCACAAGTATGTTGCCGACAAGGCTGGAAACATCGTGGTGACAAAGGATGCAAACAACAAGTTTGTGGCTGCCGAAGACCTGACACTCGTCGACGGCGAGGACTTCAAGGACTATGAGGCGTTCACCTCCAAGACCATCTCTTACAGCCGCAATATCCCTGATGGCGCAGCCTGGGGAACACTCTGCTTGCCATTCGCCATCGACCTGAGCCAGGAGGCAGAATGTGACTTCTATCGTCTCACAGGCATTGATGCGGCTAAGGAATGCATCACCATAGAGAGTTGCGCAGAGGGCGTAATCCCTGCCGGCACTCCGGTGCTCTTCAAGATGAAGGAGGGCGAGACGGTGCTCAGCCTCTCTGCTGTCGGTGCCGACATCGTTACTGCCCCACTGTCAGGAAACCGCTCCGATGTCAACCTCGTAGGTTCGTTCATTCAGATCAGTGGTGAGAATCTTGCGGCAAGCGACTACGTCATTGACGAGGACCAGTTCTGCCGCGTCAGCGACTTGCACGACGCCACTATCCTACCGATGCGTGCATACCTCCATCCATCCGACGCATCACTTACGACAGCTGCGAAACTGAGCATCGGAAAGAACGATGGCAGCACCGCCATTGACCACCTCAACGCCATCAGCCGTGATGCCGATGCTGAATACTACGATGCAAGTGGACGTCGCACCCATGGTCTGCAGAAGGGTCTGAACATTGTGAAACGAGGCGGCAAGACGTATAAGATAATGGTTAAATAAGTTTTGCAAAGGCGAAAGCAGAGCCTGATATATCAAAAAAAGGTCTATATGCCACGATGAAAAGTGGTGTATAGACCTTTTATTATATGCGAAAGTTGAGTAAATTACGTTTATTACTGTCACTGTAGCTAATGCGGTGTTTAGCCTTGACTTTTGGATAGATTTAACTGTTGTTAGCCTTGACTTTTGGATAAAATTAACTATTGTTTGCCTTGACTTTTGGATAAATATTGTATCTTTGCAGCGGCTGGAACTTGGAAAAGTGGCAAAAAATGCCCTAAAAAGGGTTGGAAAAGCTCCATTTTCAGTCTAAAACAGGTTGGAAAAGTTCCGTAAACCTATAAAATATGGTTAGAAAAAGTAATACATATATGCTTAACAGAAAGATATACAGCTATTTACGAAATTTCTTCGTAACAGAAAAAAAAGCGCTTCTCATTTCAGGTGCTCGTCAGGTAGGTAAGACTTTTGCAATCCGAAAAATTGGAGAGGAATGCTTTGCAGATGTAGTGGAGTTCAATTTCCTCAATAATCCTAAGTATAGAGAGGCATTTAAGTCTCCTTCTGATGCTAAGGAAATCCTCCTGCGCCTTTCTGCCTTGGCAGAGAAGAAACTTACTCCAGGTAATACACTTGTTTTCTTTGATGAGGTGCAGGAATGTCCGGAGATAGTTACTGCCATCAAATTCTTGGTAGAAGACGGTAGCTATCGCTATGTGATGAGTGGATCGTTGTTAGGGGTAGAGTTGAAGGACATCCGCAGTGTACCTGTTGGCTATATGGCAGAGAAAGAGATGTTTCCTCTCGATTTTGAGGAATTTGCAGAAGCAGTAGGCATGAGCACAGGAGTAATGACTCATGTCAAGGAGTGCTATGAGCAATGCAAGGTAGTGGACGAGATTGTGCATAATAAGCTGAATGACCTCATTCATCTTTATCTCATCATAGGAGGAATGCCTGAGGCTGTCCAAAAGTATATTAATACGAATAATTTACAGATAGTACGTGAGGCACAACGAGAAATCATGCACCTCTACGGAAAGGATATAGCCAAGTATGACCCGAAGAACAAGCTATATATCAAAGATATTTTCGATTTAATACCTTCAGAACTGAATGCCAAGAACAAGCGTTTTATTTTGAAGGCATTAAATGAAAAGGCAAAGTTTGGGCGTTACAGAAATTCTTTCTTATGGCTATCTGATGCAGGCGTAGCACTCCCAACTTATAATGTAGAAGAACCTCGTTTGCCTTTAAAACTCGGTGAACAGCGCAATTTGTTTAAGTTGTTCATGAACGATGTGGGGTTGTTGGCAAGTCAGTATGCTGCCAACATAGCGATAGACTTACTTACGGGTACAACAGAAATCAACAATGGAGCCATTTATGAGAATTTTGCAGCGCAAGAATTACGTGCTCACGGATACAATCTTTATTATTTCAATAATAAGAAGCAAGGGGAACTGGACTTTGTAATAGAAAACAGAGGTAAGATTTTGCCGATAGAAATTAAGTCGGGCAAGGATTATAAACGTCATAATGCACTCTCTAATGTGATGAACAATGAGGAGTATGCTATCCCTCGCGCCATAGTTTTTTCAAATGGCAATGTTCAGGTCGTAGGCAAGATTCTCTATTACCCTATTTATATGTTGATGTATCTTCAACCCGAAATGATAAAGAAACCTATATTCAGGTTTGAACCAATTTAGGCTTTTATTACTTTTAAATTGATGATTGCGCTGGAAAAAGGTCTATATGCCACGATGAAAAGTGGTGTATAGACCTTTTATTATATGCGAAAGTTGAGTAAATTACAGCAGGGATACGAGCGTGCAGCGTATGGCAAGAAGGTGTTAAAAGCTCTTTCTGAGAAACTGTGTCTGAAATACGATGAGGGTTGGTCTTATTCTAATTTAAGACAAATTCGACAGTTCTATTTGGCGTATGCAAATTTGACAGACGATGTTTGTCAAATTCAGTTTGATTTGTCATGGTCGCATTATCTTATCCTTATGCGTATTGAGAATCATGGTGAGCGCAACTTCTATGAGATTGAGGCCCGATTCTGTTTATTCGGAGTCTAAACTGGAGGCCAGTAGCATCGTCCGCAAGCAGCCGTGATGCCGACGCAGAATACTACGATGCAAGTGGTCGTCGCACCCATGGTCTGCAGAAGGGTCTAAACATCGTGAAGCACGACGGCAAGACGTATAAGATAATGGTTAAGTAAGTTTCGCAAGTATATTCCACACGCCCTAAAAGGGCCAAGAAGCTCATATAAGCAGCACGCTCTGAAGGCCAAAAGCCCATATAAGCAGCACGCCATAAGGGCCAAGAAGCTCATATAAGCAGCACGCCCAAAAGGCTCATATAAGCAGCACGCCCTGTTTTACTCTAATTGAGCAAGCTTTGAGCGCATTTTTTAAC
>ERZ791912.1531-NODE-1531-length-10450-cov-2.260606_pt1 | contig 10450 bp, 17 predicted proteins | sample MGYA00510141_ERZ791912 | MGnify/ENA primary metagenome ERZ791912 (study PRJEB30046, sample SAMN00792082) | human gut metagenome | study: EMG produced TPA metagenomics assembly of the A metagenome-wide association study of gut microbiota in type 2...
GGCGTGTACCGGCTGCATGTCAATGTGTCCGGCGAGTGGGAAGGGCTGATCATCCGAGCTTTTTGGCACGTCCCAGGCGGCAATGACCCGGCCTCCTCCCTGGTGAAGGACGGCTCTGTGGCCGTGCCTGCCAGCGTGACCGCCCAGCCCGGCAACGGCTGTATTACCTTCGAGGGAAGCGACGGCACAAAGACCGTGACCAGCGCAGACCTGCGGTATCGCGTCAGTGCCAACTCCGGCACAGAGGACGGCACAATGCCGGAGCCGGGCACACCTGCATGGCAGCAGTTGGTGGATGCCGTGCACACCGATGCCGCCGCCTCAGAGCAGGCTAAGACCGACGCGCAGACTGCAGCGCAGCAAGCAGGAGCAGCCGCACAAAAGGCCGCTGCCAGCGAGAAAGCTGCCGGTGACGCACAGAAAAAGGCCGCTGACAGCTTACAGGAGCTGAAGGACGGCATTGCCGCTGGTGACTTCAAAGGCGAGAAGGGTGACAAGGGCGACACTGGTCCCATCGGCCCGGTCGGCCCGCAGGGTGAGCAGGGCCCTCAAGGGCCCACAGGCGCTACCGGAGCCACTGGCCCGCAGGGTGAAACTGGCCCTCGTGGTGAACAGGGGCCGCGGGGCATTCAGGGCGAGCGCGGCCCGCAGGGTGCGCAGGGGCCGCAGGGCGAAAAAGGTGACACTGGGCCACAGGGGCCTAAAGGCGACCCCGGCCCGGCAGGTGCAGACGGCAAAGATGGCATACAAATTGATGATACCGCCGTGGGGCCCGACGCCTGGAGCAGCAAGCACATCGTGGACATGCTCTGCCCGCCACTGGAAGAGACCGGCAACCCGTTGCAGTGCTACCCCGTGGCAAATTATCCGCTGGGCGTGACTGCCAGCTGGGAACCTGTGCAGGAGGGTAGCGGTGACCCAAGCCCGGACAACATCCGGCCTATCAAGGGGCGGGACAGTGTGAAGGTGGAGCGGTGCGGGGGGAACCTGCTGAATCCAAAAGAGAACGCCTATGTCACATATACTCCGTATGGCCTAACGATAACATATATTGGGGATAACAAGGTTCGTTTGAGTGGAACTTACCAAGAAAATGGTGGCAGCTTTGTCATCCTTAACACTCAGCAAAAACTTCTCACGGGAAAAGGGCTGAAAATCACCGGATTTACGGTAGAGGGGACAAAGCAAAAATATACGCTTTACGGACTACGGACGAAAGACGAAACCGCTATTGCTATGCAGGCGCAGTTTGTAAAAGGCGATGTTATTGACATGACTGTCGCTGTTGTCGTGTCCGGCTCTTATGCACCCACCGCCTACGCCCCTTATACCGGCCAAACCACCACCCTCACTCTGCCCCGCACCATCTACGGCGGCACGGTGGATGCAGTGACGGGAGAGGGCCAAAATCTATACGATGTCCTAACATTAACCGGAGAAGAAAACTGGAAGAAAGACGATAATTATATCGTATTGGACAGAGCAACCACTAAAATAAATATTCCGTTAAATGGCGTATGCAGTCATTTTCTGTATCGCTACAATTATGGTGGTGACAGTCTTTTTGTTGACTCCTTCAATATCTACCTTGGGTCGGCAATGGCTAAAAAATACGCACTTGATGAGTGGAAAGCGCTTCTCGCTGCCCAGTACGCCGCTGGTACCCCGGTGCAAATCGCCTACCGTCTGGCCGAGCCGGTGCCGTTTACCGCGACAGGCGCACAGCCTATCCCCGCCCTCTCCGGTGTTAACACAGTCTTGACCGACGCGGACACCTTGATTGTGACCGGCAAAGCAGACCCCATCAAGCGCATCACTGACCTTGAGGATGCTGTGGCATCAATGACCAACACATAAGGAGGTACATATGGCAATTAAAAGTAAAGCCAGGCACGACCTGACCCTGCGCTCCATCAAGCGGGAAATCGCCGCCGGCCGCGATGTGGCATACTGGCTGGATAAGGCGTACACCCATCTGGACAGCGGACTGCTGACGGAGGACGACATCGCAGAGGTGGAAACTCTGGCGAAGGCGTACTATGACGCGCTGGACGCAGCGGACAGTGCGATTGACACACCGGACGATGTGACGCAGGAGGAATGACCATGAGTAGCACTACATACCGCCATCTCGGTGACGTCACCGGGATGTACGCCGCACAAAAGCAATTTCGTGACATCACGGAACTGGTGACAAAACGTCACCATTTTGCCGTGCTTGGCAATATGGTGCGCAACGCTGGACAGCTCCCGCAACCCTTCTGGCTCGGTGCTGCCTGTGGCGGCGGCTCGTGTAGTGCTGCCCGCTGCGCTGCAAGGACTTGACCGACAGCAGATGACCGTCGCTATCAAAAGCGCACCGCTTGGGAGGGTTGACCGTAAGATAGCCTTACTGCGGTACGTTGAGCGGCTTCCACTGCCGGACATTGCAGCACAGACGCATTACAGCCGGACGGCGATAGGCTACCGGCTGAAAAGCATTGACAAAATTTTGGATGTGTGATATACTAGTTACGCAAGAGGATGGATAGCGCATACACATCCATCAGCAAATGTATGCAAAAGACCAGCGGAATAACGTTTACCCACTGGTCTTTTTGTTTTACACGATTTGTGGTATAATATACCCAATAGAACCCGTCGAGCCTCTTAACAATGCGTATCATGGCGGGTCATTCAAGAGCTAACTCCGTGCTTAACGGAGAATTAAAAAAGCAGTCGCCAGATTCGGCGCTGAACAGTCTCCCACCCGCCTCCTTGCAGTGCGTACCATGTGGGAGACGCAGAAACCCCCGGTGTTCCGTTTGGAGCATCGGGGGATTTTTTACTTTTTCTTCAATTCCTCAAGCCTGCTGGAAAGTTCTTCTTCCCATCCTTCATGTTCTTTAAGGTACGGGGCGTAGATCAGGTCTTCGGCCTCTTTGCGGGCCGCAACGGCTTCTTCGATTGTGTCATAGCTGCCGAGATGATATTGCTTGCGTTGGAAGTTGATATATGCACGCCATCGGCCGTGGTTGTCTTTACACACGCCATTTGCGCCAGAAGTGGAATTTTTATTGATATGGCCTCCAACCGCCCTTGTGCGAATCGACATAAGGGAAGAGCCACCCGCGTAAACCGTACTGTGAATTGCCCCGTTTTTTTCTCCGATGTCCCTGTTGCAATCTGCGCAATGCTGGATTCGAGAAAGCCTTGTGATCTTTACGGTGGTTTCCTTCCCACATTTCGGGCAAATAGCACGGCACAGAAAGCAACCTGACCTCTTTTCGGGCAAAACTTCCAATACTTTCCATCCGTTAATGACGTGTCCCTCTTTTTCCTTTGCCTTTTTCAGGCTTGCGCTTGTCAGGCCTGGCTTTTGCCCTCGATTCGCGCAAGACAGACAGCTGCGGCTTTTGCCAAGACGCAGGGAGCTGTCATACACGTCTTTTACCACTCCGCACTCACACTGGCATGTGTAGTAGTGCGGCTTTTCAGACGGTGCAAGTACCGTCCACTTTCCAAAATGCTTTCCAGTCAAATCTTCTGCCATAAAATTTTCCTCAGATCAGGCCGTAGTGCTCGGCCAGAAGGAAGCGTACATACACCGGGCACTTCCTCTCGCCCAGGCACCAGCCCTGCATGGTACGGTACGGAATGCATGCACCTTTTGCAAATGCGGTCTGACTGCGTCCGGAGGCCTTGACCATTTCCCGCATGCTCATGCGGGAGACGTCCCAGAGATGGGACAGGCGGGCGGTCTCGGCGTCCAGATCGACATTCCCCTCGGCATCGTCCGGGATGCTGAGGGTGACGTTACCGAGAAAAACTTCTTTCGGCTGCTTGGCAGCCATGCCAAAAAGTTCTGCTTTGCTATACATGGTTGACTTCCTTTCTTTCGCATGATAATATGTTCGTGTACCTCCATGGTACGTCTTTCACAAAAGCCCCGTCAGGTGTTCGCTGCACTTGACGGGGCTTTTTTATTTAGTAGATCTCAACGCCCAGTTTTTCGGCGGCGGCTTCAACGACTTCTTCAAACGAGGGGCCGCGATTCGGGTCGTTCCAGTCGTAATCGCCAGCGGATGCAGCTTCCCACTCTTCTTCCATGTCAGCTGCCTTGCACAGCTCGGTGCACAGCTCGTAATCCCAGACATCGGACTTGCGGATGTCAGCGGCGATTTCAATAGCGTTTCTCATAATTTTGTACCTCCATGTTGTTGTGTGTTGGTGTCTTTCACTGTCTTTATTATACGCTCATTGAGCACAAAAGTCAAGCCTATTTGCAAAATTTTGTGCTCAATGAGCACTTTTTTTCTTTTGGCAAAATAGAGCATTTTTGTCCTTCGTTGGTCGCTCGTTGCCTCTCCCGCCGGGCGGCTCTGCTACACTGGGCGCAAAGGAGGCAAGCGCCAATGTGGATCAAGTTCAGCCCCAACCCCCACGGGGGCAGCGTCGGAGACTGTGCTGTGCGTGCTGTAGCTGCGGCCACTGGGCAGAGCTGGGAGCAGGCCTACATTGGATTGGCGCTGACAGGCTTTGCTCTCGGCGATATGCCCAGCGCCAACCGCACATGGGGCGCATACCTCCAAAAGCACGGATTCAAGCGTCGCCTTGTCGAGGCGGACTGCACCACCTGTTACACGGTGGCAGATTTTGCCCGGGAGTACCCGAACGGCGTGTATGTACTGGGCTGCTCCGGCCACGTTCTGGCTGTGGTCAACGGCGACTGGCTGGACAGCTGGGACAGCGGCGCAGAATGCCCGATTTACTACTGGTATAAGGAGGAGTAAGCAATGCCGATCTATAACGGATACCCACAAGTGTATTACCCGCAACAGCCGCAGGGGCAGCTTGAACAGCTCAGGGCAGCACAGTACCAGCCCCAGCCCGTCATGATGCCTACAATGCAGGGGCAGGCCGCACCGGCTGACAGCGGTTTTATCTGGGTACAGGGTGAAGCGGCAGCTCGGGGCTATCTGGTCGCCAACGGGAGCCGGGTGCTTTTACTGGATGCCGATTCCGATACCTTTTACATCAAAGAAGTGGGACAGGACGGCAGGCCGTTCCCTCTCCGCATCTACGACTACAAAGAACGCACCAGCGGCCCCAAAGCGTCGATCGCTGCCACGCAAGCCGCAGGCGGGGAGTATGTCACCCGCAAGGAGTTCGACGCGCTGGCGGCAAAGCTGGCGGCGTTGGAGAAGCAGGAAGCACCAGAGCCGGAAAAGGAGAGCTAAACGATGAGCAGCAGCTTGTACAACTCGATGGGCCGACAGACCCAGAACCCCATTGCCGGGCAGTTCCAGCAGTTTATGGGCCAGATGCAGGGAAAGAACCCGCAGGAGATGATAAACCAGATGCTCACCTCCGGGCAGCTCTCACAACAGCAGCTCAACGCCATTCAGCAGCGGGCACAGCAGATCGCGCCGATGCTCAACGGCATGAAAAATATGTTTGGATTCTAAAATGCGGCCGCATTTAGAATAAATTTTAAAATCTAACGTAAAGGAGTAAAACTATGTCTCTTTCTTCTGATAGCACAGTTCTGACCATGCCGGTACAGCCCGCCAATGGCTACAGCAACGGGTTCAACGGCTGGGGCGGCGACTGGATGGGCTGGATCGTCCTCTTTCTGATCTTTGGCATGTTCGGCTGGGGCGGCATGGGCGGCTTTGGCTGGGGCGGTGGTATGGGTATGGGCGGCGCTTCGCCTTATATGACCAGCGCTGTCACACAGGCAGATCTGCAGCGCGGCTTCGACAACCAGAGCGTCATGAACAAGCTGAACGGGCTGGAAAGCGGCCTGTGCGATGGCTTCTATGCCATGAACACCGGGATGCTTCAGGGCTTCAACGGCGTGCAGCAGGGCCTGAACGGCGTCACCAACGCCATGCAGCAGGGCTTTAACGGCACCAACGTTGCGCTGATGCAGGGTCAGAATGCTCTGGCTACACAGCTGGCAGACTGCTGCTGCAAGACCCAGACCGCGATCCAGGGTGTCAACTACAATCTGGCCACGCAGGAGTGCGACACCCGGAACCAGATGCAGCAGGGCTTCTGCGCAACGCAGAACACCATGAACAACAACACCCGGGACATCATCGAGAATCAGAACAGCAACACCCGCGCGGTGCTCGACTTCCTGACCAATGATAAGATCGCCACCCTGCAGAGCGAGAACAACGAGCTGCGCCGGGCTGCTTCTCAGGATCGCCAGAGCGCGTTCCTGACCACCGCGATGAACGCGCAGACCAACCAGATCATCGGGACTCTGCAGCAGAAAGCTCCCGTGCCTGCCTATCAGGTGCCTAACCCCAACGCCATTTACTATGGCTGTGGGACCGGCTGCAGCAGCTGCGCATAACCGAATCACGGCAACTGACTGCAATTTGTAGTCTGTTCAGCCCCTGAGCTGATTTTGCAAACCAGAGCGCCGGGGCAAAAGTCCCGGCGTTTTTATTATGAAAGGAGCCGATAAAATGGCTGAATTTACATCTGTCGCAACCCAGACTGTGGCAGTGGGGCAGAACCTTCCCCTCACCGAGACTGCGGCGAAAGCGCCTGCGTGCATTGTGCACCGTGCTGGCAGCGGCCTTGTGACGCTGCGCGGCCTAACAAGCGGGCAGTGCCGGGCCCGCTTCAAGGTGAGCTTTGGCGGAAATATCGCCATTCCCACCGGCGGCACCGTGGGGCCCGTTTCCGTGGCGCTGGCCGTCGGTGGCGAGCCGCTTAGTAGCGCAACCGCCATTGTAACACCTGCTGCAGTCGAAAACTACTTCAATGTTTTTGTGGCAGCGTTCATCGAGGTGACGCGCGGCTGCTGCGTGACTGTGGCGGTTAAGAACACCAGCGCGCAGGCGGTCAGCATTGCAAACAGCAACCTGATCGTTGAGCGGGTAGCATAAGAAAGGAGATAAAGCCATGCTGGATAAACTGAACCATCTGAAAGATGAAATGTGCGATGAGCTCATGGAGCTGACCGACAAAAAGAACCGGTCCCCTGGCGATGTTGAGATGATCGGCGAGATCGTGGACATCATTCTGGACATCCACCGCATCGAGGATTACTGTGAGGGCGGCGAGTACAGCCGTGCGGGCGAGTGGGAAGCTGACATGCGCGGAACTTTCGGCCACGATGCCGGAAACGGTTACAACCTGGGAACCAGCTATGCCAACCGTGGCCGTCACTATGTGCGCGGTCACTACTCCCACACGGATGGTCGTGAGCGCATGATCTCTGACATCGAGGACATGATGCAGAACGCCACCGGCGCAGAGCGTGATGCCTACAAGCGGGCAGCCGACATCCTGCGGAACGCATGAGGAAGGGGGCAGCAGGCGTGGACATTGACGAGATCAACGAGCATATCCGCAAGCTCAAGTGCGAGGAAACCAGCTGGCAGAGCGTCAACAAGCTTGCTGCCCTTTGTACTGTGCGAGACGAGCTGGAAGAAGCACATGTACCCGAAACGCAGACTAAGGAATTGCCGCCTGTAAGCTGCCTGACGGCGTACTCTGCAGCAGCAGAGCCGCAAAGCGACTTTGTGGCGGCTGCCAGCTCTGTTCCTTTTGGCGGTCTGATGCAGGTGCTTGACGAGCACATGAAGGCAATAAAGCTGGTGTACCCAAAAGAGTATGAGCTCGTAATGCGAAAGATAAGCGACTTGTAAAAAGACATAGAGTGTGCTATTTTCACATAGGCTTCAACGTTTGGGCATGGGATATATAGTCTAACGGAAAGCCAACAGATAAATAATTATTTACGGTAAAACGTAAAATAAATTTGATTTGTAATCAGTGGGTTGCAGGTTCAACTCCTGTCACCAGCTCCAAAAATAAACGCACGAACGATGAAAACAAATCGTTCGTGCGTTTTTCTTTTTGCTTAAAATGCCTTGAAATCTCCTGAATGCATGTGATAATCTAACAAACAATCTAACAAATCAATATTTCATCTTCTGCATTTCCTGCAACAAATATGTCGGGTCGTTGTGTGACACGTACTTATTGGCCGTGGTGGAGAAATTTTTGTGCCCAAGAATGGCCTGTACCGCGGTCTTTTCCAGGCCGCACTCCACCATCTTACTACTGGCCGTGTGGCGCAGCGTGTGTGGATGCACGCCCTCTATATGGCATTCCTGCATCAACGCCCGGAACTTTGTAGCCACGTTGCGCTTATCCAGCTTTGTGCCGGCCTTGGATGGAATCAGCCATTCGCACCCGCTGTTCATCATCCAAAAAGCTACCGTCTTGTAAATCGGTTCAAGAATCGGGATAATGCGGTTTTTGCCTGCCTCGGTCTTTTCGCCGCCCTGCATATAGTGCTCCTTCAGATGCACGTCCTCACAGCGCATAGAGAGCAGTTCATCAATGCGCATACCGGTGTACAGCAGCACCATGGCGATCTGAGCCGTCTGCCCGAATTTTGGGTCATTCTGGTAGATGCTGATCTGCTCTATCTCGGCTGCAGTCAGAGTGCGCTCCGCTTTTCCTGTAGCCGCCGGGAGCTGCAGTAGCATGGCATAATTTTTGTTTATGATGTCCTGCGCCATTGCCCACTCGCAGATCTGGCTAAAAAGCGTTCGCTGTTTTTCACAGGAGCTTCGGGAGAGCCCTTTTTCCACCATTGCGTCAATGACCTGTTGATAATCTGCCGCTTTCAAGTCCCGCAATTGTCGGTCGTATAGCGGAGCAGCCTTTGCATAAGCCAGCTCGTACCCCTTTTGCATGTCCGTGCTGAGCTTTTGAAACTTTGGCTGAGCTTTCCATTGGGTATAGGCATCTGCAAAGGTGCATTTCAGAAGCGCAGCGGGGGTGTTCTGGGCGTTGTAAGCGTCCAGCGCTTGTACGGCTTCGCCTGCCGTTTCAAACGTTCCCAGAACATCCCTGCGGGCTGTGAGTGCAACATACGGTCTTGCCCGCGTCCCGCTCAGCTTATACACGCTGCCGCTGCCCTTTGGACGGCGGCGCTTTTTTTTTTGCTGCGGGGCGGCTTCCGGCTGTTTCTTCCCGCACCACGGACAAAAAGAAGCACCATCCGGGATTTCCTTCCGGCAGCATGGTCTCACGCATTTCATGGCTTACTCCTTTTTCTGCCCGATATATCCGAAGGCACCATTTTCAGCAGCGGCCCTTCCGGCCCTGTAGTTGATCTTCAGGTCGTCAATGGGAGGATGCGGAGCGTCCGGGCATGGGTCAAGGCCAGCAATCTGCGCATAGGTATACTGGTCTATGATGGTCCCGCACACGCTGACCCGGTTGTTGAGTGGGCAGTGCAGGTTTGCTGCCATCTCGGAGATCACCGCAGGCGGACTGCTGCCGTGTCGGCCCTTCAGAATGAAAAGCAGCAGTCGCTTCGTGATGGGCGGCAGAGCCCTCATCAGCAGATGCAGCTCCCGATCTACAGAGTCTTCCAGCCTTTCGCTGTCGGAAACCGCATACAGATCTGGGTGCAGCATCTCCATAAACACGGTGATGGGTGACACCCCGCACGCAGCGCACCAGTCCATGATCTCATCACTGTCCGGGCTGGTGCAGCCTTTTTCCCAGCTCTGCACGGTGCGCTCTCCTTTTTCGATGCGCCTTGCGATCTCCACTTGACTCAGGCCAGCAGACACCCGTGCTTTTGCAAGCGCTTTCCCGATTTGGCTCGCCGTAAAATAACTCATACTTTCGCCCCCGTAAAACCAACGTGTTTTTAACAGAAAATGGCGCAGAAAAAATCTGCGCCATTCGACAAAAAATATCCGTATTTTGTTTTCCAACGGCGCATGGTAGAATTTGGAACATAAGAAATAAATGTGCACAAAAGAAAGGGGAAAACAAAATGGATTTTGAGCAAAGAAATGGTAAAGAAACCGAAATGACCATCATCGACGGTATGCCCGCCACCGTTTTGACCGGAACCGACCGCACACCACAGCCTTGGGAGGATTGACTATGGAGAAGATGAGCCACTTTTGCACGCACATTCGCGCCGCGCTTGCCTGCTACGTTGATATGACTCCGGAGCAGCAAGCCCTTGCCACCATGTACGCCGCCCGCAAGATCAATACACTGCACGCATTACATATGACGGCCAAAACGCCCGGCGGCGCAGAGACTGGAGCAGGAGAATTATTGCAAAAATTGCAACAATTCGATTCAACCCATCAAAAAGAGTGATGGGCAAACCCATTGACTGCAACAACATGCAGTTGTATAATGCGGTTGTAAACAAACTTACATACCAAGCAGCTGAGATTTCTTTGCTGCGTACTCATCCTCGGTGATGGCACCAAGGTCAAGAAGCTGCTTGAATTTCAGCAGTTCATCCGCAACACTTCCAGCCGCCGTTGTCGGTTGCGCGGCCTTTTCCTTCCCAGAGGCGCATTTCTTCAGAAACTCCGTGGTGCCGCCGGGGTACTTCTGGACCGGAAGGACCTGCTCTCCCAGAGGGAGCTCAAAGCGGATAGAGACATTTTCCTTG
>ERZ791912.1540-NODE-1540-length-10388-cov-45.170812_pt1 | contig 10388 bp, 8 predicted proteins | sample MGYA00510141_ERZ791912 | MGnify/ENA primary metagenome ERZ791912 (study PRJEB30046, sample SAMN00792082) | human gut metagenome | study: EMG produced TPA metagenomics assembly of the A metagenome-wide association study of gut microbiota in type 2...
TTGCTACTTTCATAATCGAATCTTTTAATTTATAAAGTTGTTATAAGTGAATCTACGGATGAGCCAGATGCACATTCCCTGCCCGATGATTCCTCACCTTTCTGACGACCGGAAACTACTTATCTTCTCAAATCCGCTGCAAAGGTAAGACTTTTTCTACAATATCAAGCATAAAATTCCAAAAATTATTGCTTTTTGCTGCATTTTTATCATTTTCGCTTACTTTTCTGTAAGAATCTGCATAAAAACGGAGAAAATAACTTCTATAATGAATTGTGCATGCAAAGTTAAGAAAAAAACAATATTCAATGGCAAATAGCCAAGAAAAATCCCAGGAACTTATAATTTTTTATAAAAAGAACAACAATATGCAGTGGCGGTACTTATGACTTGGATAGAAAAACAAATTTGAAAAGGAATTTCTTTTTCCTATAAAAGCTGAATATCCTCCGTTATTTCAGATGGATGGTCTGTGTTTTGCCCAGGATGCCTGTTAGCACGGCGATTCCATTATCACGAATCTCTACCTTTTCATATTTGGCATCAACAATCACTTTTCCATTTAATGTCATAACACCCCAATGTCTGGGTATCTGTTCAAAGGCGCAATAGGCACCGACAGGTAGCGCTATATGGTGGTAGAGGGGTGGCACGATAACTTTACCATCTACCTTTAAGCCCCATTTCTTTCCGGCCTGATACAATTCCACATGACCAGCCTCTGACTTCTCATGCAAAAGAAGCAACTCACTTGCTTCCATTTCCTTCTTCTGTAACATCGCCTCTTGATAGTATTTCTTGCCAATCCGAGGCATGACAAAATTCAAATCTTCATTTTCATTCTTTGGCTGATTGCACCCTATATAGGTCTTCTTCAAATTTGAATCCACCAGGTAGTAGTCCTCTTTGCTGTCCATGACAACAATACGTTCACCATACAGGACTGCACATAACCAATACACATGCTCGTAATCATTACGCAGGAAACATACATTCCTGCTCTCTTCATGGCCCATGCGCATCTTCCCTTCACTACCCTCATAATAGTACCATACTTGACAACCGGTAGCAGAAAGTCTGGATCTGTATATCATATAATACCCATAATTCAGAAAATCATATTGTGAAGGACGATAGGGCAAAGAAAATTCTTCTTGGGTTCGAGACATGAAAATATCGTTATATTCTATAAACTCCCATCCTTTGATGTTGACAACCTGGGGAGCCCCTGCTACGTTAGTGCCGTCGTCGATGACAGCTTTTGCCAACAGGTCATAATAGCATTTCGCCTTTCTGCGAGGTCGGTAGAACAGGATGTTGCCATCCAACAGCTTCATGTCATAGTAATCGCCTGGCTCCAAGACCTGTTCTCCTTGTCGGTTCACTACCGTCATCTTTCCATCAGGCAGCTTGATGATGGCAAACTCCCCTTTGCTATCCACAAACTCACGATACTGTATCGTTTGGAGCAATTCCTCATGACTCATCACCATCATCATTTCCGATTCTGGATGAATCGGAATATCATCTTGCACCTTGCTCATCAGGAAAAACTCTCTTTCCTTGGCTGTCTCCTTTTTCTTGCCAACTTTCAGCTTTCCTTCAAACATCGCATTCCAGTTCCATACCTGCGAAGGCAACCCGAACACCCGATACAGTCCCACATTATCTATAATCACGCAGTTCTTCTTTCCTTTGGCTACTCGCAGTCCTCGTCCCACCATCTGCAGGTACTTGGCAAGCGACAGCGTAGGTCGAGCCAACTGTACAAACTCCACATCCGGACAGTCAAATCCCTCCGAGAAAATGTCCACATTCACCAGCACTTGGATAGGAGCAAGCCCATCAGCAGGCAGCAAGCAAGTAGCACCAAGGCGGTCCCATCCCGCACAATCTGGCGAGGGCTTTGATGCCCCGCCATCCTTAGAGCGTAGCGGTTCTGAGCGACGAGGAGGAGCGGTTACATCCCCTGTCCCCTGAGGGGAAAGGGGCTTGGGGAAAGCGGTGGAGCCTCCCTTAAGGGTAAGGGAGGACGGGTGGGTTTTCGAAAAATATAGAGAAGTATTAGAAGAAGCTTTAAACCTTTCAATAAGTTCTTTTCGTAAAGAACTTGGCGTTTTACTATCAATAGCAACAGCCGCTATGCCGTGTTCTCGGTAGAACTCGGCAATAGCATTAGCATGATTGATATTGATAGCATACACGATGCCCTTTCTGTCTTTACCAAATTCTTCCAAGCTCCGATAGAGCCTTTCGATGCTCGGTTTCTTATTCAGCAACATATCCATTTCCTTGTTCTGGTAGTCACCATCTGCACCTCGCTTCTGCAAGGAGTCGATGAGCCGTTGCGTCACACCATCCGACTTGATGCTCACGAAATCGTATGTCGCCAATCTTCCCTTGCTGATAAACTCAGGAACACCCCACGACTGCACCAACACATCAAACAGGTCAGTGAATCCCTTTCCGTTCAATCGGCAAGGTGTAGCCGTCAGTCCCAGGAACTTAGTATTCGGGAATCTCTCCCACATTTCCTTGTAAGTTTTGGCAAGCGCATGGTGCGCCTCGTCAATCACTATCATCCCCGGCTCTTCCTCTATCTCGTCATAGTGTCTCATCAGCCACTGGATGGACATCGCCTTGACGGATGACAACAGAGAAGAGGTAGCTGAGGAATAAGAATGAAACTTCCTTACGGTTTCATCAATCTGGGATACCAACTCCCTTCTATGGGCAACAATCCATACTTTCGCCTTAGGATTGGCTCTCACGAAAGAGTCTATGACTGCTGTTAACAGGTATGTCTTACCTGTTCCAGTCGGCATTTGTGCCATCACGGAACGGTGAAGGCACAAAGCCTTCTCTATCCGTGATTTCATATCCTCTTGGTAATCAAAAAGTTCAATTTCCTTCATTCTAAAGAAATTATTTCTTCAATAATTAGTCTTCAAAAATCAATACTTAACATTCATTGGCAATGCCGCCATTACAAACGTCATCAACATATTAGAATCCAATGGTATCATTGTGGTAGAAGTAGAAGCTTCTGACGCTTTCTCTGGTCTCAATGGCACATTGGAAAATGGAACTCCTGTCATTGTCATTAACAAACAGATGAGCACCGAACGTAAACGTTTCACTGCGCTCCATGAATTAGGCCATGCATTGCTTCATTTTCCAGAAGATATGGATGAAAAGGTGGAAGAACAATACTGCAATATATTTGCCAATGATGTGTTGATGCCAAGACAAACTTTCCTTCAGTCTATTGGCGAAAAACGCCACGACATAGCTTTAGTTGAGTTGAAAAACCTTCAATCAGAATTTGGAATATCCGTTGATGCCTTGATGTATAAGGCGAGATATCTTGATGTCATATCAGAAAATCGCTATACAACCTATTGGAAGAAGAAAAATTTCGACCCCAATTTCAAATCACAGGTCGAGAAGAGCATCATTGATGACGAGCACAGCACCAGATTCGAGAACCTTATCTATCGAGCCCTGTCAAGTGGCTTGATTACAGAATCCAAGGCTACCGTCTTACTCAACAAAACGACAGAGGAAGTATTACATAATTTCGTTCTTGCCTAATGGAAATTGTAATCAGCGATACCAATATATTCATAGACTTATGGAATATTGGACTTTTGGAACAATTCTGTGAGCTACCTTTGTCTATCCACACCACCGACTTTATTATCGGCGAGCTAAAGAGACAAGGTGTTAAAGATGCGATTGCCCAATTACATCAAGAAGGAAAAATCACAATCAAAACTTTCAAAAGCAATGACAAACAAACCATCCGTCGTTTGAATGGTAATGAGTATGCCACCCTTCGACTTCTTTGCTTTTGGCTTGGATGCTGGCTGAGGTGGGACTTCAACATCATCTGTCTCTTCATCTGTAGGTGCTCCTTCTATTTCAACAGGGATAACAGTATCCTTGGCATGCTTCTTGAACCACGCATAGAATTGCTTGTATGGAACACCTTGGTTAATACAAAAGGAATTAATTGAAATTCCATGTGGCTCCCCTTCCGTCTTGTAGCGGAACCAGAATGTCTGAAAGTCTTTGTCGCAGTACATTATACTTACGTTTAAAATTACTGGCGACAAAGTTACATCTTCTTTATCAAATCACCAAATCCGTTTTTGGACGCTTACCAAAAGAAGTGCTACGTTCTAAAGATTGATTCACTGAGAGCTTCAGTAGGATAATAACTCACGAAGTGCATATTCCTCCATATCTTCAAGAAGTACTTCTTAGCCATTCCTCGCTGCGTGAAATACCCATACTTGGTAAAATGCTTACCGAATTACTAATACCATCGAAATTACAACGAGCAAATTATGATTCTTCTTGCAGATATTCAACAACGCTATCAAACAAATCAGCATCTAACTTCATGTCATCGGCATAGTTTATTCTCACTTTTATACGAGTTTGAATCAACGAATTATTAACAGAAAAAAGATAATCATTCAAAGCCTTCAATTCCGGTATCAGCCATTCATGCTTTTTCATCATCCAATTGCAGAGTAACGTACATTCTGTACTTTGGCAAGTATATCCAGACTCACTTTTTATATCAATACAAATGGAATTATCGTCCAAAGTACACTGACAATATTTGCATTTCTTACATTGTCCACTTGTCGCCAAATATTTAACATTTAAGAACAAGTCTACTATAAGCGTTTCCAGAATAGGCTTACTGCACAAATCGCGCTCAGGAAAAACGGTATAATCGGCATCAAACTCTAATTTATCCGTTACCAAATGGGATATCCAATGAAATTGTGACACCTTAGGTAAGAAATTTAAATTCTGCCTCAACAAATGATAGTTCACTCGCTCATTGGAAACATCAAAGAGATCCGCCAACCGTATCAAAATCATCAAATATTTCACACTAACCGTATCACTCTTAGCTCGCGACTTTAATCCATAGACATCCATAACATCCCATCCATGGCTGTCTGACACTTTTGAAACAAAAGACAACAAAGTCGGCTCCAAATAGTTTAGCAGCGAATTAGACTTCGACAATATAAAGTTTGCACTATCCTGCGGATGTTGGCTCCTTACCTTATTTTCAAAATATCCATATAGACCATTGAATACCTCTGCCAAGAATGTACCTGCCTCTTTCATGCGAGCATTTTTGGTATCGCTTTCTTTAACAACAGAAAAGCTATCTACAGCTTCTTTCATCTTCAGCATTTGTTCAGATACAAACGCTATAGAATCGCTGTTGGAAGCACCAAGTACATACATATCAGGATGAATCACCATACTAATATCATGCAAATAGCAAGCCAAGAATAATATGTAATAATCAACGTTCTTAATGGTTAAGTAATCTATCGTTCGTACTATATGAACAGATTGATTGATAAGCGTAACGGCATGCTCTTCATTATGCAATGTATATGAGTTCAGAAATTTAGAGCCATTGTACCACAATCCCTTAGTAATACGATGCGTCAGAATCAAACTGTCTATCCATTCAGAGTTTCTGACAAACCGGACAAAGATTCCTACCACACTCAACAAGGCCATATCTATGCCCATCTGATTAGAAATATCCTTATCCTCCAGTTTCCGAATGAAAGCACAGAAATCATCCAGCTCAAACGTCCAGTTTCGCAATCGAATCAAAATGCGCAATTCCGTATAATTCATAGTACGGGAGTTGGCTTTGATAAATGAACAATTATCTGAGCATAACACACCAATTGTCGCTGAATAAAAAGCATTCAGAATCCTTCGCTGGTATTCCGAAGAATTCAACAATACGAATTTGGTATATTCCTTCTTTCTGAAGCCTTTGTCTTGAATCTCTTTAAAATCATTGTTTAGAAATTCTTCAAACTCTTTAAATTGTCTGTTTTGGATCATTCCTTCAAACTGGCAATAGTTTTCTTTCACCCATACTTTCAAAGAAGCGTAGTTATCTGTAGCATAACTTTTCATTATTTTAGAACAAACAGCATCCTTCTTGAAATATAGATAATCAGAGTTTGCCTGTGATTCATTTCTTTTATCCTCCAACACTCTTTGTTCAAAGTCAACAACACTTTCTACAACGTCTTGCCCATCTTCCAACGAACTTTTTTGAACCAAAAGTCTATACTCTGCCTGAAAAATTTCTTCTTCATTTTTATCAAACCATTTGTTTAAATCTTTTTGGTCTAAAAAGCATTTCTTAAATTCATCACGAAGTTCATCTACAGTATTTTCACCTGTTTTTAACTTCAACATTCTAACACGAAAAAGATAAAACCTCTTGAATCTTTTAAGCATCTTTAATCGAGAAGCTTCCTTCTGTGCCAAGCTATCCCTTTTAGCTCTAGACTTTAGCGTTGAGATTTCTTTATCAACAACAGTGATGATTGTACTTAACTTCTTATAAGAAATAGAGTCATCAATATCATCTAAATTCTCATATAAATTTGAAGATATAGACGTTTCTCGTCGGATAGTTTCAATACCATCCAAATAGTTATCGGCATTGTCAATATGGCAAAACGTACTTTTTCCGTCTTCATGGAAACAAATGATATAAGACAATTGTTTTTGAAAATCAAGATACTTTTGAGAGATTACCTTACGAATACCCTTTTTAGAATGTTCATGTTTTTTACAAAAGCTTTCCAGACACGAATTCAAGTCTTTTATCCTATCGTTAAAAGAGTGTTCGTCCATCTCCGCCTGTATGTAAATAACCGAATCATCAACATAGAAGTAAGCATCACCCTTAAATATATTTTGCTTCATCAACTGTTTCTTGACCTCTATCATGCATAGATTACCGAAGAAATAAGACTGAGGCAAACCTTGAGGAATACCATAATTCATGAAGATTCCTTCTTCTACTTCATTAACGGAGTTCTTTCCATAGTAATCTTTTATCCATGGCTTAACATTCTCTTCTTTCACTTTAAAGAAAAGCAACTTAGAAACAGTCATCCGCAACATATCCTTATCTTCCTCAGATGTATATGTAGCAGATAATTTATCTAAAATATAATCATACAGAAACTGAGGAGATACCGACGGGAAAAAATTTTTAATGTCTAAACATACTTCTGTCAGAAAGCGGTGAGTCTTCTGATAAGTCCTACAATGCTCTATGACATTTTGAGTATATTCCTGATATTGCGATTGCCAACGCTTAAACAAATACTTCACATCCGAACTTGGCACATTTCCATAAAAATTATGGGGTATAAGTTTGGATAAATCAGATAATTTTCGCTTCTTGTCAGAATCATCAAACATCAGGCACATGAGAATGCTAACCATACATATCATATCCAACAAACTGGCTGTATGAAGAGGTCGCAATTTCAAAGTCTTAGTATTCTCATCCAATCCTTTCAACTTGAAAAACACGGTTACTTCAAACAAATCCTCATGAGATGCCAACATCTTATTTAAACGTTGTTGGCAGACTTCTATCACTTTGTCAATCAGTTTGAAATTAAACTTATCTCCAAGCGCATAAAAAAGTTCCAAATCATTGTTTGCAAGTATTTCTCCTTTAATACCTTTCACCGGCGTAGCAATATCAAGCAGCCCTTTTTCAAAGATATACGACTCCATACAATATATTGCATTATAGATATTTCTATCAGAGATTATCTTATCTAACAAGCTCTGTTTTGTCTGTTCAAGCTTCTCCATTGTCTTTAGTATCTCTAACTATTTTAAACTCAGTTATTTTTCCTAAAAATGATTCTAAATCACAATTCTTATAAGTACAAAACGATGACAACAATGTCATGCTGCCAACTTTAGCTGTGATAGTAAATCCGTTCTTTACAGAAAAAATCTGTTCCATATTTTCCCAAATAATATTCGTTGTGGCTAAATGCTTCTCACTCTGAAAGGACACAACAAAAAGATTTGCAAAAACAAACTCAATATCATTATCAAAGTCAGAACATTTAGATTGCAACAGATTAATACACGAAATCATCTTAAGAACAAAAGTAGAAATATGTTCCAAGGTTTCTATATATTTATCCCACTGGCTTCTTTGATAATTCCAAGAATAGTCAAATTTTGAATTAGAAGCCATAAAGCAAGAATAGCCAAATAATGAGTCATTTTTAGACAACTTTAAATAAATGCTATCTTTTCTATTCTCTTCTGATTCTTCTGCTACTGATTCAACGACATTTATTAGATGTTCTATCACCTTCAATTTAAGAAGTTTATCGCGATGGCTTGCATCAGTATTCGAATCTTCTTCCTCCACATATTGAGCACTAATATTATCCCATAGCATATCTATAGAATATTTTTTATTATCTTTTTCCTTATTTGCCATATTGTATCTTGTAATAATCACTATAATCCTTGAATCCTTCAGGAAGCCGAATAGCCTTCAAAAATGTCAGTTGCCTGATAAAGAAACGTTGAAGACAAACAAAAGCCTGTTCTCCAGCATCATCCTGATCTGGATACATTCGTAGCTTAAATTCTGTTAGCTTCATCAAATCTTTTTCTGGAAGAATCGTTGCACTCGGAATAGCTACAGCCTTCTTTCCTGAAGAAAGCAATGCCAAACAATCAGTTATACCTTCACTAATATATAATTCATCATTACGATTCATTGTTTTTAAAATTGGCAAATTGAAGAGATGCGTTTTCTGAGAAGAGAGAAACTGAAATCGGGGTGCACCCTCACTTGTACCCAGATAGCGTGACTGCAAACCAACTAATTCTCCATTTACATCAAAATAAGGTATTATCAAACATGGGGAAAATAATCGAAAGTAGCACTTACCGTTACTTACACGAACTATTCCACTGTCAGCTAGAGTCTTTGTGTCAAATCTAACTTCCATCTTACGTAACAGTTCCCAAGGTGTATCTATTGATACTATCTTAAGTTCATGTATAATCTCTGGACGAAGTTTTCTTTCTTCAAAAAGAAAATTACGAGCAGCTTCTGTAAGAATACTATTTTCTATGATAAATTCAGCCACCTCTTTGGCAAAAAACTTTTTTTCCTCTTTTATCTTCTGTATCTTTTTGGGTTGTGTATGGCTGACTGCACGAGCTTTATATTTTGAAATATTTTCACCCATATCAATGCCATACCTAGAACATAGCCAAGTGCATGCTTCCACAAAGCCACATTCCATTTTTTCACGAACCAAATCGATAGCATTGCCTCCTTTTTTGCAACTAAAACAATACCATCCCTTTCTGCCTTCACCCAAGAAGGCAAGGCTTGGATGTTTATCAGAATGCATAAAGCAAAGAGTATGATGCATTTTTACATCCAAACCTAATTGCTCAGCAACATCTTCACATGAAAGTTCTTTCAAGCGATTTAGTACATCTTCTGAAATTTGAGCCATAAATATATAGATATCAATTTATAGTGTACACAAAATATTGTTCAATATAGCTACAAGCTTTTACTTACTTGATAAGTATCAAATCAAAGTACATTAGACGAGTCTTCAATGGCTTATCAGAAACAATACCTCTATATGATTTTTCCTGCTCTTCTGTGCTGAACATAAAATCAAAACCATTCTTCTTATAAAAAGCCACAGGTACATCTTCATTATAGGCATCAACTACCAAATAACGACAGCCCGTTTTATTATATGGTTCAACAAACCAGGACTTAATAAAGTCCATTACTTCTGTTCCTATATGAAGATGTTGAAATTTAGTCGAAATTCCCAATCTTCCTATAAGTACAGCAGGATATATCAAATCCTGTTTTATATGAGGAACATGCTTTCCAACCTTTTTCTTTCTCGCATTAGGCAAGTACTTCGTGAAAATACTGGCATTTGAGACCGTAAAGGCACATACGATATCAGCCTTTGATTCCTCAAGATAATAGCAGTAAGATTTACCAAACAAATTTTCGGCATAAGCCACAGCATCATTATGGAAGAATCCATCCAAGTCTTCATTGCCACATGAAAATGAAATAGATTCTTCCAATATTTCTTTTGTCAATGGTGAAAACACCGTTTTGTCTGCTAAAAATCCCATAATACTAACTTAAAATTTTGCTTTTGCCAAAATAGCCTTCATCTCAGCACGTTGCTTTGAGAAATCTATGCTACCACGCTTCTTCAATGTTTCTTCAGCTCTTTCTCTGAAAGCTAAAGCCTCGTCACCTGTCAGCATTGGGATACCACTAATTGCTAATGCCATAATCTTATCTCCTATTATTTAATTTATATAACTTGCCGCCAAAGTTACGTCTTTTTCTCGAAAACACCAAGAAAATCACAAGAAATATGCAAACTATCAGCAAATAACCACAAAAAAGCTGTAAACAATAAACGGTTCTTCTCAAATTTTGGTACATTTATGTATCTAAGTTTGAGGAGACCTTTATC
>ERZ791912.1544-NODE-1544-length-10366-cov-2.409272_pt1 | contig 10366 bp, 9 predicted proteins | sample MGYA00510141_ERZ791912 | MGnify/ENA primary metagenome ERZ791912 (study PRJEB30046, sample SAMN00792082) | human gut metagenome | study: EMG produced TPA metagenomics assembly of the A metagenome-wide association study of gut microbiota in type 2...
AAACGACCGCGCTCGGCGCGAGAATGTGCCAAGGCACATTCTTATTTATAAACCTATAAAAATCAAGAAAGGGAGAGAAAAATAATGTTCAGACCTATCAGGAAAAAGAAAAATGAGATCAGCACAGATGAAGCACTGGCTTTGCTGCAGGACAGCCGCAGAGGCGTTCTTGCCGTAAATGGTGATGATGGTTATCCTTATGCAATACCGGTCAACTATTATTTTGATAAGGAAAACAGAAAAATTTATTTTCATGGAGCACGTGTGGGACATAAGGTTGATGCGCTGCGTGCCTGTGATAAGATATGTTTCACTGTTTATGGACATGAAACGATCAAAGAAGAAGCCTGGGCACCATTTATGCAGAGTGTAGTGGTATTTGGCAGATGCCATCTGGTAGAAGCCGGAGAGAAGGCTATGGCAATGTTGAAGCAATTTGCCATGAAATATTATCCAAATGAACAGATGGTAGATGAGGAGATCGCAATCGCAGGTAAAGCAGTACAGATCTTTGAGATAGAAATCGAGCATTTAAGTGGTAAAGAAGTGCAGGAGAAATAAAACTGCGGCGGTGTGATCTGATATAGAGGTTTACGGTATAAAAAATACCTCCCGGTTCAGATGATATAAAATTCATCTGTTTCAGGAGGTATTTTTATATACATACAAGATCTGTTATTATCAACTGTTAACAGATATTACTGTAATCCATTCTCCGGTACGTTTGCATCAGTAGGATCATAGGTCTGTGTATCCGGGATCATGGTCTTGATGACCGGACGGTCAAATGGACCTGGGATCGGGGATTCGTATACAGTGATGGAAGTTCCAAGTGCGCAGTGTTCGTAGATCCAGCGGGAATCTGCGGTAGTCAGACGGATACATCCGTGAGACTTGGTAGCGCCTAAATAGTTGTAAGTAAATGCTTTTAAGGTATACGGATCTGGTCTCTCATAAATAACAGAGTGAAGAAGGATCGGGATACCTGCATCCAGACGGGTCAGGTACTGGCAGTACTCATCGGTGTTCATCAGTCTCCAGCGATATTTCTCAGGAGTCTTGTGCTCACCTAAAGGAGTATCATCACCGGTGGAGCACAAGAAGGACTTGTACGGGATGATATAGCCATTATCACCATCTGGAATATAAATGGTCAGGCAGTTCATCTGCTTGTTGATCTTGATCTTAAACTGACCCTGATAATTTAAGTAAGGCTCCAGGTCAGTTACCAGCTTGCCGTCACCTTCAAAATAGTACTTGTAGCCATCTATGTACTGCCATCCGGTTACAATGGCATTGTCAACTACATAATAACGGTCTCTGTCATTCCATACCCATCCGGTAAAGTTGTCGCCGGTACCATTGCTGAATACAGGAGTGCCGTTTACAAACTGGATGCCGTCAGGAGCAGCGGATACTAATGGATTGTCCATCTTGTAAGCAGCGCCGTCAACTCCTTTGCCCCACATGGAGAAGCGCATGCCGGTGATAATGCGGCCGCAGGCCATAGCGCCGTTGGTGCCGCCGTTTTTAGACCAGTCACATTCTGTTCCGTCAGAAAGATTGGAGCGGTAATAAACATCAAAACGGTCGCCGAAAATACCATTTAAACGGATCTGTACGGCTTCTACAGGGCAGTCAGCTGACCAGTCTGTATGTCCGCCGTTCATGGCCCAGTTGGTCCAGCCACGGGAACTGCTGTAGGTACGGTAAAGGACATCACCTGGAAGATTGTTTGCATAGATGCACATACTTAAAAATCCTGCATCACCCACAGAAAGAACAGAGTCATCACGGACCGGATCACTCCATACCTGGTCAGAGGCACGAAGAAGCTGTACCTGTAAGAAAGCTTGGTTGGTCGGAACCTGGGCAGAAGTGTCTTCTGTAACGGTTTCTGCTGCAGTAGTAGTATCTGTGGTTGTTTCTGTAGTAGTTTCCGTGGTCTGAGAGGTCTCAGACTGGGAAGTGTCTGTTGACTGGGAAGACTCTTCTACAATGGTAGTTGGGGAAGTATTGTTTCCAGATGACTGGGAACTGTCACTGTTATCCCCAGGTGCCTGTAAAGATACTTCAGTGGATTTTCCTGAACCAGGACCATTGTTGGTGTCATTTTTGAATGCAAAAGCAGTGGTAGCCTGTCCTGCGATCAGTGCAGAGGCAAGAGCAGCCATTGCCAGATGTTTAAAAGTTTTACGCATAATAGAACCTCCTACGGTTAGTTACATGTTATTGTCTGCATAAAATGAGAACAATAACCATACTGCCTTTAATTTATCATAATTGGGGGAAAAATGCCATATAGGATTTACATTTTAGGACCCGTATTGTAAAATCGTAAATAAAATGACCATGGAATGTAAGAAATTAAATGTATTATGGAACAGAAGGATCTGTCGTCGGCAGGCGACATCATCATGAATAAAACATGAGAATGGAAAAGACAATGAAAGAGGCTGTAAAGACTATAAAAACGAAAGAACAGGCGGTCCACATTATCTATGCTTCCAATGACGGCTATGCTGGACATCTGGCGGCATCTTTGTGCTCTTTGCTGGACAATAACCGCCATATAAAAAATCTGGATATATATGTGCTTTCTGCCCAGATGTGTGAAGCGTTTCAAAACCGGCTTAAAACGCTGGCAGCCGGTTTTGGACGTCAGCTTTATGCGGTGGAACTGGGAGATCTGAAAGAAAGATTTCCTTATAAAATAGATACAAGAGGCTTTGATATCAGTGCCATGGGGCGGCTTTTTGCGCCAGAAGTACTGCCGGAGACTGTGACTAAGGCATTGTACCTGGACTGTGATACCATTGTCTGCAGTTCCATTGAAAAAATGTATGAAACACCGCTGGGAGACTGTCTGGCAGGCATGATCATGGAGCCCACGGTCTATAAAGAAATGAAAGAGTCCATTGATATGGATAAAGATGATGCCTATTTTAACTCCGGTGTGATCTTAATGGACTTGGCTGGCTGGCGCAGGGAAAATGTGCTGAAGAAACTGCTGGATTTTTACGGGGATCATGCAGGAAGCCTTTTTGCCTGTGATCAGGATACCATTAACGGAGCATTAAATGGGCGCATTTTACCTCTTTCCCCGAGGTATAATTTCTTTACCAATTACCGGTATTTCCGTTATAATACACTGGTGCAGCTTTGTGATGCTTACCGGGCGGTAGGTAAAAAAGAGTTTGCTGCAGCTAAGAGAAGACCAACGATCATTCATTTTCTGGGAGATGAGCGGCCCTGGATCGGTGGCAACCACAATTATTATGGAAAATGGTATCGGAAATATCTGGCTATGACCCCATGGAAGGACATGCCTATGCAAAAGGGTAAGTTCTGGTATATGCAGCTTTGGTGGTGCTTTAACCAGATGACAAGGGTATGTCCGGCTCTGCGGCTGGCCATCAGCAAACGGCTGGGGATGAAAGTTATTGACAACCGGAAGAAACATCAGAAAAAGTAAGATATTGAAGAATATAAAATTAAAAGAAAAAACAGTGAGAGAAAGGGACTATGGACGCAGACACGAATATATGTGCCGTAATATTAAATTATAATGATGCACAGACAACCATGAAACTTACAGAAAGCTGGAAAAACAGCAAAGTGATCCGGAATATCATTATTGTAGATAACTGTTCTACCGATGACTCCTGGGAAAAACTGGGAGAATTTAAAGAAGAATTTGCTTCAGATCATCCGGATGATCCAGATAAAGTGCAGCTTCACCTTTTCAGGACAACAGAAAACGGTGGCTACGGAAGCGGAAACCAGGCGGGGATCGATTATGCAGTCCAGTATCTGGAACCGGATTATATTATCATCGCAAACCCGGATGTGCAGGTCAGTGACGCCTGTATCCTGCGTGTGGCAGATGCTTTAGAGAAGCAGGAGGACGGAGCTGTAGCTTCTGCCATGGTAGTGGATGTAAAGGGACAGTCCTCTTTCAGCTACTGGGATCTCCAGTCTGTGTGGCTGGATCTTTTAGATACCGGTCTTGTGACCAGGAGGCTGTTCCGTGCCTTTTTGAAAACGCCGTTAGAAAAGCTGCCTCTGGCAGCAGATGGTGTCAGTCGTATGGTGGGGGCTCTTCCAGGCTCCTTTTTCATGGTGAAAACAGGCTGTTTTACGCCAGGAGATTTAAAAGAACTGTTTGATAAACATGTATTTCTCTATTATGAAGAGAAAATATTAGGACAGAAATTAAAACAAATGGGATTAAAAGAGCTTTTAGTGACAGATGCTTATTATGTACATGCACATTCTGTAAGCATTGATAAAAGCTATACAAAGATAAGTGATAAACAGAAGCTCCTTCATAAGAGCAAGTTATATTACTACCAACATTACCTGAAACTGGGAGAAATGGAACTGGCTGTGGCAAAAGCATTTCTGGCGGTGGTCCTTACAGAAGTAAAATTTCTCACAGGTGTCTTGAAGATGCGCTGGTAATGATGGATAATGGATATCAGGATAAAAGGGAAAGTGTTACAAATCAGCGCATGGCTGAACTGTAACAGAGTATTGAGGAACAGAGACAATGGATAAGGTACTTTTGGTCATACCGGCCTACAATGAAGGAAAAAACATTGAGAGGGTGGTAGACCACATTAAAAACGATTTTCCGGAACTGGATTATGTGGTGGTCAATGACGGCTCCAAAGATGATACAGCCGATATCTGTCGCAGGCGTGGCTATAATTTTATTGACCTGCCGGTAAATTTAGGATTGGCTGGCTGCTTTCAGACCGGTATGAAATATGCCTGGCAGAAAGGCTATAATTATGCAGTACAGTTTGACGGCGACGGACAGCACCGCCCGGAATACATTCAGGCAATGAAAGAAAAAATGGATGAAGGATATGACATTGTCATTGGTTCCCGTTTTGTAACAGAGAAGAAAAGCTGGTCCATGCGTATGTTTGGAAGCCGCCTGATCGGAACGGCAATCTGGCTGACTACAGGGGAAAAGATCAAAGATCCTACTTCCGGGATGCGTCTTTTCAGCCGGAAGATGATCGGTGAATTTGCCTGGAACTTAAATTATGGGCCGGAACCGGATACTGTATCTTTCCTGATCCGCCAGGGAGCGAAGATCGCAGAGGTGCAGGTCACCATTGATGACCGTACAGCAGGAGAAAGCTATTTGAAACCATTGACAGCTGCAAGTTATATGGTGCGCATGCTGTTATCCATACTGGTCATCCAGAATTTCAGAAAGCGTTAAATATAAGGGATTAGATATGAAAAATCTTACGAAGCAGTTATTATATAAGGGAGATAATGTTGCAAGAGCCAATGTCGTGTGGAATATTGCAGGCAGCTTTGTCTATGCTTTTGCAAGTATGGTCCTTTCTTTTCTGGTCATCCGCATGGCAGGAGAGGAAAAAGGCGGTATTTTCTCCTTTGGTTATTCTACGCTGGGCCAGCAGCTGTTTTTAGTGGCCTATTTTGGCATCCGGCCTTTCCAGATCACAGACGGAAAGGGAGAGTATTCCTTTAAGGAATACAGAGAACATAGAAATATAACCTGTATGTTTGCACTGGTTGCAGGTGCGCTGTTTCTCACTGCAAGGACCATTGCTTTCCGTAAAGGGATCGGGGATTATACAGCGGGAAAATGTATGATCCTGCTTCTTCTTGTGATCTATAAGGTCATTGACGGATATGCAGATGTGTATGAGTCGGAATTTCAGCGTCAGGGATGTTTATATCTTACAGGAAAGTCTAACTTTTTCAGGACTGTTTTTTCTGTAGCAGTGTTTACAGTGACGCTGGGGGCATTTAAACATCTGCTGTTTGCCTGCCTCATGGCAGTGGCAGCCCAGGCTATGGGTGTGTTCTTATTTAACCTGGATGTGATCCATGCATTAGATGGCGTGGACTGGACCTTTACAAAGGGCAAAGTGACGAAGCTGTTTAAAAATACGGGATTTTTATTCATCTCTGTATTCCTGGATTTTTACATTTTCTCTTGTGCAAAATATGCCATTGACGCCCGGATGAACAATGCGGCATCGGGATATTTTAACTTGATTTTTATGCCTACCTCTGTTATTTATATGGTAGCCAATTTCGTGATACGTCCGTACCTGACCACACTTACAAATCTCTGGACAGAAGAAAAGATTGCTGAGTTTAAAAAGACACTGGTGCGTATTGCGGCTGTTATTTTAGGGCTTACTGTACTTGCAGTGGCAGGTACACTTGTTTTAGGAAAATGGGCACTTTCCATTATGGAGCTTCTTATGGGAGGCGAAAAGGGAACGTTGACCGTTTATTTTGGGGCATTTGCAGGGATCGTCCTTGGAGGCGGTTTTTATGCACTGGCAAATCTGATGTATTACGCACTGGTGATCATGCGAAAGCAGAGAACCGTGTTTTTTGTATACGCAGCGGCAGCTGTAGCAGCGTTTTTCCTGTCAGGAGGCCTTGTTGGGGCTTTTGGTATTAACGGGGCGGCGCTGTGTTATCTGCTGCTGATGGCAGGAGAAACGGCAGGTTTTGGATTTTGCACTGTAAGATCCTGCAGGAGTGAGGAAAAGGAGACAAGACAATGACAGAGGAAAGAAAGAGTGAAAATGCTCTTCGCAAGCCACGGGTCGATGTGGTGATTCCTACCTATAAACCAGGTAAGAAATTTTCCAGACTTTTAAAAATGCTGGAGAAACAGACCTATCCCATAGGGAAGATCATTGTAATGAATACAGAAAAGGCATTCTGGAATGAAAAGGGCTTTGAAGGGATCAGCAATCTTCAGGTCCACCACCTGACAAAGGCGGAATTTGACCATGGTGCCACAAGAAACAGGGGAATGCGTTTTTCACGGGCTGATATTGTGGTGTTTATGACTGATGACGCAGTTCCGGCAGATGAATTTTTAATTGAAAAGCTGGTGGGAGCATTTGACCAGAGAGGTCCGGAAGGAGAAGCGGTGATCATGGCTTATGCCAGACAGCTTCCAGATAAGGACTGTCCTCTGGCAGAGCGGTATACACGTTCCTTTAACTATCCGGAGGAAAGCTGCTTAAAGACAAAGGCAGATTTAAAGCGTCTGGGCATTAAAACCTTCTTTGCTTCCAATGTATGCTGTGCCTATGACCGGGAGAAATTCTGGTTCCAGGGCGGATTTATTAAAAATGCCATTTTCAATGAAGATATGATATTTGCAGGAAAGGCAGTCATGGAAGACGATTATGCCATTGCCTATGTGGCTGACGCAAAGGTGATCCATTCCCACAATTATAACTGCACCCAGCAGTTTAAGAGAAACTTTGACCTGGCTGTGTCCCAGGCAGACCACCCGGAGGTATTTGGCGGTATTCGCTCAGAAAGTGAAGGCATCCGTCTGGTGAAGCAGACAGCCCATTATCTGTCAGAACAGCATAAACCATGGCTGATCCCGGGAATGTTTGTAAAAAGCGGTTTTAAGTACATGGGATACCGTATGGGAAAGGCATATCACATGCTTCCCCAGTGGCTGGTCATGAAATGTACCATGAACCGGGAATACTGGCTGGAGAAAAAAGAAGGCGGTGACAGACGATGATGACAATGATGCTTCGCGTGGTGCTGATCGTGGTTTCTGTTATCACCATGACATTTATGATGCGCAAGATACGCCAGGCAAAAGTTCAGATCGAAGCTGCCATGTTCTGGGTGATCATGGCGCTGATCTTAGTAGTATTTGCAGTGGTTCCAGGAGCTGCGGATCTTTGCGCAAGGTTGTTAGGCATTTATTCCACACCAAACTTTCTGTTCCTGTTTATGATCTTTTTGCTGATCGTAAAGGCATTTGGTATGACCATCCAGTTGTCCCAGCTTGAGAGCAAGCAGAGGGAGCTGATCCAGAAAATGGCTCTGGAGCAGAAATTCCTGGAAGAAAAAGAGGCAGAGCTGGAAGAACGGGAAGCTGCGTTAGAAACCTGCGGGAAAGGTGAGTAAAAGATAAAAGGGAAAGAAATGATGAAAAAGAAATTACCTGTCTGGCTTTTATGGCCTTTCGCCGTGTTTCTTCTGGGAATATGGCATTTGCTGGATGTGCGGGCATCTGTAACAGAGACAGGCCACCACTGGCTTTATGGCTGGTATGGGGGCCTGTTTTTCGTGAGTATGGTGATATTGGTCGGCTTTGGGGTGTTGATATTTGGAAAAAACTGGGGATTTTTTGACAGCGTTTCCAGTAGATGCGGGAATGCACTGGTTTTAAAGAAAGAACTTGTCTCACGGAAAGAATCTGGTTCAAAGACAGAATGCTGGAAACTTCCAGGTCTGTACTTTGGAGTGGTCATGTGCCTTGGTATTTTGTATATGCTGGTCCTGGCGCCTCTTTCAGCACCGGATGAAGTCAGCCACTATATCAGCGCCTATGAGCTTTCCAACCGCTTCTTAGGACTGCCGGGAACGGATGAAGACGGTTATATTTACATCCGGGCAGAAGATGACTGGATCGAGGATGTGAACCAGGAATTTCGGGACTGGAAGGAAAAAAGTGAGCAAGAGTCTTTGAACGGGGAAAATGGGGAGACTGAGGCAGGAAAACCTATTATTCTGGGACAGACCTTAAAAGAAGAAACTTATGCGGCAATCCATGACGGGGGCGCGGTCAGTGATCAGAGCGCAGAACAGTCTGTGGCTGGTGAAAGCGCAGGCAACAGTGGCAAAACAGCCGGTCTGAGGGTTTCCCGCCAGCCGTCCGTTCGGACCACCCCACTGGCCTATGTACCTCAGGCTCTGGGTTTTACTCTGGCAAGAGTGGACTTAACAGCATCGCCCTTTTATATCTGGGCCGGTTTTTGAATCTCCTGCTTTTTGCGGCAGTTGGTGTGTTGACCATAAAAAGGCTTCCCTTTGGAAAAAATGTATTTTTCGGCGTGTCCATTTTACCAATGAGCCTTCATCTGGCGGCTTCTTTATCTTATGATGTTGTGATCCTGGCATTTACAGGATATTTTACAGCAGTGTGCCTGGATCTGGCCTATAAAGCGGACACAGTGAAAGTGAAAGATGTGATCGCTCTGGCTGTGGTCATGGCAGTTATGGGTCCCTGTAAAATGGTATATGGTGCCATTGCAGGCTTCTGTCTGCTGATCCCGGTAAAGAAGTTTGGCAACTGGGGAAAATGGACGGTCTCAGCAGCAGTTGTTCTTGGAAGCTTTTTAGCAGCAATGGCAGTGGTAAATTTAAGGACGGTTGCCATGTATACACAGGAAAGTGACAGCTATGTTGCCTGGGCCGAAGAAGCGGGATATTCCTTTGCGGAATTGCTCCACCAGCCGGTCCGTGTACTGCAGCTGTTTTATAATACAGTTGCATGGCAGGGAGAAAGCCTGTATTCGGGAATGTTAGGAGAGTCCTTAGGCAACCGGGATCCGGTGTTAAATACGCCTTATGTTATCATTTTAGTGCTTACTGCATGTCTGGTACTGCTGGCACTTAAAAAGCCGGGAGAAGAGATCTTTATGAAAATAAAAGAACGGCTCTGGATCTGGTTTATCTGTCTGGTGATCTTCGCAGCACTGATGTTTTCCATGCTTCTTGCATGGACGCCCAAAAGCTCCAACATGGTCCAGGGAGTCCAGGGAAGATACATGCTTCCACTGCTTCCTGTTTTGCTGCTTACCCTTAAAAATCAAAAGGTAGTGCGGACAGGAACAGATGACCGGCTGGTCCTGTATACTATGATGGCTGCAGATGTGTATGTGATCCTGCGTATTTTTGCAGTGGTGTGCCTGAGATTGTAAGGATTTTAACCCTGTACAGCAGATAACATGCGGTGAACATGTTGCCGGCAAGGGGATAAACAGTTGCAGACTTGTTGATAACGTGGTAAAATTTCCAGATGAATGTGGAAAATTTATAATCGATAAATAGAAACACAAAATTAGAAAAATAAAGAAGATAAAGGAGAAACATTATGGGAAAGATTAAAGTAACAACCTGTGATATTGAAGGACTTTATGTGATCGAGCCTACTGTATTCAAAGACGAAAGAGGCTACTTCATGGAAACTTACAACCAGAATGACTTTAAGGAAGCTGGTCTGAACATGACTTTCGTTCAGGACAACCAGTCTATGTCTGTAAAGGGCGTTTTAAGAGGACTTCATTTCCAGAAGCAGTATCCACAGGGCAAGCTGGTACGTGCTGTCCGCGGAACTGTATTTGATGTAGCAGTAGACCTGCGTTCCGATTCCAAGACCTATGGAAAGTGGTTTGGTGTAACCTTATCTGCTGAGAATAAAAAGCAGTTTTATATTCCGGAAGGTTTTGCACATGGCTTCTTAGTATTATCTGATGAGGCTGAGTTTGCTTATAAGTGTACTGATTTCTATCATCCAGGTGATGAAGGCGGT